>OGGJ01002888.1_pt1 | contig 11429 bp, 7 predicted proteins | sample 1571071 | NCBI WGS metagenome assembly OGGJ01 (sample SAMEA2581954, study PRJEB24529) | metagenome | biome: Human gut stool | place: China | collected 2011
CCTCCTTGCCGCAGCGCAAGATGCAGGCGTTGCCGCTCTTGATGGCAAGGGCGGCGGCGTCGCTGGTCACGTTGGGGCGGCTCTCGTAGATGATGGCGATCACGCCCATGGGCACGGCGGTCTTTTCGATCACCAGCCCGTTGGGGCGCTCCACCCGTTTCAGCACTCGGCCCACCGGGTCCGGCAGGGCGGCGGTCTCCAGGATGCCCCGGGCCATGGCTCCGATGCGCTCCTCGGTCAGGGCCAGCCGGTCCAGCATCACGTCACTGATGTGCCCCTTGGCGGCGGCCATATCCTCGGCGTTTGCGGCCAGGATGGCCTCCATGTTTTCCGGGTGGCACAGCCAGTCGGACATGGCCCACAGAGCGTGGGTGCGGGTCTCGCTGCTTGCCAGTGCAACGACTGTTTTTGCCGCGCGGGCGGCTTCCAGAATCTCCTGTGTCGTCATGCCGGATCCTCCTGTCTGCGTCCTTTGAAACGGGTCCCGGCGGGCTTGCCGTCGGCAATGTCGTACAGCAGCTCCGGGTGTGCGCCGTTGGCAATGACCATATCGGCGCCGCTGCCGGTGACCATGCGGGCAGCCCGCAGCTTGGTGGCCATGCCGCCGGTGCCCAGTGCCGAACCGGCCCCATCGGCCAGTGCCATCACCTCGGGGGTGATCTCTTCCACCAGCGGGATGAGCGCAGCGTCCGGATGGGTGTGGGGGTTGGCCGTGTACAGGCCGTCGATGTCGCTCAGCAATACCAGCAGGTCGGCTTTGCAGCAGCAGGCTACGATGGCGGCCAGGGTGTCGTTGTCGCCGATGGACGTGATCTCGTCGGTGGCAACGGTGTCGTTTTCGTTGATGATGGGCAAAGCCCCCAGCTCCAGCAGGCGGGACAGGGTGTTCTGGAAGTTGACCCGCCGGTCAGTATGCTCCACGTCCACGCCGGTGAGCAGGATCTGCGCAACGGTGTGATTGTAGGCATTGAAGAGCCGGTCGTAGGTATACATCAGCTCACACTGACCCACTGCGGCACAGGCCTGCTTGCTGGCGGTGTCCTTTGGGCGCTGCGGCAGCGACAGCTTGCCCACGCCCATGCCAATGGCACCGGACGATACCAGAATGACCTCGTGGCCCTCATTTTTCAAATCGCTCAGCACCTTGACCAGCTGCTCCGTATGGCGGATGTTCAGCCGTCCGGTGCCGTATGCCAGAGTAGAGGTGCCTACCTTCACAACGATGCGCATAAGTCCATTAACCCTTTCCCATTTCCTTTGTCTTGTCGTAAGCGGCGAGCACGGCGTCCATCACCGCGCCCCGCAGGCCGTGCTCTTCCAGCACGCGCACGCCCTGAATGGTGCTGCCGCCGGGGCTGCACACCGCATCCTTGAGCTCACCGGGGTGTTTTCCGCTCTCCAGCACCAGCTTGGCGCTGCCCAATACCATCTGGGCAGCATATTCCTGCGCCTTGGCCCGGGGCAGGCCGCAGGCCACGCCGCCGTCTGCCAGCGCTTCAATGAACTGGTACACCCAGGCCGGGCCGCAGCCGGAAACGCTGCTTGCCGCGTCGATCAGGGCCTCGGGCACAGCGTCCAGCCGCCCGGCGGGTGCCATCAGCTTCAGAAACTCCTGCTCCTCCTCCGCTGTCACATTGGCGGAGCAATATTGGATCATACCTGCCCCCACCGAAGCCGGGGTGTTGGGCATGATGCGGATCACAGGAAAGTCCTCACCGGCCATCTCCTGAATACGGGCAATCGAAAGGCCCGCTGCCATGCTGCACAGCACAAAACGGCTGGGGCGCTCATCCAGCGTGAATCTGAGCGGCTCCAGCAGTGCTTCCATCATCTGGGGCTTCACAGCCAGAAAGATCAGTTCACAGTCACCGGCCACTTCGGCGTTGGTGGCTGTTTTGCAGCCCAGTTCTTTGGCCAGTGCCTGTGCCTTGGCCGCAGTGCGGTTTGCCAGAAAAACCTTCTTAGGGTCAACAGCTTTGCAAACGGCACGGGCGATGGCTCCACCCATGTTGCCGCAGCCCAGAAAACCAATGGTATCCATCATAAATCATACCCTCCCTTATGGCAGGCATTTCACGTCTGCTTGCTCCCATTCTAAGCGCATGGAGGGGTAAAATCAAGGGCCTTTGCTGCATTTTTGCTCAGGCTCGTGGAATTGACGATTCCGGGGCCGGAAGGAAAGGCTTTATTTGGCTGAAGTGCCCTTTGCGGCGGCGGAAAACAGCATGGCAGCCATACCGATGCCGTATGGCACACTTCACGGAGGAACCCGACGTTTTGCGATGCAGGGTGGAAAATCTTACAAAGAATTCAAAAAACAGCAACATTAGTATCAACATTAGATGTATTAGTATCATTTGCAACAGTTGCAGAAGATATGAACTATGTAAAACCAGAAGTTGATAATGGAGGAGTAATTGATATAAAAGAGGGAAGACATCCTGTAATTGAAAAAATGATTTCTAATAGCAATTTTGTTCCAAATGATACATATTTAGATGAAGAGGGGAATAGATTAGCAATTATAACGGGACCCAATATGGCCGGAAAATCAACATATATGAGACAAGTTGCATTAATAACATTAATGGCACAAGTAGGAAGTTTTGTACCAGCTTCATATGCTAAAATAGGTGTAGTAGACAAAATATTCACACGTGTAGGTGCATCTGATGATTTAAGTATGGGACAAAGTACATTTATGGTAGAGATGATGGAAGTAGCGACTATATTAAAAGAAGCAACACCTAATAGTTTGGTTATATTAGACGAAATAGGAAGAGGAACTTCAACATATGACGGATTATCTATTGCTTGGGCAGTAGCGGAATATATTGCAGATAAACAAAAATGTGGAGCTAAAACTTTATTTGCTACTCATTATCATGAATTGACTGAATTAGAAAATAAAATAGAAGGAATTAAAAATTATTCAATAGCAGTTAAAGAAAAAGGAGAAGATATTATTTTCTTAAGAAAAATTGTAAGAGGTGGAACAGATGAAAGCTATGGAATTCATGTGGCTAGATTAGCAGGAGTTCCAAAAGTGGTAACACAAAAAGCAAATGAAATCTTACGTTCTTTAGAAAAAAAGAACATATTAACAGGAAAAAAACAAGATAAAAAGCAGGTAGAAGGTCAATTTGATATGTATAATTATAAATTAGCAGAGATTGCACATGAAATTGATAAAGTTAATTTAAATGAATTAACACCTATAGATGCTTTAAATACATTGGTTCGCATAAAAGAAAAAATGAAATAATTCTTGACAAAAATACATAAAAATAATAAAATATGTATGCTGAATAAGCAAAAAAGCAACACATATATAGTGTTGTCTTTTTATTGCGAAAAATACACAAAAGGAGGAAATAAAAATGGAAAAAGAAGAAAATATTTTAGAATATGAGAAAATAGGAAAATTAATTCGCAAGTTTTCAATACCATGTATCATATCATTATTAGTAAATTCTCTATACAATATAGTTGATCAAATTTTTATTGGATGGGGTGTCGGATATTTAGGAAATGGTGCAACAAACGTTGTATTTCCACTAACTATGATATGTCTAGCATTTGCATTAATGTTTGGAGATGGAGCATCTGCTTATTTAAGCCTTAAGTTGGGGCAAAAGAAAAATAAAGAAGCTGCAAAAGGAATTGGAAATGGTATTAGTTTATCAGTAATAATATCTATAATTTTATTTACTATTATAGAATTATTTTTACCAACATTATTAAATGTATTTGGTTGTACAGATGAATTTATGAGTTATGCTTTATCTTATGGACGAATTATAGGAGTGGGTTTACCATTTATGATAATAGGAACTACTTTAAACTCTATGATAAGAGCAGATGGAAAACCAAAATATGCTATGACATCTATGGTCATAGGAGCAATTTTAAATGTTATTTTAGACCCTATTTTTATTTTTGCTTTTAAAAAAGGAGTAGAAGGAGCAGCTATAGCAACTGTAATTAGCCAAATAGTAACATTTGTTATAAATATTTTATATATTAAGAAATTCCAGTCAATTAAATTAAATAAAAAATCATTTAGACTTAAATTAAATGTAGTATCAAAAGTATCTGCACTTGGAATTAGTAGTTTTATAACACAGATGAGCATTGTTTTAGTTATAGCATTTGAGAACAATTTATTAAAGAAATACGGAGGAGAATCAAAATTTGGTTCAGAAATACCAATAACAGTATTAGGAATTGTTATGAAAATAAGTCAAATATTAAATAGTATTATTATTGGGATTTCAGCAGGAGCACAACCGATTTTAGGATATAATTATGGAGCTAGAAAGTTTGAACGAGTTAAAGAAACACTAAAAATAGTTTTAGGATTAAGTGTTATAATTAGTACAATAGCATTTATATTATTTCAAACAATACCAGATAAATTAATTTCAATCTTTGGTAGTGGAGATGAAAATTATATGGAATTTGCTTGTATTGCTTTTAGAACTTATTTAATGTTGTGTATTTGTAATGGAATACAAATACCTTCAGGAATATTCTTCCAAGCAATAGGAAAAAGTATAAAGAGTGCAATATTATCATTATCTAGACAAGTGTTGTTTTTAATACCTGCTATGGTAGTGTTTGGACATATGTTTGGAATACAAGGAGTTTTATATTCAGGACCTTTTGCAGATGGATTAGCCTTTATTATAGCTAGTATATTATTGATTAATGAAGTAAGACAATTAAGAAACGGAACTGAAAAAAGTATATTAAATAAAGAAGTAAATAATAATGTAAAGAATACTGAAAATAAACATGTTATAATTACTTTATCTAGAGAGTATGGTTCAGGTGGAAGATATATAGGAAAATTAGTTGCTGAAAAACTAGGAATTAAACTTTATGACAAAGAATTCATTACTGAAATTGCTGAAGAAACAGGACTATCTGAAGAATATATTAAAGAAAATGAACAAAAGAGAGAAAATTTATCAATATTAAACAATGGCTATTATTTTGGATTAAATAATGCGGATGAATTATTTATTAAAGAATCAGAGTTAATAAAAAAAGTAGCTAATGAAAAATCTTGTGTTATTGTCGGAAGATGTGCTGATTATATTTTAAGAAATAGAGAAGATGTTCTAAAAATATTTGTTTATAGTGATATTGAAAATAAAATAGAAAGAGCAACTAAGTTTTATGGGTTAAATAAAGAAAGTGCTAAAAAAGAAATTAATAGAATTGATAAGTTAAGAGCAAATCATTATAAATATTATACAGAAAACGATTGGAGAGATAAATCAAATTATGATATTTGCATAAATAGTGATGCTTTGGGAGTGGAAAAGGCATCAGAAATAATTTGTGATATAGTAAATAACAAAGTAACTGTATCATAAAACCAAAATAAAGCTAAGAAAGTATATCAAATAATGGAAATTTTTTGATATACTCCTTAGCTTTTTATTGTATTTTATTATATTTTCTCAATTATTTAATTTCTCTTTTTTATATAAGAAAAAATTACCATTGATTATATAAAATAATATATATTACAATTCTATTAGGAGGGATTTTATGAGATTTATAAAATATAAGGGTAAAGAAATTCTAAGAAAAGAGTTAAAAGGATGTTATAAATTTTTTATTAAAGAATCAAATTGTAATGAAAATAGTAAAGGCTATGGATTAATTAGAGATAAGAGTAAGCTAGAACCAGAAGTCGCAAGTATAGCATCAGTAGGTTATGGATTTGCAGCATTAGTAATAGGAGTTGAAAGAAACTGGATTACATATAAAAAAGCTTTTGAGAGAACTAACAAAACATTAGATACATTTTTAAATAATATGGAATCTACAAATGGATTTTTTTATCATTTTATTAATATGAAAACGGCTCAAAGAGAATGGAAATCAGAAGTTTCTATCATAGATACGGCAATATTTATTTGTGGAGCTCTTCTTGCAGGAGAATATTTTGGAGGTGAAATTAAAGAAAAGGCAGAAAAACTTTACGAGAGAATAAATTGGAATTGGTATACAGACAAAAGCGTTAATCAATTTTATATGGGATATTCTAAAGAAAAAGGTTTTTGGGGACATTGGGATATGTATGCAGAACAATTGATGTTATATGTTTTAGGAGTAGCTTCGCCGACGTATGCAATAGATAAAATTATGTATGATTCGATAAAAAAAGAAAAAATGGATTATTTAAAAATAAAAGATATAGTTTATACATACGGAGGAACCTTATTTACATATCAATATTCACATGCTTGGATTGATTTTAGAGGATTAAAAGATAAAAATGGAATAGATTGGTTTGATAATTCAATAAAAGCAACACTTGCAAATAGAGAGTATTGTATAAATAATGCTAATAAATTTAAAACTTTTAATGAAAACTCATGGGGATTAACTGCATGTGTAGGACCAAAAGGGTATTCAGGCGGATTTGGAGCGATGCCAGCACTCTCTAATTTAGAAGAACAAAATGATGGAACAATTTCTCCTTGTGGTGCATTAGGTTCAATAGTATTTACACCAGAATTTAGCATAAAAGCAATAGAAAATTACTATAATAATTTTCCAAAACTTTGGTGCAAATATGGTTTTAGAGATGCTTATAACTTGGATGTTGATAAACCTTGGTATTCAGAGGAATGTATAGGAATAGATAAAGGAATTTCCATGATTATGATTGAAAATTATTTTACAGGACTTATTTGGAAATATTTTATGAAAAATAAATATATAAAAAGTGGATTAGAAATATTAGGCTTTACAAAAGAAAGAGAGGCAGTAGGAGTATGAAAGATGAAAAATTGTATGAACTATTAAACCAAATGACATTAGAAGAAAAGATAGGACAACTTATTCAAGTTGCCGAAGAAGTTTTTTTGATGGATAATACTGATATTGTAACAGGTCCACTAAAAGAATTAGAACTATCTGAACAAATGCTATATAATGTGGGATCTATATTAAATATAGTAGGGACAGAAAAAGTAAGAAAATTGCAAGAAAAATATTTATCTAAAAATAGATTAAAAATACCATTAATATTTATGGCAGATATTATAAATGGATACAAGACCGTTTTACCGATACCACTTGCTCAAGGTTGTTCTTGGGATAGCAAAGTTGTATATGATTGTACTCAATTATCTGTAAAAGAAGCAAAAATATCACGGAGCAGATGTTAATTTTTCACCAATGGTAGATTTAGTAAGAGATTCAAGATGGGGAAGAGTAATGGAATCAATAGGAGGAGAGGATCCTTATTTAGGACAAGTATTTGCTAGAGCTATGATTAAAGCACAAAAAGATATTAAAACTGAAAAAACGAAAGAAATGATATCATGTGTTAAGCATTTTGCAGCATATGGTGCTGTAGAAGCGGGAAGAGACTATAATACAGTTGATATGTCACAAAGAGAATTTAGGCAATATTATTTACCAGCATATAAAGAAGCAATTGATAGTGGTGCCGAAATGATAATGACATCATTTAATATTGTAAATGGAATTCCTGCTACAGTTAATAAATGGTTGTTAAAAGATTTATTACGAAATGAATTAGGATTTAAAGGAATAGTGATCTCTGATTATTCAGCAATAGAAGAGACAATTAAACATGGAGTTTCAAAAGATAAAAAAGATGCAGCATACAAAGCAATTACAGCAGGAGTAGATATAGATATGATGTCTAATGTATATGCAGGTAATTTAAAACAACTTGTAGAAGAAAAACTAGTTTCGGAAGAACTAATTGATGATGCAGTTCTAAGAGTTTTAAGATTAAAAAATTCATTAGGATTATTTGAAGATCCATATAAAAACATAGATAACAGAGAGGAAAATGACTTACTATCAAATAAAGAAAATCTTGAATTAGCAAGAAAACTAACAACAAAAACAATTGTACTATTAAAAAATGAAAATAATATATTACCATTAAATCATAAACAGAAAATAGCATTAATTGGACCATATGCAGATAATATTGCAATATTAGGTTCATGGTCTATGTTTTCAGATAAATCTAAAATTACAACATTAAAAGAGGCTTTTGAGGCTAAAATAGGAAAAGAAAATGTGATTTATGCGAAAGGAAGTGAAATTCTGGAAGAAAGAGAGATAAATCAAATTTTGCAATCAGATGGAGGAACAATGATTCATACAGAAAATGAAGAAGAAAAATTAACACAGTATTTAAAAGAAGCAAAAGAAGCTGCTAAGCAAGCAGATGTTATTGTTTTAGCAATAGGTGAACATTATAGGCAAAGTGGAGAGGCTTGTTCGAGAGCTAATATTGATATTTCTAATATACAAAAAAGATTAGTAAATGAACTTGCTAAATTAAATAAAAAAATAGTTGCTATTATGTTTAATGGAAGACCAATAGTTTTAAGAGATATTTCAGAAAAAGTTAATGGATTATTAGAAGCATGGTTTCCAGGAACAGAAGGCGCAAATGCAATTACAGATATAATTTTTGGAGATGCTAATCCTTCAGCTAAATTGACAATGAGTTTTCCTCAAGCAACTGGACAATGTCCTATATATTATAATCATTATAATACAGGCAGACCACATGAGAGCAATGTTAGGTATGTTTCGCGTTATCAAGATATTCCAACAGAAAGTTATTATCCTTTTGGATATGGATTGTCTTATTCAAAATTTATATATTCTTGCTTAAATTTGAGTAATAAAGTATTAACAAAAAATTCAAAAATAAAAGTATCTGTAAAAATAAAAAATGATAGCAATAGAATTGGAGAGGAAATTGTCCAATTATATATTCAAGATTTAGTTGCAAAAGTTGTAAGACCAGTAAAAGAATTAAAAGCTTTTCAAAAAGTTGTAATTTTGCCAAAACAAGAAAAAGAAGTGACTTTTGAGATTAGTGAAGATATGCTTAAGTTTTGGGATGAAAATTTGAGATATGATTCAGAAAATGGCGATTTTAAAGTTTATATTGGAACTAATTCAGAAGATACATTGTTTGATATATTTTCGTTAAAAAAATAAGAGAATACAAGGAATTTAAAAAAGAGGTCACAAAGTGACCTCAAAGTAATTTACTAAAGTTCAATTTTTGGCTGATATTTCTCAAGCCACATATTAACCTGGCGAAGATAAGCCATAAGTTGAGGTCCGACCATTTGGTGTCAGAAAACAACACGGATAGCAAATTGCTGAGGCTACAAGAAAAATTGAAAATTAAAAAATGGAAAATATTTGAAACTTAATTGACAAAAATTTCATTAATATGATATTATAATTATACTTAAATAGGAGGGATTGTAATTGGATAATAAGCTTGGACACTTAAAAAAAAGTGAAACAAAAAATGAAAGGAACGTATTAATTGGTGGAGCTTGGCCTTATGCAAACAGTTCTTTACATTTAGGACATTTAGCAGCATTAATTTCTGGGGATTTTTTAAAAAGATATCATGAGTTATTAGGAGATAATGTTTTATATGTTTCTGGAACCGATTGCCATGGAACACCTATTACAGAAAGGGCTAAACGTGAGAAAATAGAGCCAAAAGACATTGCAGAAAAGTATCATAATGAATTTAAAAGTATTTTTGAAAAAATGAATTTTTCTTATGATTTATATACAAAAACTTGCGATGAATATCATAAGAAACATGTCGAAGAAATGTTTTTGAAAATGTACAAAAATAAATACATTTATCCTAAAAAAAATTTACAACCATATTGTAAACATTGTGGCAAATTTGAAGCCGATAGAGAATTGGAATTAATTTGCCCAAATTGTGGCTTAGTTACAAAAGGAGATCAATGTGATTGTGGATATGTTCCTAATGAAGATGATTTAATTGGAGCAACATGTAGAGAATGTGGAAATAAAACTATACAAAAAGAAAATACACATTTATATATAGCATTGTCGAAATTTCAAAGTCAGATAGAACAATATGTTAAAGAAAAACAAAAGAACTGGAGAATTGCATCAATAAATGAAACAGAAAAATATTTAAAAGAAGGATTGAAAGATAGAGCGGTAACAAGAGATTTATCTTGGGGTGTTGATATTCCAGTTGAAGGTTTTAAAGACAAAAAAATGTATGTATGGATTGATGCTGTATTAGGATATATTACAGCAACACAAAAAATTTGTGAAGAAAAAGGATTAAATTGGGAAGAGTTTTGGAAAGAAGATAATAATATTAAAATGTATATGTGCCATGGAAAAGATAATATAACATTCCATACTATAATCTTACCAGCCTTGTTGATGGCTATGGAAGAAAATTATCACTTACCAGATGTGATGGTTGCGACACAATACTTAAATATAAACTCTGAAAAGATATCAAAAAGTAAAGGCAATGGAATAACAATCAAACAAATGGTAGACGAATATAATGTGGATTCTTTAAGATATTATATGATAGCATATGGACCAGAAAATAAAGATGTAGATTTTACAGTAGAAAATTATATTAATGTACATAATTCAGATATAGTAAATAAATTTGGAAATTTTGTAAATAGAACTTTAAAATTCAAAGGTTTGGATGAAATTCTTTTAGGCATTATGGATACGCAGATGAAAGAAAAAATTGATGAAACTTATAAAGAAGTATCTGAATATATAGAAAGTCTGGAATTTAAGAAAGCGTGTAGTAAAATAATTGAGTTAATTGAGATGGGAAATAAATATTATGATGAAAGAAAGCCATGGATACAAAAGAGAGAAAATATAGAAGAATTTAATAATACCATTTATACTTGTACTAATATAATTGCTAATTTATCTAATCTAATTGAACCAATAATGCCACAAACATCTAAGAGATTAAGGGAATATTTAAAAATTGAAAGACCATTATGGAAACAAATACAAATAAAAGAAAAAATATCTCTTGGTAATATAGAAATACTTTTCGAGAGAATTGATATTAACAAAAATAGATAAAGATAAAATCAAAACAGCATAAGTAAATACTGATTTTTCTTTTATTTTTATATATAAAAGAAACTAGAAAAAGAATTAAACGAGAAGTATTATTAAACAGGAAAAAATTGAAATGAATTAGTTGAAAATAAAAAAGAACCCAAATTGAGAGAACTCTAATAAGGACAAAATTTTTCTTATGGATTTCTTCCAAAATTTTATTGTGTTAGATAGCCATTTAAAGATATAAATTATTTTAGTCTAATTTGTAGTGAAAATCAATTTATGGAGGTTTTAGTTATGGTAGAGATAACTTATCACAAAGAAGGGGATTATTTTGTTCCTGACTTATATTTAGAAAAGGAAGATTATGAAAAAAATTATATTATTGGAAAGTATGGTCATTTAAGATTAGAGTATTTGAAAAATTACAAAAAGGCTGAGTATATAATAATGTTTATGAGCAGGACTTTAAGAAAACATATTGTAGAAACTGATAAACA
>OGGJ01002894.1_pt1 | contig 11422 bp, 8 predicted proteins | sample 1571071 | NCBI WGS metagenome assembly OGGJ01 (sample SAMEA2581954, study PRJEB24529) | metagenome | biome: Human gut stool | place: China | collected 2011
GCCGCCATGGTGCACCTGTACTTCAACATCATCGGTGTCACCCTGTTCCTGGCTGTTTTCTATGGTGCAAACCTGCTGCTTGACTTTGCCTTTGTCAATGAGACAGTCACTGCCTGGGGCATTGCCGTGGTCCACTCCATCTTCAACCTGACGGCCACCGCTGTTCTGCTGCCCTTTGCAAATGGGCTGGAAAAGCTGGCCATCCTCACCATTCCGGACGATGCCGAAAAAGAGAGCTTTGCTCTGCTGGATGAGCGCCTGCTGAACACTCCCGCCGTGGCTGTGGAGCGTGCCCGCGCCGCCACTGCAGACATGGCCGAGCTGGCCCGTGTGGGCGTGGTGCAGGCCATGAGCCTGACCCACAAGTGGGACGATTCCCTTGCTCAAAAGGTGCGGGAGGAAGAGGAAAAGGTGGACAAATATGAGGATGCACTGGGCACCTATCTCGTCAAGCTGTCCAGCCGTGAAATGAGCCATGCCGACAGCCAGAGTGTAAACACCTTGCTCCACACCATCAGCGATTTTGAACGCATCAGCGATCACTCTGTAAATGTTCTGAGCTCCGCCGAAGAGATCCACGCCAAGAGCATTGAGTTTTCCAAGGATGCACAGGAGGAGCTGCAGGTGCTGGAGGGGGCCGTGCAGGATGTGCTGAGCCGCACCACCGACGCATTCCGCAAGGGTGACCTGCACCTGGCCAGCAAGGTCGAGCCGCTGGAGACCGTTGTGGATGAACTGGTGCGTGCCATCAAGGCCCGCCATGTGGCCCGCCTGCAGACCGGCAGCTGTTCCATTGAGTATGGTTTTGTTCTGGAAGATCTTCTGACCAACTACGAGCGTGTCTGCGACCACTGCAGCAATGTGGCTGTTGCCCAGATCGAGGTGGCACAGGACAGCTTTGATACCCACGCTTATCTGAACGATCTGCGCCACGGCAACGACACCAAGGAAAGTGAAGAATTCCACCGCCGTCTGGGCCGCTACCGTGAGCGGTATCTGTTCCCGGACGGACAGACTGCTGAGGAGAACTGAGTTATGATCTATATCGTAGAGGACGATGCTTCTATCCGGGAGCTGGAGCAGTATGCCCTGCAATCCAACGGCTACGAGGTGCAGGGCTTTGAAAGCGCCGAGCCCTTCTGGCAGGCCATGCGCACTGCCGAGCCGGAGCTGGTGATCTTAGACGTGATGCTGCCCGGCGAGGACGGCTTTTCCATCCTGAAAAAGCTGCGCAACACCCCTTCCCTGCGTAGGCTGCCAATTATTATGGTCACTGCAAAATCCAGCGAGCTGGACACCGTGCGCGGGCTGGACTGCGGCGCGGATGACTACATTGCAAAGCCTTTCGGCATTATGGAATTTCTCAGCCGGGTGCGTGTGGCGCTGCGGCGCTCTGCCCCGGAGGTAAGACCGGACGTGCTGGCCTTTCATGAAATTCAGCTGGATAACGCCCGCCACAGCGTTACGGTAAACAGCACCCCTGTGGAGCTGACCTACAAGGAATACTGCCTGCTGCGTCTGCTGCTGGAAAACACCAGTCTGGTGGTGACCCGCGAGACCATTTTGCAGGTAGTGTGGGGCACCGACATCTCGGTGGAAAGCCGTACCGTGGATATGCACATCCGCACCCTGCGCAAAAAGCTGGGCGATGCGGGGCGTTACATCTGCACTGTGCGCAAGGTGGGCTACAAGCTGACCGATGAGGAGGCCGAAGAAGAATGAAGCTGCGCAGCATGGAAGAAAAGATCAGCTACCGGTTGTTCCTGATGGGCTTTCTGGGGCTTATATTCACCGCAGTGCTGTGCATTTTTGTGTTCCATAAGGCCTTTACGGCGCAGGCATGGTCGGCTTTGGAGCGCGAGACCGACCTTGTGCGCGCCGGGTACGAGCAGACCGGAGACCCCACACAGCTGAGTGCCTTTGTGACCGATGATCTGCGCGTGACGCTGATCAGTCAGGACGGCAGCGTGCTGTTTGAATCTGCCACCGACCAGCCCATGGAGAACCATCTGACCCGCCCGGAGATCCGCGATGCCATTGCAAACGGCGAGGGTCGGGACATTCGCGATTCCCAGACCATGGGCTACGAGACCTATTACTATGCGCTCCGGCTTTCCGGCGGGGATGTGCTGCGCGTGGCACAGGACGCCGAGACCGTGTGGTCCATCTATGATGCCACTATCCCGGCCATCGTGCTGAGCTGCGTGGCGCTGATGCTGGCTGCTGCGGTGCTGGCCGCCCTGCTGACCAAAGCACTGGTACAGCCGGTGCTGAACATGACTGAGGATCTGGATCACATTCAGGAAAATGTGCCCTACCGGGAACTGATCCCCTTTGCAGAGAGCATCCACTCCGACCGCATTCTGCGAGAAAACAACGAGAAAATGCGGCAGGAGTTTACCGCCAATGTCAGCCACGAGCTCAAGACCCCGCTGACCAGCATTTCCGGCTACGCAGAGCTGATCGAGACCGGCATTGCAAAGCCGGAGGATGTGCCGGATTTCGGCCGTAAGATCCACAGCGAGGCCACCCGCATGATCCAGCTGGTCAACGACATTTTGCAGCTTTCCAAGCTGGATACCGTAAGCGAGACCGGAGACGCCCCGGTGATGGAAACGGTAGACCTTTTGGAGGTTGTCAAGGAGTGCGTGGAGCGCCAGAAACTGAACGCCCGGCGCGCGTATATCTCGCTGACTTATCTGGGCGAGAGCGCCCCGGTACTTGGCAGCCGCGCGCTGCTGGATGAGCTGTGCCAGAACCTGTGCGACAATGCTATCCGCTACAACCGCCCGGGCGGCAAGGTGCAGATCATTACCGCTTGCAGCCGGGATGGGCACTGCTCCCTGACCGTAACGGATAACGGCATCGGCATCCCGCGGGAAGCGCAGTCCAGCGTGTTCGAGCGCTTCTACCGGGTGGATAAGAGCCGCAGCAAGGCCACCGGCGGCACCGGGCTTGGGCTTGCCATCGTCAAGCACATTGCCCGCATCCACAACGCTCGCATCAAGCTGGAAAGTCAGGTGGACGTTGGCACCACCATCACTGTCACCTTTCCTACCGCCTCTTAATACAGCATGAAATACACGTCTGTCCGCCATTGCGGGCAGACGTTTTTTGTTGGGTCAAAGCTTGCGCCGTTGCCATCCCGCAGCGTTGCCCGGGCTTGCAGGTGCAGTGCATCCACGCCCTGCTGCCAGCAACTTTGCAAAAGCGCGGTGCACTGTGCCGCAAGTTGTTGCTGCTGCGCCTGTGTAGGCAGTGGGCTGTGGGCGGCGCGCTGGCAGTCCAGCTGCACAAGCACCTGCGCCTTTTGCAAGGTGACTGAAACGGTGCAGCGCCGGATGCCGATGCGCTCCCCTTCCAGCCAGAGCTGCCGGGTGCCGCCTTGTTCGGTAAGCAGACGGTATACCTCGGCCTGCTCCGGGGACAAAAGCGTATTACCCACCACAGTGTGCAGAACACCGCCCTCCTGCAAAGACACCTCTTCCGCGTTCCACCGGAGAACGGGCAGAAGCCCCTGCTCTGTGTGCTCATACAGCCGGGGCGCAGTGGGCGCGGCAGCCTTTAGCTGTGCCATCAGGGCGTCCGGCAGTGTGGCTTGTGTTGTCAGGTGCTCTATCTCTCCTTCTGTGCAAAACAGCCTTGCTGCCGTGCGCCCGCAGCCGCGCCGCAGCACCAGCTGCTCGTACTCTGTTAGTAATGGCTCTGCCGCCTTTGGCAGCAACAGGTAGTCACACAGCCGAAAACTTGCGGTTTGGGGCAGTGCCTGCTCTGCCGCAGCCAGCGCCCGCTCCATCGTTTGCCCCTCTGCCTGCACAAACTGCAATGCGGCAGAGGCCTCGGCGGCATCGGCCGCGGCCTGCGGTGCCTGATAGAGCAGCCCTGCCTGATACCCCTGTTCGGTCTGCGCCAGATACACCGCCCGCACCATGCTTTTCTCGGTGCTTTCGCAGCGCAGGAACAAAAAGCACCACCCCGTCAGCAGCAAATACAGCAGCGGCCTGCAAGATTTCTGTTTTCTCATGGCTGCACCTCAGCTTCCGGCTGCTGCCAGAGCAACCGGATGGCGGCACACAACATGGACGCCCGGTAGACAGCACACAGCAACCACAGCAGCAAAAGCAGCGCATCCATGCGGGAAAAGCTTCCGCTGCTCCACGCCCGCAGCAGCTCCAGCCGAGGGTATGCGCCGCTGCCAAACAGCAAAGCACCGCCCATCAAAGCCGCCACCTGCACCGCAAAGCCCCATACCGGCAACCAGACCGTGCGGCGGGCAGACCGGGCGCTGCACAGAAGGGCTCCGGCAAAATATTCTGCGTAGACCGGCACGCTACAGCCTGCTGCGTCCGGCTGTGCCGGGGTGAACAGCCGGTACCAGTGCAGTTGACCGGCAAGCCCCAGCAAACAGACCACGCCGCCCACGGCTACAAACCACCACAGTACCCGCGCCGAGGCGTTCCAGCTTGTGGGAGGGACGGCCCACCCTGCCCAGAGCAGCAGCGGCAGAAAGCCCAGCAGCGCCATGGAGGAAAACTCTGCCGTGCACAGCCATTGTGCCTGCACGAGGGTGTGCACCAGTTCCATAAAAAGCCCGGCTGTCAGTGCCAGCCGTACCGCCAAGGAGGGTGCTTTATCCCGCAGCGCCGCTGCTGCCAGCGCCGAAAGGATACACAGGCACACCGTGCTGACTGCGCCCAGCCACAGCGCCCGACGCACCGGGACGCTCTGCGGGATGCCGTCTGCCAGCGCTGCTGTGACCACGCTGAGCGTCAGCGCCGCCGGGGTAAAACGTTCTGTGTGCTGTTTCATGACTGCTTTCTCCCCCTCTCCCGTTTTTGCCAGATATTGAACCCGTGCCGGGACAGCTGTCGGTAGTTGCGGCGCAGAACGCCGTCCTCGGAAAGCGGCTGCTGCGGGAACGGGTGCGGTGCAAGATAGGACACGCCCAGTGCTTCGGTGCTGACGATGCTGAGCAAAAAGCCGAAAAATGCTGCGGCTAGTCCCACCGGCCCGGCAAGCCCTGCCAACAGCACCGTGCCGATGCGCAGCAGGGTGGCAGGCTCGTATAGACCCGGGGTGACAAAGACCGCAATGGCCGTGATGCTGGCCACAAAGATGACCGGGGTGCTCATGAGCCCGGTGGCAATGGCGGCATCGCCAATGATGAGCGCCGACACCAGACTGACCGAGTGCCCCAGTGACTGCGGCATCCGCAGTCCGGCCTCCCGGATGATCTCTAAGATCAGGATCACCAGCAGCATCTCGGCAAACAGAGGCAGCGGGGTGGCCTTTTCGGCTGCTTCGATCTTATACAGCAGCTGCGGGGGCAGCAGCTCCGGCAGATGCACCGCCACGCACACAAACACCCCCGGCAAAAACACCGTAAGGTAGAAGGAAAAGTACTTCAGCACCCGCAGAAAAGAGGAAAAGGCAGCTGTAGAGGCATAGTCGTCCAGACATTCGAACTGCTCGCTGAACAGCGCGGGCAGCACCAGTGCTGAGGGGCTGCCGTTGATCAAAATTACCAGCCTGCCCTCGCAGAGCTTTGCGGCAGCGACCGCAGGACGCTCGGTGTAGTGTACCGGGGTGAACAGCCGCGCCTTGCCGGGCAGCAGCCACGGCACGAAATAACTGGAATCCAGCAGCAGTTCCGGCCTTGCACTTTGCAAAATGGCGCGCACCCGCTGTACCATGGCGGGGTCGGCACGGTCCTTGCAGTAGCAAAGAGCGTACTCGGTATTGCAGCAAGTGTGCGCCTGTGCGGCCTCCTGCATAAGGGTATCGGTACGGACAAGGCGGCGCAGAAGGCTCAGATTCACCCGCAGAAGGTCGGTAAAGCCTTCCCTGCTGCCGCGCAGATTGCCCTCGCCGGATGGTTCTTCCACGGAGCGGAACTTGAGCCCCTGTACTGAAAAAACGATGCCGCTGCTGCAGCCCTCTAACAGCAGCACCGCCATGCCCGCCGTCAGCCGCGCTACGAGCTGCGGCATATCCTGCACCGGAGTGCTCTCGGCCGGGAAAGCCGAACCGTGCAGGATATGCGCATAGGCCTGTGTGCCGGTAAACCGGACAGAAGCAGACTGCCGCCCGGCGGCGTCCAGCAACAGCTCCCAGAGTAAATCGAGACTTGCCATGCCGTCAAACATTACGATGCACCCCGGGCAGCCGTACAAAACGATCTTCTTCGCATAATAGTCCGCCGACTGACCAAACCTAGCATCAAGCGCGGACAGGTTTTCCGTAAGGCTTTGCGAAAGCTGCTGCACATCCATCACTCCTTTGTGTGTGCAGTATGCCCGCTTTGCCGCAGCGGAATACGCCGCGCACACCACCATGGAGGGTTTGTGCATGAAACTGCTGCTTTGCCGCACTATTATTTTGTATCTCTGCGTTTTGTTTGCCATGCGGCTGATGGGCAAGCGTCAGCTGGGAGAGTTGCAGCCGGAAGAGCTGGTATCCACCATCCTGATCTCCAATCTGGCGTCCATCTCCATTGAATCGGAGGATGTGCCCATCACCGCCAGTCTGATCCCGCTGTTTCTTATTGCGGCACTGGAGCTACTGGGGTCGGTGGTGAGTTTCCGCAGCCAGAAGTTCTTCAATTTTCTCTCCGGGCGTCCCAAAACGGTCATTCTGGACGGAAAGATCGATCAAAACGCTTTGCGGATGCTGCGGCTGACCACCGCTGACCTGATGGAGGCGCTGCGCGGCAAGGATATCTTTGACCCGCGCAGGGTATCCTACGCCGTCATTGAAACAAACGGCACACTGTCGGTGGCGCTGCGCCCGGAGCAGGAAGCAGCCACCCTCTCCGATTTACAGTTGAAAGTACAGCAGACACAGGCCACCATCCCCTTTGTGCTGGACGGGCAGGTACTGGAGGATAATCTGCGCTGGTGCGGCAAGGACCGTGCGTGGCTGGAACGCACCGCCACGGCAAACACGGTGCTGCCACAGGAGATCTTACTGCTTATCGGCAACGAGACCGAGGACTATTTTCTGCTGAAGAAGGAAGGCCGCCAGCCGGGAGGAAAGCGATGAAGCGGATATATGCGTGTATCCTGATTGTGGCGGCGCTGCTGGCAGTATCCCTTTACAGCAGCGGACGGGTGCAGGGCTTTGCACAGGATATCTCAGCCGACTTGGACTGTGCCCTTGAGGCTGTACGGCAGAAGGACGTTTCCACCGCGCGGCAGGCGCTTGCCGAGGGTGCAGAGCTGTGCGACACCATGCGGGAGACTATGAGCCATCTGCTGCGCACGGCCGACTACACGGAGCTGGAAGCGGCACTGCGGGCGGCAGATGGATACCTTGAGCAGCAAGCCACAGAGGATGCGCTGGGTGAGTTGCGCCGCGCACAGGTGGAGGTGGAGCGGCTGGAATGGCTTGCCCGGCGGCTGGTGTAAGCGGCACAAATTATATTTCACGCTTGTCGCGTCCTGCAGGCCGTGACAAGCAATTTTTTACAAAAAACAGACCGAGAGACGCCCAAAAGCATCTCTCGGTCTTAAGTTATAGTTTACTGATTTTCCTTGCGGTCACCCACAAGCTTTTTCAGTTCATCAAGGAAACTTTCCACGTCCGCAAACTGGCGGTAGACCGAAGCGAAGCGGATATAGGCCACCTCGTCGATCTTTTTCAGTTCCTCCATGGTCAGCTCGCCGATGCGCACACTGGGGATCTCGCGGTCGTAGGAGCTGAACAAAGCCTGCTCAATGCTGCTGACAGCATGTTCCAGCGTTTCGTAGCTGACGGGACGCTTGGCACAGGCGCGCAGCATAGCGTTGAACAGCTTCTGCCGGTCAAAGGGTTCGCGGGAGTTATCCTTTTTGATGACCACCAGCGGCACTGTTTCCACCACCTCGTAGGTGGTAAAGCGCATGTGGCAGTTCAGGCACTCGCGGCGGCGGCGGATGCGCTCGTTATCTTCCGTGGGGCGGGAGTCGATCACCTTGGATTCCTCCGCACCGCAATAAGGGCACTTCATCTCTTGTTCCTCCGCCTCAGTTCTTCTTTTTGCTGTGCTCGCTCCACAGCACCCATGCCGAGGTGGAAACGCACAGAGAGGTGTACACACCGCTGATCATACCCATCATCAGCGGGAATGCAAAGGTAAAGATGCTGTCCAGACCATAGAGCTTTGCCACGATGCACATCACACCCAGTGCCATCACGGTGGTGATGGTGGTGATCAGGGTACGGCGGGCAGACTGATTGACCGACTGGTTGACCAGCTCCTCAAAGCTGCCCTTTTTGCCCATGAGAGCGCGGTTCTCACGGATACGGTCGTACACCACAACGGTATCGTTGATGGAGTAGCCGAGGATGGTGAGCATGGCGGCGATAAAGTTGCCGTCCAGTGCGGTGCGCAGCAGCACAAAGGTGCCAAACACCACCATCAGGTCGTTGACCAGCGCCAGCACTGCCATCATACCGCCGGTCAGACCGCCGATGTTCTTGAAGCGCAGGGCGATATACAGCAAAATGAGCACCAGTGCAAACACCACAGCCACCAGACTCTTCTGCAGGAACTTGGTGCCCATGGCTGCGCTGACATTGCTCAGGGACAGCTGGGCAAACTGGTTGTCCGGGTAGTTCTCATTCAAGGAATCCAGCAGGTTCTCCACCTGCTCGGTGGTCACGGTCTCGGTGCCGGGCATGGAGATCTTTAAAGTCTGGTCACCGGTGGCTACGTTCTCACCGGTCTGCAGGGTCAGGCCGGTGTTTTCCAGCGCCGCAGCAGCGGTCTTTTGCACAGCGGCTTGGTCAAAGCTGCCCTCGTAGGACAGGGTGATCATGGCACCGCCGGTAAACTCGGTATCCAGATGCACACCGAACACCGCGGCGCACAGCAGGATGACTGCCATCAGGCAGGCAGAGAAGGTCAGGAACTTTTTGCGCAGGGATACGAAATCCACCGGCTTCTTTTCGGCCTTTTCCTGCCCGGGCTTTGCAGCGCCGTACAGCCACGGGTTGCGCAGTGCCTTGATGGCAGCTGCGCCACGGATCATAACACGGGTAGCGAACACGCCGAACACGAAGTTCAGCAACACGCCGGTGAGCAGCGTATAACCGAAGGCGTAGATGGTGCCTGCGGTAGAGGGGCCGAAGGCAAAGAATACAAAGTGCAGTGCCTTGGCAAACAGGCCATCCGAGGGGCCGAAGGCACCCATGAGCACGATGGCCACGATGACGATGGTCACGTTGCCGTCAATGATGGGGGTCAGGCCGCGGGCAAAGCCGCTTTTCAGTGCGCCGTCCAGAGATTTACCGTTTTTCAGCTCCTCCTTGATGCGCTCGGCGGTGATGACGTTGGCATCCACGCCCATGCCGATGGCCAGAATGATACCTGCGATGCCGGGCAGGGTCAGGGTAAAGCTTTCAAACACCGAGAAGTAGCCGGACACAAAGGCCAGCGTAGCCGCCACCTGACCGGCCAGCGCGATGCAGGCCAGAAAGCCCGGCAGACGGTACAGCACCGTCATGAACACCACGATGAGGGCAAAGGCAATCAGGCCGGCCAGCACCATGGCGCCAAGGCTGTTTTCGCCCAGACTGGGGCTTACGGTGGAGTAGCTGTCCACGCTCAGCGCAAAGGGCAGTGCACCGGAGTTGATCTGGCGTGCCATTTTGACCACGGCATCCTGCGTAAAGGGATTGGACGCCGAGCTGGTGATGATAGCCTGTCCGTCGGTAATGGCGGTGTTGACGGTGGCGGTGCTCACGTTTTCATCGTCCAGCCAGATGCTGATGCTGCCCTTATCGGCGGCCAGCTTAGTGGTGGCATCGCCAAAGGCCTTGGCACCCTCGGTGGTGAACTTGAGGGCAACGTAATACTCAGAGCTGCCGCCGTTGCTCACAGCGCCGTACTGCGCCGAAGCGCTTTCGACCATGGAGCCGTCCAAAATCAGCTCGCCGTCCTTGCTGGCACCCTCGCGGAAGGTCAGGTAGGCGGTGGTGCCGATCTCCTGAATGGCAGACTCGGGGTCAAAATCCGTCTCGCCGGACTGCCACGGAAACTCCAGAATCAGACTGTCGGAGTTGTTGTCCACATACAGCTCGTAGTCGGTCACGTTCAACGCGACCAGACGGTTCTCGATGACCAGACGGGCGGCATCCAGCTGCTCGTCCGTGGCATCATAGCCATCCGAGGGCACAAAGGTGACGTTGACGCCGCCCTTGATATCCACACCAAAGCGGATATCCTTTGCACCCTTGATGTAGGTGGTGGTCACATCGCCATATTTTGCCGCCACGCCAAAAAAGGCGGTGTAAACAAACACAACGATCAGCAGCGCGGTAACGACCAGCTGCCATGCTTTGCCTTTTGTTTTCATAAGTCGGGAACCTCCAAAAGCGGCGGCTGTGCAGCCGCAGCCGTTTTTGTTGTGAACCGCAAGTTTTGCCGACGGTTCCTCTCCTCACAGAGCAGCCGTCGTGCCGACCTTTCTGTGATAAAACTCCCCTGCCAGCCCTGCAAAGAGCCCCGCAGAGGAGAATATACAAATTATTTTAAGCCTTAGGCCATATCAGCCAGCAGCTTTTCCACAACGGCCAGACGCACGCAGACGCACAGCAGCTCGGAAGCGGTCTCCACCTCGTCCAGACTGGGGTAAGTGGGGGCGATGCGCAGATGAGAATCCTGCGGATCCTTGTGGTACGGGTAAGCAGAGCCTGCACCGGTCAGCACCAGACCTGCGTTCTTGCACAGTTCCGCCACGCGCTTAGCGCAGCCGGGCATGACATACAGGCTGATAAAGTAGCCGCCCTTGGGGTTGGTCCAGTGGGCAATATCGCCGCAGGGTGTGAGGTTGGCGGCAAAGGCGGTCTTGACGGCATCGAAGCAGGGCACCAGACGGCGGCGGTGCTTTGCCATGTGTGCCAGAACGCCCTCCTTGTTCTTCAGGAAGCGGACGTGGCGCAGCTGGTTCATCTTATCGTAGCTGATGATCATCACTGAAAAGCGCTTGCACATATACTTCATGCTGTTGTCGCTGCAGGCAATGGCAGAAACACCGGCGCCCGGGAAGGTGATCTTGCTGGTGGAGGTGAACATGAACACGCGGTCCTGCGTGCCGTACTTCTTGCTCACGTTCAGCAGCACGGGGGTCTCGATGATCTCCTCGGTCAAGTGGTGGACGATGTAGGCCTCATCCCAGAAGATCTTGAAATCCGGGGCGGCGGTCTTCATCTTGGCAAAGCGCTCGATGGTCTCATCACTGTAAGTGTAGCCATCGGGGTTGGAGTACTGCGGCACGCACCAGATGCCCTTGATGGTATCATCCTCTGCTACCAGCTTTTCCACAACGTCCATATCGGGGCCGTTGGGGGTCATGGGCACGCTGATGAGCTCAAAGCCGAACTCCTCGGTGATAGCAAAGTGACGGTCATAGCCGGGCACCGGGCAGAGGAACTTGCGCTT
>OGGJ01002897.1_pt1 | contig 11406 bp, 8 predicted proteins | sample 1571071 | NCBI WGS metagenome assembly OGGJ01 (sample SAMEA2581954, study PRJEB24529) | metagenome | biome: Human gut stool | place: China | collected 2011
TAAGCATTTGTACCGTCGTAATAGGATTGCCCATCAGACCAAAAGAAATTGATTTGCCAGATTTTTTCATTCTCCGGGTAGAACAAAAAAGTTGCTGTACCTTCTAAGTCTCCCACATTCGCAACACAGGATACTTCTTTTGCACCGCTTTTGTATGTGAAAGTGGAAAAATCGCCACATTCTTTCCTAATTATCGTCAATAGTTGAGAGTAATGCTCATCTGAGCAGATGAGCTGCAACGGAATACCGTCAACAATAGAACATAATCCGTCACCAAACTGTGCTTTTATCCGCCGATTATAGTAGGATGCTTCGTCAAGCTCGGTAACAACGTCATCCACTTTTGATATTTCTACATAGCTTTTTGTAGTATTCCGATTGTATCCACCGAAGCCGTTTTGCGCAGAATAGTCAACAACAATCGTACCAAAATAGGCAGTATCATTTTCAAAACTTTCCCCGTCGAGATTCGCACTGTGTACTTGCAAGGACTCGGGATTTTTCAAGCGGTCTTTTAATGCTGTTTCCACTGCGGCAACGGCTATTTCTGTATAGCTGATCTCTGCTTGATTGGCTCCCGAATTAACATTACTTTCTGCGCACGCTGAACATAAGAGGAGTAACACGGAGAGGGCGCAACAGAACCAGGCGAACCGTTTCGGGTTTATCATGGGCGTCTCCTTTCACCGTTTGATAGCGGTTTGGATTTATACCATAATTATAGCTTCTTTCCACCTAAAGTCAACTTATGATTTATTGTAAGTCTCCCAAAAGTGGTTTCCTCGCTGGTACACTATTGGCGGGAGGGGGAATAGCTTATGGTTGACTGCTCTGAAAAACTGCGGGCACTCCGTGAAGCAAGAAAATTGACACAACTGCAGGTAGCAAACAGGGTCGGCGTCTCAAAAACTATGATCTCTGCTTATGAGACGGCAAGCAAAGCTCCCTCCATTGAAGTTTTGATTCGCCTTTCACGGTTATATGGTGTTAGCATTGATTATTTGGTTTGCGTGGATGCTCCAAAGGTTGTTGACGTGTCAACTCTGGACGATGATACGGTTGCCTTGGTATCGGCACTTGTGGAAAAACTAAAGGGCAGAACTGAGTGAGCAGCGATTATAAAGGGATGCTTTTGGCATCCCTCTTTTTTCGTCATAGCCTCTATTTGACACGGGGAAACAGGGCGTGTATAATATATAATGTACTGCCATCTGATGTGTATTCAAAACGGCACGGGAGTTACCCCAAATTTTACCCCATTTGCCTATCCTATGACGGGGTAAGATAAAACATGATGGAAAGTAAAATCCAGTGTTATTAGGGGATCGAGGGGAAGATGAGGCGTGATGAAACATGACAAAGTTGTGCTCTTCAAAATCCCGACCATGAAGCCGCTGGATACCGACAAGAAGGCTGAAAAGGCCATTTCCGTGCCTGCCGCGGCTCCCGTGCAGGAGAAGATCGACTTCTCCAACGTGAAGATCGAACCCATCTTCAAGGACATGGTGGATTTTGACACCTTCTCCAAGAGCGATTTCCGTGCCGTAAAGATCCTGGCCTGCGAAGCGGTGAAGAAGTCCAAGAAGCTGCTGAAGTTCACTTTGAATGACGGCGAGCGCACGGATCGCGTGATTTTGAGCGGCATCCATGAATATTATGAGCCGGAAGAGCTGGTCGGCAAGACGGCCATCGCCATCGTGAACCTGCCTCCCAGAAAGATGATGGGCATTGATTCCGAGGGTATGCTGATCTCCGCTGTTCATGAGGAGGCCGGTCACGAGGGCCTGAATCTCCTGATGGTGGATGACCGGATCCCCGCCGGTGCGAAGCTGTACTAAGATTTGCATTTCTAAAAAACCAAAATGAAAGGGCAGTCCCGATTGGGACTGCCCTGAGACTGTCGATAAAGTAGTAAATTCTCCGCGACGGTAAGGAAGGGTGTGCGCGGGAAACCCAAGAGGGGTGTCCCGCGCCATTAAAATCCTAAGTTTTCAGAACTTTTATGAAGTTCTGAAAACTTGCTCAGCGGGGAGAAAAGACTTTTTCGACACGCTGAGGGCAGTCCCGATTGGGACTGCCCTTTTTGCAAATTGAGTTGTAAGGACTGTTTTACGGCTGCGAAAATATCAGTCCAGGCCCAGCACCGCCCGGCCGCTGTCGCTCCAATAGCTGTCCAGTGCGGCGTAGGGGAAATGGAACTCCTGCGGGCCGTTGGCGTAAGAGGCCAGCTCGTAGGCGGAGAAGATCACCGTCAGACCGTCCGCATCAAAGGAGGCGGCGTAGTCGCTGCTCCATTTCTCCAAAGTCTCCCGGTAATTATCCCAATAGACATCGGAGAGGGACTGCCCCTCCAGCTCCGGTGTCGATGCGATCTGTTCCTCCGCCTGCACCTCGATCATATCCGCTACTGCCAGCGTGAAGGTCTGGGGATCGGCAGCCAGCTCCGAGATGGTGAGGAACATGCCGCTGTCCAGATCATAGTTCCATGCGAAATACACGGTGTTGGGGTGCGCACCGCCCAGATAGCTGTAATAATCGGCGGCAATGCTGATGAGGGTGCCGGTGCGGTAGCAGGTGTAAGTCAGTTCCTCTGAAAGGGGAGCCATATGGTCCTCGGAAAACATCTCAGGCATATCCCGATACAGATCCTTCACAAAGGAAATGTTTTCCTCCGAGGAATTCGATTCCCGCCACTGGTCGAAATTCTCATTAAAGGTATGGACCCGGTCCATGGCCTGCTCCTGCGCAGGGGTGGAAGGATCTTCGATCAGCGCACCGTTGGCGTAGGCCTGCAAATGAGGGATTTGGAAATCAATGACCATCAAAGTGGTGCCGTCCTCCGCTGTCACCGTTTGTTCATAGGGGTCGGTGGACACTTCATAAGTAATTTCCTCTGTATCCGCAGCGGGAGGCGGCGTCGGAGATTCCGGCATGGGGAGCGGAACAGCGCCGCAGCCGCCCAGCAGCGCCGGCAGGCATAGGGCCAGAATCAGAGAGAGATACTTTTTCATGTGAGGAACTCCTTTCAGGAAATGAGTCAGGGCATGACGGGATTCTGCCGCCAGAGGGAGCCGCAGGCTTCTGTCAGTTCCGGATACGCCAGAGCGTACAGGTCGGCGGCCCGGCTCTCGGTCTCAAAGAGACGCTGAGCGTCAGGGGAGAGGGACCGGATGGCGGCGGGCTTCGTAATGATCGGAAGGCGGGCGGTTTTCCGCATCCGGCCCAGCAGTGCCCGGCCGGTCTCGTTAGCGGCCAGAATCCGCAGGTAAGGGACGGAGGCGGGCAGCTTGGCGGGGGTCAGGCCCAGATAGGCCCAGAGGACCATCCGCCGCAGCCGGGCGTAAGCGTAGCGCTTGGTTTTGGCGTTGTCTAAAACGGCGTCGAGGGTGGCGGCGTTCCGGCTGGCGTTGTACAGCCGCTGGCCGACGCCCTCGTGTCCGGTGTCCAACGCATCGAATTCTGCCGGAGTCATGGACCGGAGCCGGGCCAGAATTGCCCGCTCACAGGCGGCGGCGAATACCGGCGCGCGGCCCGCAGATTCCTCCGCCTCGTAAACGGCCCTCATGGCCGGGACCATCCGGGACAGGGCATCGGCTCGGCGTCCTTCTGCCAGCAGGTGCCGAATGGCGGAGGCGGAATAGCCCCCGGCGTTCTCCGGGGTGACGTCATGGGCCGCACCGGTCCGGGGGATCGTAAACAGCGCAGGAGCCGCGCCCACACGCAGCAGCGCCCGGCAGTATTCGATCCCAAGGGTGTTGTTGGGGTCGGACAGCAGCGCGGCGTCTGACGGAGAGAGCAACGCGGCCACGGCCCGCTGGCGGGCGGCGGCAAAGCTGTCCCCCTTGGTCAGCTCCGCTTTCAAGGCCGTCTGAAAGGCAGCGTCCTCCAAAGCCCCCGCGGCCCGCGCAAGGGCGGCGGTATCTCCACATTCGCTGCCAAAGGCCAGCACGTCCAGCAGTCCCGTGGCGGTGAGAACCTCGACGCCGCCTTGGGCGAATCCCTCGGCAGAGCTGACGGCCCAGGGGAGGGGCAGCTCCAATACCAGATCCGCCCCGCTCCGGACGGCGGCCTCCGCCCGGGCGTGACGGCGTACCAACGCAAAGTCACCCCGCTGGACAAAATCGCCGCTCATGGCGCAAATAACGGCGGTGTCTTCGCCAAATTGCTGCCGGACGGCCTGTATCAGGGCGAGGTGACCATAATGCAGGGGATTATATTCTGTTATGATACCAGCGGTTTTCACATTTGTCACCTCAAAGCGGTTACAAAATAATGTCAATTCGGTAAAAATGCAGGTTGTATCTTGCGGAGGATTTGTTATAATGAAAAAGAGAGTTTGCGCAAATGCAAACATTATATTTACATTGTAGCTTAAATATGGAAAGCTGGCAAGGCTTTCCCAAAAGAAGAAGGAGATCCAACGATGAATATTCTGGTTATCAACGCGGGCAGTTCCTCTTTGAAGTATCAGCTGCTGAACCCCGAGACCGGCGTGCTGCTGGCCAAGGGCCTGTGCGAGCGCATCGGCATCGACGGCAAGTTCACCTATAAGCCCCAAATCGAGGGCAAGCAGGTGCTGGACGCTGTGGACGTGGCCATGCCCACCCATTCCGAGGCCATTCAGGCTGTGCTGAACGCTCTGGTGGACAAGGACAACGGCGTGATCGGCTCCATGAAGGAGATCGACGCTGTGGGTCACCGCGTGGTGCACGGCGGCGAGGCCTTCAACAAGTCTGTTCTCATCACCGATGAGGTCATGAAGGCTCTGGAGGACTGCATCCCCCTGGCTCCTCTCCACAACCCTGCCAACATCACCGGCATCAACGCCTGCACCGCCGTTATGGGCAAGGACGTGCCTCAGGTGGCCGTGTTCGATACCGCTTTCCATCAGACCATGCCCGCCAAGGCCTATATGTATGCTCTGCCTTATGAGTACTATGAGAATGACAAGGGCCGTCGCTACGGCTTCCACGGCACCTCTCATAAGTATGTCTCTCAGCGCGCTGCCGCTATGCTGGGCAAGAAGCCTGAGGAGCTGAAGCTGATCTCCTGCCACTTGGGCAACGGTTCCTCCGTCACCGCCGTGGACGGCGGCAAGAGCGTGGATACCTCCATGGGCTTCACCCCCCTGGCCGGTCTGCCCATGGGCACCCGCGCCGGCGATCTGGACGCCGGTATCCTGCAGTACCTGATGAATAAGTATGACATGAACATCGACACCATGCTGGATATCCTCAACAAGAAGTCCGGCGTGCAGGGTGTGTCCGGTGTGTCCTCCGACTTCCGTGATCTGGAGAATGCCCACAAGGACGGCAACGAGCGCGCCGGTCTGGCCGTGGATATGTTCAACTATGGCGTGAAGAAGCTCATTGGCGCTTATGCTGCCGCTATGGGCGGCGTGGACGCCATCATCTTCACCGCCGGCGTGGGCGAGAACAGCGCTTCTCAGCGTCTGGATATCGCCTCCGGTCTGGAGTTCATGGGCGTGAAGATGGACGCCGAGGCCAACAATGTCCGCGGCAAGGAAGCCGTCATCTCCGCCGCTGACTCCAAGGTGAAGGTCCTGCTGATCCCCACCAATGAGGAGCTCATGATCGCTATGGACACCGCTTCCATCGTCAAGGGCTAAGCTATATTCGATCCATCAAAGGGACCCTCGATGAGGGTCCCTTAGCGTGTCGAAAAAGTCTTTTTCTCCCCGTGTGGAGCAGGAATACATCGTCGGCCCAGCCGGTTTCCGTGTGCTTTGCCCCCGAAAACCGGGGGCCATCCTCGAAACAGGCTCGCTTCATCCGCCGCTGGCGGCGCTTCGCCTGCTTCCCCTTCTTGGGTTTCCCGCGCACACCCTTCCTTACCGTCGCGGAGGATTTACCACTTTATTGACAGTCTGAGGGACCCTCGATGAGGGTCCCTTTTCTATACGGAGGAACTGATCTATGCAACTGAACACACTGTCTATGGTCCACGAATTCCTGCGCCGGACCGTGAAGCCCGGAGACTTCTGCATCGACGCCACGGCGGGAAAGGGCCGGGATACGGCCCTGCTGTGCCGCCTGACAGGAGAAACGGGCCGGGTGCTGGCCTTTGACATTCAGGAGGCGGCGGTGGCGCAGACCAAGGCCCTGCTGGCGGCGGAGGGCCTGACGGCGGAGGTGATCCGGGACAGCCACGCCAATATGGAGCGCTACGCGGTGGCGGAAACGGTGGACTGTGTGGTGTTCAACTTCGGACGGCTTCCCGGCGGGGACCCGTCTATTTTTACCCGGTCGGATACCTCCGTAGCGGCGTTGGAGGCGGCTCTGCGGCTGCTGAAGCCCGGCGGCGTCATCGCCATTGCCCTGTATTACGGCGGCGCCAACGGCTACGGGGAGCGGGATGCCGTGATGACATGGCTGGAAACGCTGGATGACCGGAGGTTCTCCGTCCTCCGCTGCGACTGGGCCAACCGGCGGAACGATCCCCCGGTCCCCATTTTTATCTGGAAGGAATGATCGATTTTTCCGTATTGTCATTGGCGAAGGGATTTGCTATCATGAAGCTGTAACGCGGCGCAGAAGCGCCGGTCCAGTCAGGAGGAATAACTATGAAAGATCTGAAGGATACCTGCCGGGTGGCTGTGGTGCAGTGCGCCCCGGTGATGTTTGACAAAAAAGCCGGTACGGAAAAAATGGTGGAACTGATCCGGGAAGCCGGGAAAAACGGCGCGGAGCTGATCGTGTTCCCGGAGCTCATCATCCCCTGCTATCCCTACGGCATGACCTTCGGCTATACCGTAGGCAGCCGGGACAAGGTGGGCCGTCTGGACTGGAAACGGTACTATGACAACTCTCTCTGCGTCCCCGGCCCTGAGACGGAGCTGCTGGGACAGGCGGCGAAGGAGGTCCACGCCTATGTCAGCATCGGCGTGTCCGAGCGGGGAGAGGACAGCGCCACGCTGTATAACTCCAACATCGTGTTCTCTCCCGAAGGCGAGCTGCTGAACGTGCACCGCAAGCTGAAGCCCACCGGAGCGGAGCGTCTGGTGTACGGTGACGCCAACAAGGACTATTTCCCCATCACCGATACCCCTTGGGGACCTATGGGCAATCTGATCTGCTGGGAGAGCTATATGCCTCTGGCTCGGGTGGCCCTGTACCAGAAGGGCATTACCCTCTACATTTCCCCCAACACCAATGATAACCCCGAATGGCAGGACACCATCAAGCACATTGCCATCGAGGGCCACTGCTTCTTCATCAACGCCGACATGGTGTTCACCAAGGAGATGTACCCCAAGGATCTCCACTGCCCGCAGGAGATCGAGAAGCTCGGCGACATCCCCTGCCGGGGCGGAAGCTGCGTGGTGGACCCCTACGGCCACTATGTAACGCAGCCGGTGTGGGACAAGGAGGAGATCATCTACGCCGATCTGGATATGCAGCAGGCCATTGCCAGCCGTATGGAGTTTGACGGCGTGGGCCATTATGCCCGGCCGGACGTACTGGAATTGCGGGTCCATGAATAAACAGACAGCCGCCCTGACGGAAATTCCCATCGGGGCGGCTGCTGCCGTCTTACCAAAGAAAAACAGGCCTCATCTTGGCAGAGGAGGCCTGTTGCTTCGGAGTGATTTTTTTTACAGATGCAGGACCCGGTCCCGGATCTCCTGCGTCCGGCCCTGATTCCAGAACTGGGTGCCGATATAGCCGCAGGTCCGGCGGGCGACGTTCATCTTGTCCTGATCCGTGTTGCCGCACTTGGGGCACTTCCAGATGAGCTTGCCGTTGTCCTCTACGATCTGGATCTCACCATCCCAGCCGCAGACCTGGCAGTAGTCGCTCTTGGTGTTGAGCTCGGCGTACATGATGTTGTCGTAGATGAACTTCATCACCTCGAGCACCGCCGGGATATTGTTCTGCATGTTCGGCACCTCGACGTAGCTGATCGCGCCGCCGGGGGAGAGCGCCTGGAACTTCGACTCGAAGGCGAGCTTGCTGAACGCGTCGATGTTCTCCGTCACGTGGATGTGGTAGCTGTTGGTGATGTAGCCCTTGTCCGTGACGCCGGGGATGATGCCGAAGCGCTGCTTGTCGAGGCGAATGAAGCGGCCGGACAGGCCTTCCGCAGGCGTAGCAATGACGGAGTAGTTCAGCCCCGTCTCCGCGGACACCTTGTCGGTGTATTCGCGCATCGTGCGGATGATTTTCAGGCCCAGCTTCTGGCTTTCCTCGTCCTCGCCGTGATGCTTGCCGCGCAAGGCAACCAGCGCTTCCGCCAAGCCGATGAAGCCGATGGTCATCGTGCCATGCTTGAGCACTTCGCCCACCTCGTCGCCGGGAGCCAGTTCTTCGGAGTCCAGCCAGATGCCCTGTCCCATGAGGAAGGGGTAGTTGCGGCAGCGCTTGTGGCTCTGGATTTCGAGGCGTTCGAGGAGCTGACCGAACACGAGATCGATCTTTTCGTTGAATTCCTCGAAGAAGCCTTCCACGTCGCCGCGGTGCCTGAGTCCGAGACGGGGCAGGTTGATGGACGTGAACGAGAGGTTGCCGCGGCCGAACGTGGTTTCGCGTTCGGGGTCGTAGCGGTTGGCCATGACGCGGGTGCGGCAGCCCATGTAGGCGACTTCATGGTTGGGATCGTCGCCCTTGAGATAGGGGGCGTTGAACGGCGCATCCATGAAGGAAAAGTTGGGGAACAGACGCTTGGCGGATACGCGGCAGGCCAGCTTGAACATGTCGTAGTTGGGATCTTCGGGATTGAAGCTGTAGCCTTCGCGTACCTTGAAGATGTGGATGGGGAAGATGGGCGTTTCGCCGTTGCCGAGGCCCGCATCTTCGGCGAGCAGGGTGTTCTTGATGACCATGCGGCCTTCGGGCGTGGTGTCCGTGCCGTAGTTGATGGAGCTGAAGGGCACCTGAGCGCCGGCACGGCTGTGCATGGTGTTCAGGTTGTGGATCAGTCCTTCCATGGCCTGATAGGTATCCTTGTCGGTCTTGGCCACGGCCTTTTCGATGACGTGGGCGGCTTCCTTTTCGGAGAGGCGGGTCATGAGCTGCTTCTTCACGAAGTCGAGACCTTCCTCATTAAGGATGGACCGGAAGGAGGCGTATTCGCCGGTGGGGAAGGCATGGGCGCGCAGGGCGGCCTTCACGTCGTTGCGGAAGTCTTCCGGGGCGTCGCGCATGTCGAGGGCGAGATCGATGTTCTTGATGAAGCTGCGGGCTACGCCGGGGGCGAGACCGTATTCGAAATTCGGAATGCTCTGGCCGCCGTGCTGATCGTTCTGATTGGACTGAATGGCGATGCAGGCGAGAGCGCTCGCGCACTGAATGCTGTTGGGTTCGCGCAGGAAGCCGTGACCGGTGTTGAAACCGCCGTTGAACAGCTTCTTGATGTCGATCTGGCAGCAGGTGGTGGTGAGGGAGAGGAAGTCGAGGTCGTGAATCTCGTTGAACTGCTTCGCGCCCTCGCTGCCGTATTTCAGCATGGTTCCCATGGCGGTGTCGCCGTCGATGTTGGCGTTTTCGCGCTTGAGGTCCAGCTCCTTGGCATCGGTGAAGGAGAGGTCCTTCAGCGTGTTCATGAGTCTGGTCTTCATTTCGCGCACGCGGGTGCGTTCGTTGCGGTAGAGAATGTAGGCCTTGGCGGTGCGGGCATGACCGGCTTCGATGAGGACCTTTTCCACCAGGTCCTGCACATGTTCCACGTCGGGAGTGTCGTTGCCTTCGGTCTCGAGCATGTCGAGCACCTGATCGGCGAGATTGCGGGACATGGCCCGGTCGGTGCCGCCCTGAGCCTTCGCCGCTCGGAAGATCGCCTCATCTATCTTGGCGATGTCAAAGGGGACCACTCGAGAATCGCGTTTTTTGATGAAGCGAATCATAACCCTTGTCTGACCTTATCCTTATGAAGCCTGTGGGAATCCTGAAGATTCGGAAAACATGCACCGTATGCTCGGCTTTTGTGGCAACAGCGCGAAAATAAAGACAAAAATACTCGGGAACGATGCCCCGGGAACGCGCTTTTTCTCTGCGCGGATCCGGCATGAGAGGCATTTTTTCCGACCCGAGAAGAAGAGCCTAGCCTGCTGCGGAGAGTGGGTCAAGTATCGTTCGGAAAAGAACTGAGGGTTATCCGATACTCTCTTCATGAGATTCGTCTGAGGGCGCGGTTCTTGGGCGGCCCAAAAAATTTTTTGTGCTTTCGGCGGTCGAGGAGGAGCTCTTGACAACGGAACCCGTCACGGGTAAAACGTCTTCACGCAGTGGAAGGTAAGGTCCATTTCGGATCTTGCCTTTCTTACATCCTGATGCACCGCGCAAGGCGGTCTGGTAGGGGTGGCCTGACGACGGCCTCCCTTTTTTTATTATATAAGGTATGATACATGGGAAAAGGTCTTTCTCCTGAACAGATCGTCCGCCGTGTCCGCGAGGCGGCGGAACCTGTCACAGCGTCGTTCGGCCTGATGCTCTGGGGCATCGAGGTGGTGGCCGGCGGGCGCACGGTGGTGCGCGTGTATGTGGACGCTCCGGCAGGCGGCGCCGTTGCGGAGTCCGGCAGCGGCGAAGACGGCATGCTCGAGGGCGTGTCCGTGGATCAGTGCGCGGAAATTTCCCGAATGGTGGGACTGGCGCTCGAGGTGGATGAGGTGTTTGCCGATGCCTGGGTGCTGGAAGTCTCCTCGCCGGGCATGGACCGGCTGTTCTTCGAACCCGCTCAGCTTTCTCCCTACACGGGGCGCGACATAGACGTGACCCTTGCGGATCCCCATCCCGACATTGCCGGACGGCGCAAGTTCCGGGGACCTCTCGTGAGCGTTTCGGGGAATGAATTCACCATGGAGGTGCTTCTGGCGCCCGCTTCGGGTGAAAAGCCCGTTCCTTCCAATGTTTCCATTCGATGGGACTGGGTAAGAAAGGCGCGCCTCGTCCCTGTTTTTCCTGACACCAGCAAGCCCGGAGCCGGAAAGAACGCGAAAAAAGCTGCCGGCAAAGGCGGAGGTAAGCAAGCATGAGCCTGGAACTGAAGAAAGCCATTGAACAGATCAGCAAGGACAGAGGGCTGGACCGCGATATGCTCATCAGCACTCTTGAGGAAGCCGTGCGCACGTCGGTGACCCGCAAGTACGGCGATGATCTGGACGTGGAAGTGCATTACAGCGACGATACCGGCGACATTGAGGTGTTCCAGTTCAAGTTCGTCGTGGATGAAGTGGAGGACCCGCTCACCCAGATTTCTCTGGAAGAGGCCCGTCAGCACGATCCCTCCATTCAGATCGACGACGAAATGGGCTTCCGCCTCAAGGTGGAGGATCTCGGCCGCATCGCCGCCCAGTCCGCCAAGCAGGTGATCATTCAGCGCATGCGCGACGCCGAGCAGGAACTCATTTATGAGGAATTCAAGGACCGCGTGGGCGAAATCGTCAGC
>OGGJ01002900.1_pt1 | contig 11390 bp, 11 predicted proteins | sample 1571071 | NCBI WGS metagenome assembly OGGJ01 (sample SAMEA2581954, study PRJEB24529) | metagenome | biome: Human gut stool | place: China | collected 2011
GCTCCATCGGCGGCGAGGAGGACGGCGTCATCGGCATGGGCGAGGTCGCTGACCCCGCTGAGTGCGCCAAGATCGCCGCTCTGGGTATCGACTTCCTGGCTGCCGGCATCGGCAACATCCATGGCAAGTACCCCGCCAACTGGAAGGGCCTGGACTTTGAAGCTCTGGAGCGCATCCATCAGGCTACCAACAACATTCCTCTGGTGTTGCACGGCGGCACCGGCATCCCCGACGAGATGGTTCAGAAGGCCATCCGCCTGGGCGTTTCCAAGATCAACGTCAACACTGACTGCCAGCTGGTATTTGCTGAGGCCACCCGCAAGTACATCGAAGCTGGCAAGGATCAGCAGGGCAAGGGCTATGACCCGCGCAAGCTGCTGAAGCCGGGCGCAGACGCCATCATGGATAAGGTCAAGGAGAAGATCGAACTGTTCGGCTCTGCCAACAAGGCTTGATTTTGCTAAGATTTAATTTGCCCTTTATCCAGTAACATTACGCCCCGGAATCGCATATTCTTATGCGGTTCCGGGGTGTTTTTATTTTACGCTGTTTGCGCTATTTTATTTGTAGGTACTAGCCATAACCTCACAGTAGGGCGGGGTGCCCTCACCCCGCCGCAACCTTGGCCCATCTCTCATATTACAAATTTTGTAATGCACCTAAAACAGATTTGTAGGGGACGATGCTTCGCATCGTCCCACATGCCGGGCCTTGTCTAATATTTCACCACATCATTCTCCGCAAGGCAGCGGGCGCACATTGTGCGCCCCTACAGGTGGCATACCATCACAATCCCCTCCACATCACTCAAAACCCGTCTTTTCCCTCACCATCACATTCCAGGGCCATCTCGCCTGTCCCATCTTCACACAAAAAACGGCGCCGTACCCCATAAAGTCCGGGCTACAGCACCGTTTCTTTTTATCTTATTCTATAAACTCTATCATCATGCTCTGTGCTTTTTGTGCCTGCTCACCAATACGCCAAGCACTATCGCCAGCACAAAATAGATCACTGCCATCACCACAAAGCGGCCAAACAAACCGCCCACATAAGCAATCAGCAGGTTTTTCAGGGCAGGCGGGTCAATGCCCAGGCGCGTTAAGCCGATCATCGGCTTAACGCCCACACCCAGCACCAGGCACACCACAGCAGCACCGCCAAGGGCATACACCAGGCAGCGCGCCCCCAGGCGGGCATCTTTGCGGCTGATACGTAGCATGGACACTACCGCAGCGCACAGCAGCACCGCACTGACCACCAAGCCGATTACCATCACCTTTTGCAGTTTCTGCACCAGGGTACGCAGCTGGCTGACCAGCGGCACCGCGGTGTAGGAGGCATACTCCATACGCACAGCCTCGGCCACGGTTTCCACGGCCGTCTTGGTATCGCCTTCCAGCGTAATGCCACGGTCTGCCGTAGCCTGTTCCATGGCGTTGTAAACGGCTTCCGCGATATTATCGCGGGTATAATAGGTCAGCGTTTTGGCATATTGCCTGCATACAGGTCTGTCACAGCCTGTTCCATATCCGTGTTAATCTGGTCGCGGGAAAGGGTAGAGGTCATCACATCGGCATCAAAACCGGTGGCTGCACCATAACTGATAAAATCCTGTACCATATCATCATAGGCGCTCTGGGCATAGCCGGAGCTTTTCACGCAGCTCTGCATATAGCCCACGTTACCAAACGTGGTAAACAGCATGACAAACACCGCCAAAAGTGCCAAAATCAGGCTGCTCAGCCAGGAAAGCACCATCGGCCACACAGTACTGCCTTTGCGGGAGTTTTTTTGTTGCGTCATCTCTGCATCTCCTCCCTCAACGGTCAGCATCCAGCTCCGGGCCGGATGTGTAGCTGGCATAAACAAAGTAGCGGTTAGGGGTAAAGCCCAGCGCATCAAACGGGTAGCAGGTATACAGGATCAGGTTTTCATCGGTGCGTGTAAAGTCATACGTGGTGGTATCCTGGTAATCCCGCACCTCGCAGCGCTCCACCGTATAGGTGTAGGTACCGTAATGGGTCTCGATCGTCACCACATCGCCCACCTCAACGCTCTGCAGATCGTTAAAAAAGGTGTTGTTGTGGCCCGCCATCAAAATAGTCTTACTTTCACCAGGGATGCCTGCTCCGCTGCTGTCCACATAAGTACCAACGCCCCGGTTCAGGATGCTGTTGGTGTCACCGTAATACACCGGCGCGTCCACCGTGGTGCCCGCAATGGTAATGCGGCCATAGCGGTCCCCCTTGCTGGGGTAGGTAATGCTGCTCAGCGGGATGGTCTTCTGTTCCGGCTCTCCCTGTGCGGTCCGGTCATTTTCCGTATTGGTCAGGGTCTGGGCTGCTTCATCAAACAGGTCCTTGGGCTGGGTTTCCACCACGCTGGTTTCCATAAACCACTCTACCAACGAGTAGTACGGTGCGGCAAACACCTTGAACATGACCGCCAGCAGCGCCAACGTGACCAGCGCAAACAGCAGTGGCACTACCACCAGCCCTGCCGGACCTTTGCGCAAAAAATCGTTCTTGTGCGTCATTTATTTTTTCTCCCCGTTCAGGCACAGGCTGCGGCCCATACCTGACGCTGAAACAAAAAAATTCGCCGCGGCACGCCGCGGCGAACAACATGTTAGTTAGGCGTGATTACTCAGCGTCACGGCTCTTGCGAACAGCAACACCCATGGTGCCAGCGATGGCAACCACAGCAACCAGCATAGCGATACCAGCATTGTCGCCGGTAGCCTTGATAACGCCATTGCCGCTCTTCAGGCTGGCAGCAGCGGTGGTGGTGCTTTCAGCAACGCCCCAGGTGCCATTCTTGATGGCTTCGCCGATTTCCGGATGGGTATCGGCATTGTTGAAGCTATAAGCAACGTTGGTGCCATTGATGCTGGCAGAGATGGTGATATCGTTGCCGTTGACGGCAACCTTAGCGTCAGCAACAGAAACACCGATGCTGTTCAGCACATTGACAGCCTCGTTCTTTGCGCCTTCGGGATCAGACTTAGCCTGACCCAGCAGAGCGTTTGCCTTGGCAACCAGAGCGTCAGCAGTGTAGCCAGCAGCAAGAGCCTTGTCAACATCAGAAGCGGTAACAGTGTAGGCAATGCCCTTGGAGTTCAGGTAATCCTGAGCGCGGGCAACCTGTGCATCATTGGCAGCAAATGCGCTGGTAGCGAACACACCAGCCATAGCGGCGCAGGCAACGAAAGTGGTCAGTTTCTTCATTTTCATTACGCACATCTTCTTTCTTCCTATTTGAATATTGGAATGTATATTCTTTAATGCACCCCATATTAGCTGATGGTTCATTAGAACTATCAATAGTAGTAGTATAGCATTTTTTTCTCAAATGTCAAGATTTCTTCGCGCCTTTATGCTTTCCGTTATTCATTTCGCGCTTTTGCCAAAAGTAAAATGGAACTTCCACCATTAGCATCACGCACCAGCCGGTGGCGCAGGCAAAGGCAATGCCATACATCCCCATCCGCGGCGCCAAAATGCAGGTCGTCACCACACGCAGGCTGGTCTGGATCAGCGTGCCCAGCAAAGTCATCGGCATGTTGCCCATGCCGCGGTAATATCCTTGGAATCCGTTCGTCATGGCGGGCAGCAGGTAGAACAGTGCCATCGTTCCCAGGTACTGCACCGCCAAAGCGATCACCCGGTCAGCGCCCTCCCCTGTCACAAACATTGCGGCCAGCGGGGTCTTGAACAGAGTCACCACCCCGCCGATCAGCATCCAATACGCGGCTTCCATCCCAAGGCCCACCGCAAATCCGCGTCTAATGCGGTCCTGCCTGCCCGCGCCGCGGTTCTGGGCAATGTAGGTGGTAATGCCCTGGGCAATGCTCTGTTCGGGGATGCAGGCAAAATCGTCAATGCGCGTCACCGCATTGAACGCAGCGATCACTTCCACACCCAAGGCATTCACCTGCCCCTGGATGAGCACTTTGCCGATTGGCTGCACGGCCTGCTGCAAAGCGGATACCCCGCCATATTGCAGCGTGCGGCCCAGCAGGCTGCGGTCAACGCGCCACTGGCCCCGCCGGGGGCAGAGTTCCGGCGTTTTGGTCCACAGCCACCACCCGGCCAACACGGCACTGAACGCTTCGGCAATCACCGTTGTCATGGCGGAGCATACAATGCCAAAGCCCAGCCCGCCGATAAAGATCAGGTCCAGCGCTGCGTTCAAAATGGCCGATACCATCAAAAAGCGCAGCGGCGTTCGGGCATCGCCCACACTTTTGAACCCCGCCGCCAACGCATTGTAAAAGCAGGTGAACGGTGCCCCCAAAAAGGTAATGCGCAGATAGATGGCCGTGATTGCAAAAATTTCCCGCGGAACCGCACAGGCCTCCAGAATCGCCGGGGTGAATAATACCCCCAGCAATGCCACCACTGTGCATGCCGCCGTGCCGGAAAGCACGGTGGTGGCCAGTTCCCGGCGCAGACTTTCGCCGTCCTTTGCGCCAAAGAACTCGCTCATCAGCACCCCGGCCCCCAGGCAGACACCGGTAATTCCCAGAATAACCAGGTTCATCACCGGGCCCGCAATGCCCTCAGCCGCCAGGGCATCCTTGCCGATGAACCGCCCCGCAATGATGGAATCCACCGCGTTATACGCCAGCTGGAACCAGTTGCCCAGCATCAGCGGCACGGCATAGCGCAGCAGGTGCCCCGCCGCGCCGCCTTTGGTCATATCCTGCATGGCGCTCATTTCTGCTGTGCCGGTTTGCGCTCATCGCGGTCCTGCTCAGTTTCCCGCGTAATGTAGATGGGGCGGTGCTTCACTTCCAGATAGGTTTTGGCCAGGTACTCGCCCACAATGCCAAGGCAGAACAGCTGCAGGCCGCCGATGAGGATGATGACACAGATGGTAGAGGCCCAGCCTGCCACCGGGTCACCAAACAACAGGCGGCGTACCACGATGAACAGGATGGCCAGAATGGAGCAGAATGTCATTCCGATACCGAACCAGGAGGCAACACTTAAGGGAGCCTGTGAAAAGTCGATGATGCCGTCGATGGCGTATTTGAACAAACCCCAGAAGTTCCACTTGGTCTGCCCGGCCACACGTTCTACATTTTCAAAGGGGAGCCAGTAGGTGCGGAAACCCACCCAGCCGAAGATGCCTTTGGAAAAACGGTTATACTCGCTCATGGAAAGGATGGCATCCACCATGCTTCGGCGCATCAGCCGGAAATCCCGGGCACCATCTACGATGTCTGCATCGGAGATCTTGTTGATAAGCTGGTAGAACCGCCGCGCAAACCAGCTGCGCACCGGCGGCTCTCCGGCCCTGCTTACCCGGCGGGTGGCCACGCTGTCGTATTCACCGGTCTGCAGCAGCTCCAGCATCTTGGGCAGCAAAGCGGGTGGATCTTGCAGATCTGCGTCCATTACAGCAACATAATCCCCCTGCGCATTGCAAAAGCCTGCATACATGGCGGCTTCCTTGCCGAAATTGCGGGAAAAGGACAGATAGACCACATGGCCGTCCTCCTGCGCCAGCGTCCGCATTACGTCCAGTGTGCTATCTCGGGAGCCATCGTTGACCAACAATAGCTCATAAGATTCCCCCATCTCCTGCAAAACACGGGTAATTTCCTTGTGGAAAAGCGGCAGAGCTTCCTGCTCGTTGTAACAGGGTACGATAATGGAAATCATGGCAACGCCTCCGTGGTCTTTGTGACCTTATAGATATAGAAAATCTGCTCCTTTGCATCGGTGAAGAATCTGCCGGTGAAGGTGTCTTTCATAAACAGTCCGCTGTAAACTTCTTCGCACGAGAAATGATGCGCGGAAAGAAGTGCACGATCGGCATCGGTAAACGGTGTTTCCATCCAGATGCACCAGAGCTCAGAGCCGGAGAAAGAGGCAATCTCGTCCACAGTGGTGGCGTGATCATACGGGATATCCGGAAAGTAGTAGCCCATGAGTGACCAGCCGATTGCGTTGTCGTTTGTATAAATGAACGCATTCTGCGAAGGGGTGATGCAGCTGAGAGCTTGTGCTGTCCCTGCATCCAGCGCCCGCTCATGTTGATAGGTTTGCAGCCACTCTGGTACGCCCCAAAGGAGAACAAGTGTCACCAGAAGCGCGGTCAGTACTTCTTTCCAAGGCAGGTCTTTTATGCACAGGCCCAGCATCAGGTAAGCGACCGGTGCAAGAGGGAACAGATAGCGCGGCACGATAAAAGGACGGATAAGATTGGAAAGCAAAAGACCAATCAGAATGGTGCCGATCATCGAGAGCAGTCCAGCAAAGAACAAGATGTTTTCGTTGGAGAGTGCCGTTCCCTTATGGGCGTGAAGCAGCGAAATACCTGCATAACAGACAAAAGATACAAGTGCAATGATTGCCAGCCACCGAAATCCCCAAAGAAAATTCCAGCACTCCGAAAAGGTGGCAATATCATACAACCACCAGCCATCGTTGATCGTGCGCCGGAATGCCCGATATAGAACATACAGCCAGACAATGTAACTAAGCACCGTAACGGCATAGAGCCGGATGATACGTTTCCGGAAAGCTACGCCTTTGCGCCAGAGAGGCAGGAGCATCAGGTAGAAGAAGGCGACTGAGATCAGTGCATAGTAGTGTGTGTAAGCCGCACAAAGGGAAGTAAAACCGAAGATGTACCAGTCGAACACACGATTTTGGCGGTAAATCTGGTAGAATGCGAGATATGCGGCAAGAACGCAGAGTGCACCAAGTGAGTACATCCGGGCTTCCACATTGTAGATAAGGGCACTGCTTGTAAGAGACGAAAGTGTAATCACCACAACAGCGGGAATCATCCCGAACCATCTGCGGATGACGGTACAGGCCAGAAGCAGAAGGATGCCATAAGGAATGACCGCCGAGAGATGATAGGTGTAGCCGTGGTCGCCCAGAATGAAATACAAGATCTGGGTGAAGAAATAGTAGAGTGGCGGGTGTACATCCTTAGCAGTGGTGAAACACATTCTGAAGAAGTTCATTTTTACCAGCTGGATGGTATAGCTTTCGTCTCCCCAGAAGGAATTGTCGAAAATGCGAATGAAGTGCATCCCAAATAACACCAGAGAGTAGACAGATAGAAGAACCGTCTGAATCATCTGATAGCGTTGAGATCTGATGCGGGGGCTGGAATTCATTGCAGAGCCTCCGTCTGTGTGATATGGTAGATATAATAGGTCTGGTCGAAAGATTCCATATAGAATGGACCGCGGAATCCATCCCGCATGAACAGGCCAGAATAGATTTCTTCACAGGACAGGCCATTCTCTTTCAGATAGGAAAGATCTTCTTCTGTGAAGGGGTCGAGCATCCAGATACAGTAAGCATCCGTGGTGGAAGCACTCAGGCAGTCCTCCGGCGTTTTGGCGTAGCCATGGGCAGTGTCAGGGTAATAGTATTCCAGAAGCGTCCAATTCAAAGAATCATCATTGGTATAGATAACGCTGTTCTCGGCAGGAGTAATAACGCTCAGACCCTGTGTGGTTCCCTCATCCAGTGCCTGCTCATGCTGGTAGACCTTCCACCAGTTTGGAACGCCAAAGAGCAGGGTCACAGTTACCAGCAACCCGGCCAGAACACGGCGTGCCGGAAGCTGCTGGATGCACAGGCCCAGCATCAGATAGGCAACGGAAGCCAGCGGAAACAGATAGCGAGGAACCAGCAGGGGGCGGATGAGATAAGTCATGGCCATGCCAATGCCGATCGTGCCAGCGATGGAAACAACACCGGCCAGCATCAGCAGACACTCGTTGGAAAGAGGAAGGCCCTGCCGATATGTGGCGGCGGGAGCATCCTTTGCGTGCAGAACTCCGAACAGGCAGAGTAAACCACCGACCAATGCGGCAAGAAAAACAATGACGAGCCAACTGGAACCAAACATCAGTTTGAGACAGCTCCAGAAGTCGGCGTAATCGGTCAGCCACCAGTCCTCTGCGGTTCGCTGGAAGCTGTGGCGCAGGGGCAGAATGAGCCAGATGATATAGCCCAGTACAGTGCCGCCATAGAGATAAAGAATGCGTTTGCGGAACTCCTTCCCTTTGAACCAGAGCGGCAGGAGCATCAGATAGAAAAATGCGACTGAGAGCAGAGCATAATAATGGGTATAGGCCGCGCAGAGTGATGTGAAACCGAATACACACCAGTCAAAGAGGCGGTTCTCCTTGTAAATCTGATAGAATGCAAGATAAGCTGCCAATACGCAGAGCGCGCCCAGAGAGTACATTCGGGCCTCCACGTTATAGAGAATGGCACTGGAGGTAAAGGAAGAGAGTGTGACAAGCACGGCAGCGGGAATCATGCCGAACCATTTGCGTACCACTGTACAGGCCAAAACCAGGATGATGCCGTAGGGAATGAGTGCTGATAAGTGGTAAGTATAGCCGTGGTTGCCGAAGATATGATATAGGATCTGGGTGAAGAAGTAGTAGAGCGGCGGATGCACATCACCAGCGGTCAGGCGGCACATCCGGTAGAAACTTGCTTTGACCAGCCGAATCGTAAACCCTTCATCTCCCCAGAAGGAGTTGTCAAAAATGCGGACAAAGTGCATGGCGAACAGCACAAGGGCATACAGGTACAGCAGCCAGGGCAAAATCCTGCGGCTGCGCTGTGCCCGGGATGTGGGTGCGGAAAAAGACATAGGAACCTCCCAAAATGATAAAAAAAGCAAACAGATTCATCTTATTATATCATACAGCGGCAAAAGATGATATTGCAAAGCGGCCAAAAGCTGCAAAAATGTTTTGCGGGGGCAAAATGGCCCTGCATTTTCAACAAAAACGGGAACATTTACAAGCGATTTTGCCAAGGGATGTACATTTTGACGAAAGAACCTTGACGTTTTTGCATAGAATAGATAATATAGACTTGAGAAATAGCGCATCGGGGCGTACGGCCCGGGTGCGTACCATATCCGATGCAAACGCTGAGGTTCATACGGGAGGACCAAAGATGACAAATGCAGAAAAACTTACCCTGGCAAAACACGCCTGCCACATCCGCATGGGCGTGATCGAGGGCACTCACAGCGCCAAGTGCGGCCATCCGGGCGGCAGCCTGGATATCGCCGAGGTGCTGGCGTACCTCTATTTCGTAGAGATGAAGGTGGATCCGAAGGATCCCAAGAACCCTGACCGCGACCGTCTGGTGCTCTCCAAGGGCCATGCGGCTCCGGCGCTGTACGCCGCGCTGGCTGAGCGTGGGTTCTTCCCGGTGGAGGACCTCAAGACCCTGCGCAAGATCGGCAGCTACCTGCAGGGCCACCCCAACATGAACAGTGTGCCGGGCGTGGATATGTCCACCGGCAGTCTGGGTCAGGGCGTGAGCGCCGCCTGCGGCATGGCACTGGGTGCCAAGCACGCCGGTAAGCCCATCAATGTTTACACCATCCTGGGTGACGGCGAGGTGGAAGAGGGCGAGTGCTGGGAAGCCTTTATGTTTGCTTCTCACTACGGCCTGTCCAACCTCTGCGTTATGCTGGACCGCAACCATCTGCAGATCGACGGCACCACCGAGACCGTGATGAACAGCGCCCCGCTGGAGGAGAAGCTGAAGGCCTTCAACTTCAACGTGCTGACCATCAACGGCCACGATTTTGATGCCATTGAGAGCGCCATCGCCGCTTTCCGCGCTGAGAACGAAAAGCCCACCTGCATCATTCTGGATACCCTCAAGGGCAAGGGCGTTTCCTTTATGGAGAACTCCGTTGACTGGCACGGCAAGGGCCCCAACGATGAGGAATACGCACAGGCCATGCAGGAGCTGAATGCAGCTTACGCCGCGCTGGAAGAGGAGGACAAGTAAGATGGCAGAAGTGAAGAAGATCGCTACCCGTGACAGCTACGGCAACACCCTGAAGGAGCTGGCCGCTGAGGGCCACGACGACCTGGTGGTGCTGGACGCTGACCTGGCTGCCGCCACCAAGACCGGCATGTTCCGTAAGGCGTACCCGGACCGTCACTTCGACTGCGGCATTGCCGAGGGCAACATGATGGGCGTGGCCGCAGGTCTGGCCACCATGGGTTATGTTCCCTTTGTTTCCAGCTTTGCCATGTTTGCCGCAGGCCGTGCCTTTGAGCAGATCCGCAACTCGATCGCCTACCCCCGCCTGAACGTCAAGATCGGTGCCACCCACGGCGGCATCTCTGTGGGCGAGGACGGTGCTTCCCACCAGTGCTGCGAGGACTTTGCCCTGATGCGCAGCCTGCCCGGCATGACCGTGATCTGCCCCGCAGACGATGTGGAGGCCCGCGCCGCTGTGCGTGCCGCTTACGCCATGCAGGGCCCTGTTTACCTGCGCTTTGGCCGTCTGGCTGCCCCCATTTTTAATGATGCCACGACCTACAAGTTTGAGATGGGCAAGGGCATTACCCTGCGGGACGGCAAGGATGTGACCATTGTGGCTACTGGTATCCTGGTAGGCGAGGCCATCAAGGCTGGTGAGCGGCTGGCCGCTGAGGGGATCGATGCCCGTATCATCAATATCCACACCATCAAGCCTATTGATAAAGAGCTGCTGGTAAAGGCCAGCCGGGAGACTGGCCGCATTCTCACCTGCGAGGAGCATTCCATCATTGGCGGCCTGGGTTCCGCCGTCATCGAAGCTATCGCGGAGGATGCCCCCTGCAAGGTCAGCCGCCTGGGTGTCAACGATCAGTATGGTCATTCCGGCCCCGGCGCCAAGTTGCTGGAGGAGTACGGCTTTACCGCTGAAAACATTGCGGTCCGTGCCAAAGAACTACTGAAGTAACCGAATCACCACGCCGCCCGGCGCTGCTTTGTGCGGTTCCGGGCGGCTTTTGCGCAAAGAAAGGAGGGCTTCTATGGCAAGATTTCGTCTGCCGCAGCGGCGGCTGGATCGTGTGCTGCCGGTGGCGGCCCTTCTGCTATGTGCGGGATTGCTGCTCCTGCCGTTACGGGAGGAACCCTATACAGAAACGCCCTTTGCCGAGAGGATGGAGGCTGTCCCGGAAGACTTGGATGAATTCCTCAAGCTGGCGTCTACCGATATTAATACGGCCGATAAGGAAGCCCTGATGGAGCTGTCAGGCATCGGGGAGGTCCTCTCCGACCGTATCCTGCGGTACCGTGCCGAGCACGGCCCCTTTGCAGACTGGGAGGAATTTCAACAAATTCAAGGGATAGGGGAGAGCCTGGTGGAGACCCTACGACCGGTTGCGTATTTGGGGAATTGACCTCCGAACGGAAACGGGAAAATACCGGCGAAAAAAATCTAAAAAAATGAAACAAAACGGTTGACAAGCAGGAACAGATATAGTATAATTCGTTTTGTCGCCTGCGGAAACATCCGCCGGAGGACAAGCCAATGTGGGAGCATAGCTCAGCTGGGAGAGCACCTGCCTTACAAGCAGGGGGTCACAGGTT
>OGGJ01002903.1_pt1 | contig 11382 bp, 10 predicted proteins | sample 1571071 | NCBI WGS metagenome assembly OGGJ01 (sample SAMEA2581954, study PRJEB24529) | metagenome | biome: Human gut stool | place: China | collected 2011
GTGGAAAAGGCGCGGCAGGTGCGCCCCTCGGCGCGCGGCGAGCTGGAGATCACAGACCTCAACCGACTCTATCTCGAGGATGACCGGCTGAAGGTGCAGCTGCTCGGCCGGGGCTTTGCGTGGCTCGACACCGGCACGGTCGAGAGTCTCATGGACGCGGCGGTCTTTGTCCAGACGGTGCAGAACCGGCAGGACGTCATCATTTCCGCGCCGGAAGAGGTGGCCTATCACATGGGCTGGCTCACGAAGGCGCAGCTGCTGGCTGCCGCCGCGCAGTATCAAAACGCGCCCTACGGTGCGCATCTGCGCGCGGTTGCGGAGGACAAGCTGGTGTTTGAGAGGGAACTGCATGACTAGATTCGTAACCGGCGGCGCCGGCTTCATCGGCGCGAATTTCCTGTTTTATCTGCGTGAGCGCTATCCGGACGATCGGCTCGTGTGCATCGACAAGCTCACCTATGCCGGCAATCTCTCCACGCTCGCGCCGCTGCTCGGGCAGCCAAATTTCCGCTTTGCCAAAGTGGACATCTGCGACCGTGAGGCGGTCTACGCCCTCTTTGCCGAGGAGCGCCCCGACGTGGTCATCAACTTCGCGGCCGAGAGCCATGTGGATCGCTCGATCGCCGACCCGTCGCTGTTTTTGCAGACGAACATCATCGGCACGTCCGTGCTCATGGACGCCTGCCGCGAATACGGAAACATCCGCTTCCATCAGGTCTCGACCGACGAGGTCTACGGCGATCTGCCGCTCGACCGGCCGGAGCTGCTGTTCACCGAGCAGACGCCGCTGCACACGAGCTCGCCCTACAGCAGCTCCAAGGCCGCGGCTGACCTGCTCGTGGGCGCGTACGGACGCACCTACGGTCTGCCGGTCACGATCTCGCGCTGCTCGAATAACTATGGGCCGTATCAGTTCCCGGAAAAGCTCATCCCGCTCATGATCGTGAGCGCCCTCGCCGACCGTCCGCTGCCGGTGTACGGGCGGGGACTGAACGTGCGCGACTGGCTGTATGTCACCGACCACTGCAAGGCCATCGACCTCGTGGTCACGCGCGGGCGTATCGGTGAGGTGTACAACATCGGCGGTCACAACGAGATGCGCAACATCGACATCGTGCGTCTCATCTGCCGCAAGCTCGGCAAGCCCGAGAGTCTCATCACCTACGTCGCCGACCGGCAGGGGCATGACCTGCGCTATGCCATCGACCCCGCGAAGATCCACACGGAGCTCGGCTGGCTGCCGGAGACAAAGTTCGCCGACGGCATCGGCCGCACGATCGACTGGTATCTTGCGCACCGCGCCTGGTGGGAGGAGATCGTCTCCGGCGAATACCAGAGCTACTACGCGCGGATGTACGGCGAGCGCCCGACGCCGGAGCAAACGTGAAACGCGCGGGAAAACGCATCCGCCGTGCGCTGCCGGCGCTGCTGCTGGCACTCGCGCTCACGGTGGGCATCTCGGCTGCCGTGTGCCGTGTTTCGCTCAAGACGACGGAATATACCGCCGCCGTGCGCGGGCTCACAGCGCCGGTTCGCGCCGTCGTGCTCAGCGACCTGCACAGCCTGGAGTACGGCAAGGACAACGCGGCGCTGCTCGCGCGCGTGGCGCAGCAGCAGCCGGATGCAATTTTCTGCGTCGGCGATTTTATCGACAGCGATGCAGCGCCAGAGCAGCTGCAGCGGCTGTATCAGCTCCTGCGCCGCCTCGGTGAGATCGCGCCGGTGTTCTTTTCGCCCGGCAATCATGAGATCACCTACATGGAGTCTCACGGCTCTGAGCTGCTTGACGCCGTGGCCGCGACCGGGGCGACCGTGCTCTACGACCGCTGGGTGCAGACGACGCTCGGCGGTGCGGCCGTGCGCATCGGCGGCAGCTGCGGCCATTTTCGGGACATCAATCGCAGCGCCAAGCTCGACTATGCGATGGAGGAGACCATCGGCGCGGCGGATGTACCCGGCATCGTGCTGCTGCATATGCCGGAGAGCCTTCTGCTCGACGATGCGCGTGAGCGCTGGACGGGGCAGGTCTTTCTCAGCGGCCACACGCACGGCGGCGTGATCCGCATCCCGCTGATCGGCGGTCTCGTTGCGCCGACACAGGGACTTTTCCCGAAGTACGATCAGGGGAAGTTTACGGTCGACGGCCGCATGACGCTCATCATCACGTCCGGGCTCGCGGGCTATGCGTGCGTGCCGCGCGTATGTAATCGCCCGGAGGTCTGCGTGGTGGATCTGATACCCGAGGAGGGAAGTTGATATGACGGTCAGCGAAGCGCTGCTCAACTGCATATCCGCCGCTCTGGACGGACGTGAGTGCGCACTGACGCTCGCGCCGGATGACTGGACGGCGCTGCTGCGGCAGCAGGGCTTCACCACCGTGGCTATGGCGCTGCGGGAGGACTCCCTGCGGCTGGATGACCCACGCCTGTTGTCAGCGGAGAGGCTGGCGGTGGTGCTGGGCACCGAGGGCGACGGGCTGGCCGACGGCACCATCGCCCAATGCGACCACACGGTGATGATCCCCATGACCCATGGGGTGGACAGCCTGAATGTAGCTGCCGCGGCTGCCGTAGCCTTCTACCAGTTGGGCCTGCAATGCCAATAAGCGAATAAATATCCCCCCGGCTCCGCCGGGGGGATACACTGTATTTACAGGAACTTGTCCAGCTCCCGTTCCACATTGTCCATTTTCTTCACTTGGGGATGTTCCACACGATAGCCGGACTTAATGACCATATCCAGCGTCCGCAGGGCGGTCAGATCGGCCAGCGGGTCCGCCGCACAGACGATCATATCCGCGCACTTGCCCGGCTGGATGGAGCCGGTCTCGCCGGCAATACCCGCCAGCGCCGCATTGCCCAGCGTGGCGCTGTGCAGTGCAAACGCCGGCGTCACACCGCAGTACTTCACAAAGTAGCATAGCTCCCGCCACATATCGTAGTGGGTGATATAGGGGCAGCCGGTGTCGGTGCCCAGACCCACGGGGACACCATCCGCCAGACAGGCCTTCGCCATGGCGATAATACCCTCAAACACCACCTTGCCGTTCTCCTGCTGCTCATAGGTGGCGTGAGAGATACTGCGGTCGAACAGCGCATAGGGCACGGCAGGCGAGATGGTGGACACCTGGAAAGCGCCGCGTTCCTTACACAGCTGCATGATGTGCTCATCCGGCTTCGCGCCGTGCTCGATGGAGTCCACGCCGTTTTCCAGCGCCACCCGGACGCCCTCCGGGCTCTCCACATGAGCGGCCACCTGCATTCCCAGCGCATGGGCCTTATCGCAGGCCGCCTTGACCAGTGCCGGCTGCATCCGCAGCACGCCCGGCTCGCCCACCACTTCGGCGTCCATAACGCCGCCGGTGATCATCAGCTTGATCAGGTCGGGCTTTTCCGCCGCGATCTTCTCCACGAAGGCCGCGGCCTCCTCCGGCGTGCGGGCCTCATAGGCCAGCGACCCGGCCATGTGCCCGCCGGGTACCGACACCGCCATATTGGACGCCACCACCCGGGGAGACAGGATCTCGCCCCGCCTGGCCGCATCGCGAATGATCGTGTCGAAGTCCGCCACGCCGCCCACGGTACGGATAGTGGTCACGCCGGACAGCAGCTCCGTCCTGGCGTAACCCTCGCACATCTTCACGCCGATGCGGCGCATCAGGCCGTTGGAGGTGATGAGCTTCACCAGCTTCTTAGGGTCGGAGGGCTTTTTCCGGGGCTTGCCGGAGGCGGGCAGATGCACATGCAGATTGATCAGCCCCGGCAGCAGGTATTTGCCGCCCAGGTCCACGCGCGCATAGCCCTCCGGCACACCGGCCGCGTCGCAGACGGCAGCAATGCGGTCCCCATCCACACAGACAGCCAGCCTCGTCCGAGGCGTCATGTCCCGCGTACCGTCCAGCATCACGCCGTTCACCAGCGCATATTTCTCATGGTTTGTGTACATATGCACCCCTCCTGTTGGGAAATTTTTTCGCATGATACCACAACGCGGGGGAAATTGCAACAGACAATTTCCCCCGCCAGCCAAAGCAGATCCATGCACGTTTGACGTTCTCAGAATACGACCACCAGCAGCATTTTGAATTGCTCCTGTCCATACACCGCGTGCGGATGCCGCGCCGGCATGAGGATGGACTCGCCGGTGTGCAGCACATGGGGTACGCCGTCCACGGTCACGCGGCCCACGCCGTCCAGGCACGTCACCAGCGCGTCGCCGCCGGACTCGTGGGTGCTGATCTCCTCGTCCTTGTCGAAGGCAAACAGCGTCACACTGACGGCGTCGTTCTGGGCCAGCGTCTTGCTGACCACCTGCCCCGGCTGATAGGCCACCTGATCCCGCAGGGTCAGCACGGTGGCCACATCGAGGTTCTTCATCATAGCGATACACTCCTTTTTATTGGATAAACGGGGGCGGCAAAGCCGCCCCCGTTATCGAAAACTTACTTGCCCAGGGCGGCCTTCAGGGCCTCCACACGGTCGGTCTTTTCCCAGGAAACACCCAGGTCCTCACGGCCCATGTGGCCATAGGCCGCCAGCTGGCGGTAAATGGGCTTCCGCAGGTCCAGATCGCGGATGATGGCGGTGGGGCGCAGGTCAAAGACCTTCTCCACAGCGGCCTCCAGCTCGCTGTCGGCCACCACGCCGGTGCCGAACGTCTCCACCAGCACGCTGACGGGACGCGCCACGCCGATGGCGTAGGCCAGCTGCACCTGGCACTTGTCGGCAAGACCGGCGGCCACCACATTCTTGGCCACCCAGCGGGCGGCGTAGGCCGCGGAGCGATCCACCTTGGTGGGATCCTTGCCGGAGAAGGCGCCGCCGCCGTGGGGCGCGCTGCCGCCGTAGGTGTCCACGATGATCTTGCGGCCGGTCAGGCCGGTATCGGCGGCGGGGCCGCCGCTGACAAAGCGGCCGGTGGGGTTCACATAGATCTTCGTCTCGCCGTCCAGCAGCCCGGCGGGCACGGTGGGCTTGATGACCAGCTCGATCATATCCTTGCGGATCTGCTCCAGCGTCACGTCAGGGCTGTGCTGGGTGGACAGCACCACGGTATCCACGCGGACGGGCTTGCCGTCCTCACCATACTCCACGGTGATCTGGGTCTTGCCATCGGGACGCAGATAGTCCACCAGACCCTGCTTGCGCACGTCGGTCAAGCGCTTGGCCATCTTGTGGGCGATGGAGATCGCCAGAGGCATCAGCTCCGGCGTCTCGTTGCAGGCGTAGCCGAACATCATGCCCTGATCGCCGGCGCCGTTGTCCAGCTCGCTCTTGCCGGAGGCCTTGGCCTCATAGCTCTTGTCCACGCCCAAAGCGATATCGCCGGACTGCTCATCGATGTTGGTGATGACGGCGCAGGTGTTGCCGTCAAAGCCGCACTCGGAGGAGTTATAGCCGATGTCCAGCACCACCTGGCGGGCGATCTTGGGGATATCCACATAGCAGCTGGTGGTGATCTCACCCATGATGTGGATCAGGCCGGTGGAGGCGCAGGTCTCGCAGGCCACGCGGCCATTGGGGTCCTTCTCGAAGATCGCGTCCAGCACCGCGTCGCTGATCTGGTCGCAGACCTTGTCGGGATGTCCCTCGGTAACGGACTCAGAGGTAAACAGATGTCTTGCCATGATTTTTTCTCCTTTCATCTCGCGGATGGTCATTGAAAAAAGCGCTCTGCCGAACCGACAGAGCGCTGTGCTTCTTTGCTCATCCTCATCTTTCGATTCGTTCGCCGGATTTGGCACCTTGAAAAAACAGGTTGCCGTGGCTTCATCGGGCCGGTCCCTCCGCCACTCTTGATAAGGTATTTACTTGTACAGCATATTGTAACAGTTTTTTTAGCATTGTCAATAGCATTTCCATGATTTTTGCAAATAATTCAACTGTACGGAAACTTTGCCATTGTTCAAAAAAATGACATGACTTTTCCGTCGTTATGGGTTATACTGAACACAATTTGTACACAGGAGGACACTCCCCTTGAAAAAACTCTATGACGGGGTGCAGCGCTTCTGCGCCGCCCATCCCCGGTTCGGCATTCCCAACCTCATGCGCGTTATCGTCATCGGCAATGTGGCGGTCTATGTGCTCATGCTGCTGACCCAGGCCAACGACGCCAACGCCCTGAGCTTTCTGACCTTCAATCTCAATGCCCTGCTCCATGGCGAGGTGTGGCGGCTGGTGACCTTTGTGTTCGTGCCCGCCTACTCCAGTCCCTTTGCCCTGCTGATCAGTCTCTACTTCTATTACTGGATCGGCTCCACGCTGGAGCGCCAGTGGGGCACGGCCAAGTTCAACCTGTACTACATCAGCGGCGCGCTGCTGACGGTGCTGGGCGTGGTGCTGGCCAGTCTCATCACCGGCAACCCCTACCTGACCGCAGCGGGCACCGGCTATGTGAACCTGTCCATGTTCTTCGCCTTCGCCTTCCTGTTCCCGGACACCACGGTGCTGCTGTTCTTCATCCTCCCCGTGAAGATGAAGTGGCTGGCGTACCTGGACGGCGCACTGTTCGCCTTCGACATCATCAAGGCCATCGGCGCCCACAACTGGGCCGGTGTAGTGCTGCCCATCGTGGCCCTGCTGAACTTCGCCGTGTTCATCTGGCCGGAGGTCCACTACCTGAAGGAGCGCGCCAAATACCAGAACTCCCGCAAGACCGTCCAGTTCCGTCAGGCCCAACAGCAGCAGGCCAAGCAGGCCCAGCAGCAGGGCTATCGCCACAAGTGCGCCGTCTGCGGCCGCACGGATACCGACTACCCTGATCTGCAATTCCGTTACTGCAGCAAGTGCGTCGGGTACCACTGCTTCTGTCAGGACCACATCTTCAACCACGTGCATTTCACGGAGGAATAACAAAATACAGACGGGCCGCCCTCCGGGCGGCTCTTTTTTTTGCACATATCTTAATAAAATCTTACCGTCCTGTAAGTTGACAGTGAAAACGTTTTCGCGTACAATAAGCCTGTAGCAAAAGAGGAAAACTGCCCAAAAATCCGAAACGCAACCGCCGGTTGACACATTTCCAGCCCCGGTTTATAGACCGCAACCGGCAAAACCCGTATGATAGCGCCATCAAAACCAAACGGCGGCACCCGCCGTCATACGGAAGGAGCGCATACCTATGATTTTAGCTGACAAGATCGTGTCCCTGCGGAAAAAGGCAGGCTGGAGCCAGGAGGAGCTGGCGGAGCAGCTGGGCGTCACCCGCCAGTCCGTATCCAAATGGGAGGGCGCACAGTCCGTGCCCGATATGGATAAGGTCGTGATGATGAGCCGCCTGTTCGGTGTCTCCACCGACTTCCTGCTGAAGGACGAACTGGAGGAGGAAGCCCCCTGCGCCGCGGCCCAGGACGACGACACGCCCCTGCGCCGCGTGACCATGGGCCAGGCCTCCGCCTATCTGGCCCTGCGTAAGGCCGCCGCGCCGAAGATCGCCATAGCTACCGCCCTGTGCATCACCTCCCCGGTCACGCTGATCCTGCTGGCCGGCATGAGCGAGGTGCAGCGCTTCCACATCACCGAAAATGCCGCCAGCGGCATCGGTCTGTGCGTGCTGCTGGGTCTGGTGGCGCTGGCCGTGAGCATCTTTCTGCGGACAAGTGCAGAAGCCAAGGAGTACCGGTTCCTGGAGGAAGAACCCTTTGAAACGGAGTACGGCGTGGAGGGCATGGTCCGCCAGCGGCAGCGGGAATACAAGGACACCCATACCCGGCTCGTCACCGTGGGCGTGGTGCTGTGTGTGCTGGCCGCCGTACCGCTGTTCGCCGCCATGTGCATAAGCGGCAGCGACCTGCTCTATATCGCCGCTGTCTGCGCGCTGCTGGTGCTGGTGGCCATCGGCTGTCTGGCCCTGGTCACAGCCGGCGTATATCAGGGTGCCATGGAGCAGCTGCTGGAGGAGGGCGACTACACCCGTCCCCAGAAAAAGCACCACAAGCTGATGGGTACCGTCACCATGATCTACTGGCTCACCGCCACGGCGGTGTTCCTGCTGTACACCTACGGTCCCCACGGCAACGGCCAACCCCGGTACAGCTGGATCATCTGGGCTGTGGCCGGCGTGCTGTACGCCGCCGTTATGGGCATCGTCCGCATCATCAGCCGCAGCCGCGGCTGATGATGCCCCACAATAGAAGCTTAGGAGAGAAATAGGAGGAACTGACCCCATGCTGGACATTCAACATCTGACCAAGACCTACGGCGAGAAGAAGGCCGTGGACGATCTGTCGCTGCACATCGCCCCCGGCGAGATCTACGGCTTCATCGGCCATAACGGCGCCGGCAAGACCACCACGCTGAAATCCGTGGTGGGTATCCTGCAATTTGACCAGGGCGAGATCACCATCGATGGCCGATCCATCAAGGCCGATCCCTTGGGCTGCAAGCGGGAGATGGCCTACATCCCCGATAACCCGGATCTGTACGACTACATGACCGGCATCAAATATCTGAACTTCATCGCCGACGTATTCGGCGTGGACGCCCAGACCCGGCAGGCTCGTATCCGCACCTACGCGGATGCCTTTGAGCTGACGGGCGACCTGGCCCAACCCATTGCCGCCTATTCCCACGGCATGAAGCAGAAGCTGTCCATCATTGCCGCGTGGCTCCACGACCCGAAGGTCATCATCATGGACGAGCCCTTCGTGGGCCTGGACCCCAAAGCCGCCCACCTGCTCAAGGGCATGATGCGCGAGGTCTGCGACAACGGCGGCGCCATCTTCTTCTCCACCCATGTGCTGGAGGTAGCGGAGAAGCTCTGCGACAAGGTGGCTATCATCAAAGGCGGCCGGCTCATCCGTTCCGGCACCATGGAGGAGGTCAAGGGCGACGACTCCCTGGAGGAGGTCTTCCTGGAGCTGGAGGCGGAGTGATGGTCAAATTATTGCTGAAAAAACAGCTGTCCGAGATCTTCCGCAGCTACTTCTACGACGCGAAAAAGAACAAACCCCGGTCCAAGGCAAGCACCGTCAGTTTGATCGTGCTGTATGTGCTGCTGATGGTGGGCGTTATCGGCGGTATGTTCACGCTGTTCTCCATAGGTCTGTGCGCTCCCCTGCACGAGGCCGGTCTGGATTGGCTGTACTTCACCCTCTTTGCCCTGGTCGGTGTGCTGATGGGCGTGTTTGGCAGCGTGTTCAACACGTTCTCCGGCCTGTACCAGGCCAAGGACAACGACCTGCTGCTGTCGCTGCCTATCCCCGTGCGTGCCATTCTGGCCTCCCGGCTGCTGGGTGTATACCTGATGGGTCTGATGTTCTCCGGCGTGATCCTGCTGCCCTGCGTCATCGTCTACTGGGCCGTCGGTGTGCTGACCGCCGCCACTGTGCTTGGCGGCATCGCGCTGATCCTGGCCGTCTCCCTGCTGGTGCTGGTGCTCTCCTGCCTGCTGGGCTGGGTGGTGGCCAAGATACACAGCAAGCTCAAGCGCAAGAACCTCCTTACCACCCTGATCGCGCTGGCGTTCTTTGCCCTGTACTACATGGTGTGCTTCCGTGCCAACGAACTGATCGAGCAGCTCATGCTGCACCTGAATGAGGTGGGTGCAGCCATCCGCGGCAGCGCCTATCCCCTATATCTCATGGGCCGTATGGGCGCCGGCGACTATCTGGCTGTCGTGCTGGTGCTGGCCGTAATGGCGGCGCTGTGCGCGCTCACATACCTGCTGCTCAGCCGCACATTCCTGTCCATTGCCACCGCCAACAACGGCGGCGCCAAGGCCGTTTATAAGGAGACGGCCGTCAAGGCCGCCGGTGTGCCCGCCGCCTTGCTGCGTAAGGAGCTGGGCCGCTTTACCGCCAGTCCCAACTATATGCTCAACTGCGGTCTGGGCACGGTCATGCTGCCCATTCTGGGCGTGCTGCTGCTGGTAAAGAGCAGCGACCTGCTGCCTGTTATATACGAAATGGCCGGTGGCGAGGCCTCCGGTCTTCTGGCGACGATGCTGTGCGCCGCCCTGTGCCTGGTAGGCTCCATGAACGACATGGCCTCCTCCTCCATCTCCCTGGAGGGGAAGAACCTGTGGCTGGCACAGTCCCTGCCGGTGACACCGTGGCAGGTACTGCGTGCAAAGCTGCTGGTACAGGTGCTGGTAACGGGTATCCCCATGGCAGTCACCTCTGTACTGATACTATTGGCCGTCCGCCCCGCCCTGCCGCTGGCCTTCCTGCTGATAGCGCTGCCTCAGGCCTTTGTGTGGCTGTCGGCAGCCTTCGGCCTGACCATGGACCTGAAGCGCCCCAACCTGGTCTGGACCAATGAGATCACCGTCATCAAGCAGCGTCTGACGGTGCTGCTTGCCATGCTGGGCGGCTGGGTGTACGCCGCCCTTGTCGGCGTGCTGTACTACCTGTTCGGTATCGACATGGGCGCAGCGTGGTATCTGCTGGCCTGGACAGTGCTGACCGTCGTGCTGACGCTGGTGCTGCTGCGCTGGCTCCACCGCACCGGCAGCCGCCTGTTCGCCGCCCTGTAATTGTGTCAGAAACGTAAATTCTGCCCCCGTTCCGGCCTCCGGAACGGGGTTTTCCCGCAGTTTTTGTGAATTTGCTTATAGACACTTCGGGCAAAATGTGGTAGGGTAATTCATCAAAGAAAAAAAGCTATGCAGAACAAGGAGGCCTTACCATGAACGAGGTCAAATCCCCCAAGAAACCTCTGATCTACTACTACATGATCGTGGTACTGCTGGTGCTGCTGTTTAACCTGCTGGCCATGCCCTGGCTGGCGGAGCACCAGATCAAGGAGGTGGACTACAACACCTTCGTCTCCATGACCGAGAAGAATGAGATCGGCCAGGTGGAGATCCAGCAGCAGAGCAACCGCATCCTCTTTACCTCCACCGACGGCAAAACCATCTACAAGACCGCCATCGTCCCCGATGACGACCTGGTCCAGCGCCTGCTGGACGCGGGCGTGTCCACCACCGGCGAGGAGATCGAGCAGACTTCCCTGCTGACGGATATCCTGGGCTGGGTCCTGCCGCTGGTGATCTTTATCGCCATCGGTCAGGTCATCTCCCGCAGCCTGATGAAGAAAATGGGCGGCAGCGACTCCATGATGTTCAACCTGGGCAAGTCCGACGCCAAGGTCTACGTCAAGTCCGCCGAGGGCATCAAGTTTGCCGATGTGGCCGGTGAGGACGAGGCCAAGGAGAACCTGACGGAGATCGTCAATTACCTCCACGATCCCACCAAATATCAGGAGATCGGCGCGTCCATGCCTAAGGGCGTGCTGCTGGTGGGCCCTCCGGGCACCGGCAAGACCATGCTGGCCAAGGCTGTGGCCGGTGAATCCAATGTGCCCTTCTTCTCCATCTCCGGCTCCGAGTTCGTGGAGATGTTCGTGGGCATGGGTGCCTCCAAGGTGCGTGACCTGTTCA
>OGGJ01002906.1_pt1 | contig 11372 bp, 9 predicted proteins | sample 1571071 | NCBI WGS metagenome assembly OGGJ01 (sample SAMEA2581954, study PRJEB24529) | metagenome | biome: Human gut stool | place: China | collected 2011
TCGGCGCGGACTGGTACGCCAAGGACGCCAAGCGCAGCGCCGACATCGCCAAGGAATTCTTTGGGGTGTGATTCCTGCAAAAACAGAGAAGGAGAAAACCATGAAAAATACGGCTTTCAGCCTGATGACGGCATTGCTGGCAGTGATGAACGAAAGTGAACCGAAAGACCCGTACTATGTGCTGGCGCAGTATTTTTTGTATCACTTCGACCAGCTGCGGGATCTGAACATCTACGACGTGGCGGATGCCTGCTATGTGTCCCGCAGCGGCATCCGGCGGTTCTGTCAGTCCATCGGCTTTGACAACTTTTCCGACCTGAAGGCTGAGGCCGATGAATGGAAGCGCCAGTGCAACTACTTCATCGGCTACAGCGTGCGTCCGGACTACAAGGAATACCTTTCCGGCAGCATCGGGGAGATGATGGAGGAGATCAACCGCATTGCCACTCCCGCTGTACTGGATAAGCTGGCCGAAAGCATTCATGCCAGCCGACATGTGGTGCTCTTCACCTCGGATTTTTCCGGCATGGCGGCTCGCAGCTTCCAGCAGTCCATGGTGGTCATGGGCAAGCTGGTGCAGATCGTGTCCGATGCCCACTATACGCTGGATTATCTGAAAGTGCTGACACCGGAGGACCTGCTCATTACAGTTTCAGCCACCGGCAACTTTGCCACCCTGATGGAGCCAATGGTGCAGAAGGTTGCAGCCTATAAGGTGCTGGTGACGGTCAACCACGCCATAAAAATGTGGAAAAGCTACGATCAGGTGATCTACCTGAGCGAAAAGGACAACAGCGGTGCCCGCACGGTGTACTCCCAGTATGGTATGACCTATTTCTTTGATATCCTGTACAGCTACTATGTGAATAAATACCGGGAGACTGACCTGCTGCAGGGTCCAATTTCTGAACTGCCTTTGTCGGATTCTCAAAAAATGCGGGTGCAAAGATGTGCAGAATGACGGGTGAAACCGTGGAACTGCTCAAAAACAAAAGAATAAATTGTTCAACCATCCAAACGGGGTTCGCATCGCGAACCCCATTTTTTGTCGGAGATGTGTTACGATAGTCCTGCAAAGAATTGAACCCGCGGGGGCTTCTGCGACGGCAGAACAGACTGACAAAGATGGAAAGGATCACACTATGTATTACGGACACAACCCCAAATTCCCGGACAACTTCATGTGGGGCGCTTCCAGCGCTGCCTGGCAGGTGGAAGGCGGAGTCGCCGATGGCGGACGCACGCCGGCCATCATCGACCTGAACTCCAAGACCAAGAAGCCGTTTGCGGATAACACCTATGCGGCGGATCACTATCATCACTACAAGGAAGATGTGGCCCTGATGGCAGAGTGCGGTTTCTCCAGCTATCGTTTCTCGCTCAGCTGGTCCCGCATCATCCCTCATGCAGACGGCAAGGTGAACCCCGAAGGCATCGCGTTCTACAATGATCTGATCAATGAGCTGGTGGCCCACAACATCACCCCCATCGTTACCCTGTATCACTACGACCTGCCGGTCTGGGTGGATGAGCTGGGCGGCTGGAAAAGCCGCGACACCGTGGAAAGATTCGAGCACTACTGCCGCGTCTGCTTTGAGAACTTCGGCGACCGGGTCAAATACTGGCTGTCGCTGAACGAGCAGAATATGCAGATCTGCTATGGCAACTGGCTGGGCGTCAGCAAGGGCTGTGACGACTGGTTCAAGGATCAGTGGAAGATCAACCATATCATGAACCTGTGCCATGCCAAGGCTGTCAACGCCTGCCATGAGATGGTGGCGGGCGGCAAGATCGGCCCTGTGCCCGGCTGCGTGCCCATCTACCCGGAGACCTGCCGCCCCGAGGATCAGATCGCTGCTATGAACGCCGAGGAGTTCACCGAGAAGTTCTGGATCGATACCTATGTTTACGGCGAGTACAGCAACTTTATCAAGCACTACTGGAAAGAGAACGACATCGACATCGGAATGCAGCCCGGCGATGCAGAACTGATGAAGAGCGCCAAAATCGATTTCATCGCCGTCAACTGCTACCGCAGCAACGTTGCAAAGTATGCGCCGCATGACGCAAAACAGCAGGATTATCTGCTGAATAAGAACGGCGTCAAGGGCCAGATGGTGTTCCCCGTGGAGCCGGGCCGCTACGCTCTGACCCGCAATCCCTATGTCGAGTACACCGACTGGGATTGGGAGATCGACCCCTCCTGCCTGCGCTATGAGATGCGTTACCTGTGGGATCACTATCACCTGCCCATGATGATCACCGAGAACGGTTACGGCGCCCATGAGACGAAGGACGCCGACGGCCAGGTGCACGATCAGGGCCGCATCGACTACTTGCGGGAGCACATTTATCAGCTGGGCATGGCCATCGAGGACGGCTGCGAGGTCATCGCATACAACCCCTGGTCCTTCACCGATCTGCTGTCCACCGGCAATGGCATGGCAAAGCGTTACGGTCTGGTGTACATCGACACCACCGATGAGGAGCAGAACGCGGCCAAGAGCGTGGAAGAGCTGTCCATGAAACGTATCCGGAAGGATTCCTTCTACTGGTACTCCAAGCTGATCCGTTCCAACGGTCAGGACTGGGGAAAGGAGATGCTGAAATAATGGCAAAGAAGGATTATAAGGCCATGGCGGCCGGCATCATCAAGCAGGCCGGCGGAGCGGACAACATTGTCAGCGCGACCCATTGCATGACCCGTCTGCGCCTTGTACTGCGGGATAGATCCAAGTTTGACACCGATGCCGTCAAGCAGGTGCCCGGCGTGCTGAACGTCATCATCCAGAACGGCGAATATCAGGTGGTCATCGGCCAGGATGTCCCTGACCTGTATGAAGAGGTCGTCAAGATCGACGGCATCCAGGCCGGCGGAAGCGTGCAGGACGATGAGGCCGCAGCCAAGGATCTGGCACAGGATCACGGCAACATCGGCAACGCGATCCTCTCCTTCATCGGCGGCACGTTCAGCCCGGTGATCCCGGTGCTGGTGGCAGGCGGCCTGACTGGTGCGGTGCTGTCCCTGCTGACCAACGTGTTCGGCGTCTCGGCGGAGTCTGGCACCTACACCATCTTCTACGCCATCAACCAGGCGACCTTCTACTTCCTGCCCATCTTCATCGGCTTTGCAGCCGCTGCCCGCCTGAAATCCAATGGTTTCCTGGGCGCATTTCTGGGCGCGATCCTGCTGTACTCCAGCATCAACGGTGCCGAAGGTCTGGACTTCTTCGGCATCCCGGTGCAGGCTATCAGCTATAACAGCACCGTGTTCCCGGTCATTCTGGGCGTACTGTTCATGAGCGTGGTCTACAAGTTCCTGCAAAAGCATATCCCGGTCTTTCTCAAGACCATCGTCGTCCCGCTGCTGACCATGCTGATCACGGTGCCTGTCACCCTGATCGTTCTTGGCCCCATCGGCAACACCGTGGGCACCTGGCTGGCAAACGGTGTTTACGCTCTGTACCAGGCAGTTCCCGCGCTGGCCGTCATGGTCATCGGCATCACCACCCCGCTGATGGTTTTCTTTGGCATGAACAACGCCACCTACCCTGTGGTCTTTGCCCTGATGGCAGCTGTCAACTCTGACCCGTTGATCTGCACTGGCATGGCTCCCGCAAACGTGGCCGTTGGTGGTGCCTGCTTGGCCGCATCCCTGCTGTCCAAGAATGTGGAAGAAAAGTCCGTCAGCGTCTCCGCCGGTATCACCGCTCTGTGCGGCATCACCGAGCCGGGCGTCTACGGTGTGCTGTTCCCCAAGACCTACCCGCTGATTGGCGCTATGATCGGTGGCGGCATCGGTGGTCTGTTGGCCGGTATCCTGGGCATGACCCAGTACGTTATCTCCACGCCGGGCTTCATCAGCCTGCCTGCCTACATTGACCCCACCGGTTCCAGTTACAACCTTATCGTCTCGGTCATCGTGATGATTGTGGCTGTGGTCCTGGGATTCGTTGCAACCTACGCACTGGGCAAGCGCGCCGAAGCTAAGAAATAAGCCCCTGTAACAGGAAGAAAAGCAAGATCCCATCTGCAAAAGAAGAGCCGCTGCATCACACAAGAGAACGACGCGGCGGTTCTTCTTTTTTCGGCCCTCACAGGGAAGTGCTGTGGTGGGCCGGTACCGTAAAGTGTGGCCGACAAAGCAAATAAAAACACCTTCCATTGGAGCCGTTCTGCTCCAGCGGAGGGTGTTTTACATTATACGCTTTGTTTTTTCTTGGGCTTGTTTGCCAGGCCGTCAACGATCCACGAGGCGAGGGCACCCAGTGCAAGGCCCAGCGCCAGGCCGCCCAGCACATCGGTGGGAAAGTGCACATACAGGTACAGTCGGGTAAAGGCGATGAAAGCCGCCAGCACCAGCGCGGGGACGCCCAACTTCCGGTTTTGCAGCCAGAGCGCAAAGGCTGCCGCAAAAGCCGAGGCCGTGTGCCCGGAGGGGAAGGAGTGCCCGTGGGGACGCTTGACCAGAATGGTGATCGCCGTGTTCACGTCGCAGGGGCGGGGCCGGGCGAACAGCGGCTTGAGGATGCAGTCCCCGGCCACCAGATACAGTACCAGCGCCGTGGCCATGGCGCACCCGGCCTTGCGGGTGCGGCGGAACAGCAGCAAAAGCAGCGTGAACGCGATCCAGATCTCACCGTGCTCACCGGCGTAGTTGAGAAAGACGGCCAGCGCATCCAGCACCGGGTTGTGGAACTGCTGCAGCCAGTCCAGAAATGCGAATTCAAACGGCATAAAGAACCTCCTGTCTGTTGGTTCTATGGTAACACATCTTCCGGCCCACCACAACCCGGCAGGCAAAAAACAGGAGTGCAGAAATAAGTTACATCTGTTATATTGGGATGCAATATTACAATGCGGAAAGCAAAAACGCCCGTTCCGACGGCAAAGGCCGGAACGGGCGCAGGATGCGAGAGAATCAGAGGCCCATCTCGGGCAGGGTGGGGTAGCTGTCGATGGCACCGTGCTTCTGTACGCTCAGGCCGCAGAATCGGTTGGAAAAGTCCAGGTACTTCTCCAGCTTTTTGCAGGACAGCTTTTCCAGCTTGTCCACCGTCACGTCGTCCCGGCTCAGCTGCCACAGGAAGGAGCCGATGAAGCCGTCGCCCGCACCGGTGGTGTCCACGGCCCTGACCTTCTGGCAGGGGGCAAAGGCATGGGCGGCGCGGGTGTAGGCGTAGGCCCCTTTGCTGCCGCAGGTGTACAGCACCAGCTGCACATCCCCGGCAAACAGCTGGGGCAGGGCGGCTTCGATGTCGGCGGTGCCGGTGAGGAACTCCAATTCCTCGTCCGAGACCTTCAGGATGTTGGACAGTGGCAGGAACTGCAGCACGGTCTGGCGCAGCATCTCCCGGTCGGGCCAGAGGGGGAAGCGGAGGTTCGGGTCAAAGCTCACGATCGCACCGGCCTCCCGGGCGGCTCCGATGGCGGCCAGATGGGCGTGGCGCATGGGGCTGTCCACCAGCGAGACGCTGCAGAAGTGCAGGGCAAAAGCGTCGCGGAACCAGGCCAGGTCGATCTGCTCCGGGGCATACAGCAGGTCGGCCGAGGGCTTGCGGTAAAAGCTGAAGGTGCGGTTGCCGTCCTCCTCCAGGCTCACGAAGGCAAGGGCGGTGTTGGCCTTGTCGGTGAACACCAGATGGCTCAGGTCGATGCCGCAGGCTTCCAGCTCCCGTGCGATCTTGTGGCCGAAGGGGTCATCGCCCAGCTGGGTGAGAAAGCTGCTGGCACCGCCCAGACGGGCAAAGGCAGCGCAGACATTGGCCGGTGCGCCGCCGGTGCGCGGGCTGAAGGACGGCACCTCGTCAAAGGTGCATCCTACGCGGGACGGGATCATGTCGATCAGCGCTTCGCCGATGGAAAACAGAGTATTGCCGGGCATAGAAAACCTCCAGATCACAAATTGCAGAGTTCACAGGCTGCCCCGGTCAGCTTTACGCTCACGTCGCCGGGGGCAGGGTAGTACCGGGTGCTGAACACCGCCGCGCCGTCGTTCAGGAAAATTTCCAGCGAGGAATTGTCGCCCACCACCCGCAGGCTGCGGCAGGGGGCTGCCAGCCGGGCGCGGCGCACGGTGCGGCCGTCGGCCAGAGCGGGGTCGGTGAAGCGCAGGGTGCAGATGCAGTCCTGTTCAGTATACACCAGCTGCACCCCCTGCGCAACCGTCAGGCAGAAGTCTCCGGCGGGAGCGGCGGTCAGGTCGAAACGAGGGGCGAGGAACACTTCCTCGCCGTCTGCTGCGTACAGGGCGGCGGCGCTGCGCTGTGCGGCCAGCTCCGGCACCGGGTTCTGCAGCAGGGTGCCGTCCGGCCCGGTCGTCAGCACGCGGGGCACGGTGAAGCAGTGCTGCCAGCCGTAAGCCACGGTGGGCGCGTTGCCGTAGTCGGCGTCCGGCATGCCCATCCAGCCGATCTGGATGCGGCGGCCGTTGCCGTCCACAAAGCTCTGGGGGGCGTAATAATCAAAGCCTGCGTCCAGCTCGTGGAATTCGCTCAGGGTGCAGTCCCCGCGCCAGTCACCGTGGATGGCAAACCAGCCGCAGCCGTAGACGTTCTGGCAGTCGATGCCCTGGGGGGACACCGCCAGATACCACTGCCCGTCCAGACAGAACAGGTCCGGGCACTCCCACATGTAGCCGAAGGGTTCCGGGGTGGTCAGGGTGTTGATGTGGGTCCAGCGGAGCTTGTCGGTGCTTTCCAGCACCAGCACTTCGCCCTTGTCCTCCAGCGTGCGGGCACCCAGCACCATGTAGTACCGGCCTTCGTAGGCGAACACCTTGGGGTCCCGCACATGGCAGGTGAGCCCGGCGGGGTAGTCGCGGTTAGTCAGCAGGCACTGCTTGCTGTCGAGGGTCACGCCGTCCTTGCTGACGGCCAGGCAGACGTTGTGCCCGCGGCCCTCTTTGATGTAATCAAAATTGCCGGGGTGCTTGACGTTGCCGGTGTAGTAGAGGTACATGGTGCCATCCTCCACCAGGGCCGAGCCGGAGTAGGCACCGTGGCAGTCAAAAGGCTCGTCCGGATAGAGCATCACCGGCAATTGCTCCCAGTGGAGCAGGTCGGTGCTCACGGCGTGGCCCCAGTGCTTGACCCCGCCGTTCACGTCGAAGGGGCCGTACTGGAAGAATGCGTGGTACTGCCCGCCGTAGACGCACAGGCCGTTGGGGTCGTTCAGCCAGCCCACCGGGGGCTGCAGGTGGAACCGCTGGCGGTGGGGGTCGGCGGCGGCCTTTTCCGCGCCGAGGGATTCCACCAGCGGCACCAGCTTTTTCAGATCGCGCTGGAGTGCGTTCATGCCTTGACCTCCTCAGGGCTCCAGATGACCCAGGTCACGGCGAAGGACACGCCGAAGGAGATGGCCATCATGATGATGTACTGCAGGGGCATGTGCAGGTGCAGCAGGATGCCGAAGATGCCGGTGACGCCGGTGCCGGTGGCACCCAGCCCCACGATGCTGGCGTACCATGCGCCGCAGGCACCGCCCAGCAGGCCGCCGATGAAGGGCTTGAAGTAACGCAGGTTCACGCCGAAGATGGCAGGCTCGGTGATGCCCATGCAGGCGGACAGGGCAGAGGGCAGGGCCATGGACTTGACCTTGGTGTCCTTGCTCTTGAGGGCCACGGCCAGAGCAGCACCGCCCTGTGCCACGTTGGCGGCGCTGGCCAGCGGCAGCCAGTAGGTATAGCCGTAACGGGCCAGCTGGCCCAGGTCGATCAGGGTGTACATGTGGTGGATGCCGGCCACGACGGTGACCGCGTACAGGCCGCCCATGATGAAGGAGCCGATGCCGTAGGGCAGGGTGATGAGGGTCTGCACGCCGGTGATGATGCCGTTTTCCAACTTGGTGAACACGGGACCGATGGCGGCCAGGGTCAGGTAACCGGTGACGAACACGGACACCAGCGGGGTGACGAACAGGTCAAACATGGCGGGCACCACCTTGTGCAGCCGCTTTTCGATCTGGCACATGAGCCACACGGCGATGATGACCGGGATGACGTGGCCCTGATAGCCCACCAGCGGCACCGAGTACAGGCCGCCGAACACCGGCTGCATCACGTTGACGCCGTTGGAAACGGTCCAGGCGTTCTGCAGGTCGGGGTGGATCATGATCATGCCGATGACTGCACCCAGATAGGGGTTGCCGCCGAATACCTTGGCGGCGGAGTAGGCGATGAGGATGGGCAGGAAGGTGTAGGCCGTATTAGAGAACAGCTTGGCGAACACATACACCGAGCCGGTGGTGTCGATGTTCAGGAAACCGTTGTTCACCATGAAGTTCAGCGCTTCCATGATGCCCATCAGGAAGCCGGAAGCCACGATGGCGGGGATGATGGGCACAAAGATGTCGCCCAGGGTCTTGATGGCCCGCTGATACCAGGGTGCCTTGGCGGCGGCGGCCTGCTTCACGTCCTCCTTGCTGCCGCCCTCGATGCCGGCCAGCTGGATGAACTCGTCGTATACCTTGTTCACCGTGCCGGTGCCGAAGATGATCTGCAGCTGGCCCTGTGCCTCAAAAACGCCCTTGGCGCCCTCGGCGTTTTCCAGCTCCTGCTTGTTGACCTTGCTGTTATCTGCGATGACCAGACGCAGGCGGGTGGCGCAGTGTGCGGCCGACAGGATGTTGTCCTTTCCGCCGATGCAGTCCAGGACCTGTTGTGCTGCGTGTTTGTAATCCATAGTGCACTTCTCCTTTGCTTGATGCTTCCTCTTCCAAAGACCGACCACTGTGTTGTAATCGGTTTCACTGGCATGATTATACGATAATCAGCGCAATATTTCCATTCGCAGAGGGCATAAAGTTGGGATGCGTTCTGTTATTGATTTCACATGGTTTCATATCGCTCAGTCCCCCGTGCTCTCCCGGCAGACCAGCTCATACCCCAGCATCTGGCTGCGGGGCACGGTGTGCGGGTCGTTGAGCAGGTCCATCAGCAGGGCGGCGGCGTCCCGGCCGGAGGTCTTGTAGTGCAGGTGGGCGCTGGTCAGAGGCACAAAGGTATTGCGCCCCACACTGCTGTCGCCTACGGCGGCGATCATCACATCCTCCGGGATGCGGATGCCTGCCTCCCGGCAGTACTGCATGGCACCCAGAGCAATGGCGTCGGTGGCGCAGAACAGGCAGTCGATGCGGGGGTCGCTGCCCAGCAGGCGGGCGGCCTGCTCGTAGCCGGACGCGGTGCTGAACTTTGCCACCACCATGCGCTGGGGCCGCACCGGCAGCCCGGCGTCCTTCACGGCGGCTTCAAAACCTGCCCGGCGCTGCTGCCCGGCGGCCTTGTCCAGCAGGGTGACCCCGATGTAGCCCGGGGCATGGCAGCCCCTGGCCAGCATGTGGGCCGTGGCAGCCTGTGCCGCGCCAAAGTCGTCGTGGTACACGCTGCAGCAGCCCGGAAACTGCTGCCCCAGCACCACCAGCGGCACATGCATCCGCTCCAGCACGGCCTTGTGCTCCGGGGTGTACACGGTGGCAATGAGCAGGATGCCGTCCACCGTGTGGCGGCACAGGGTGTCCAGGGCGCGGAGTTCCTTCTGCGGGTCGTTGGCGGTGTTGATAAGCAGCAGCTGGTAGCCGGATTCTTCCAGCACGCTGCCGATGCCCTCCACGATGCGGGGGCAGCTGTCGCTGGACAGTTTGGGCAGGATGACCCCCACCTGCCGGGTGCGGCGGGTGCGCAGCATCTGGGCCTGTATGCTGGGGTGGTAGCCGGTGGCTTCCACAGCGGCCTCGATGCGTGCCCGCTTGTCGGCACTGAGGTAGCCGCCGTTGAAGTAGCGGCTTACCGCCGCCTTGGATACCCCGGCATATTGGGCAAACGCGGTAATGTTCATAGGCCGCACTCCTGTCCGGCTGCCGGCGGGGGAAACCTGCCGGCGCACTTTTTTATCAGTATAATGCAGAAACTGGCAGGGTGCAACGGGAAAGAGCGGAGAAAAGAAAAATAAGAATGAATGGCATGAGGCAAAGAGTAAAATAGACAAAAAACGGGGATTGAATTTGTGCTTTTGACGGAAAAAAAGAATGAAAGCTGAATACAAAAAAGCACACAGCTAAAAAGATTTACCAGAATGAATTTGGTGTAAAAGTTATCTTCCGCGCTGGCACAGGATGAAAAGGTATGCTATAATATAATATTAGTTACACGATGAAAAAGTAAGATGCCCCTGATGCCGATGCGGATGTGCGCGGGGCAATGATATGTGTTTAGTGAGGAAAAAGAATGGGACTGCTGCAAAAAATTCAGGCAAAAACCGAGGAAGCCCGCGCGAAGGAGAAGATCCGCCCGCTGCTGGAAAGCCGCATGATGCGGGACATCCTGCTGGAGATCGGCCAGCGCGGCAACGAAGCGCTGGACCCGCAGTCCGTTCCATTGGCTATGCGCCGCCGCGCCACCCAACTTGCCAGCGAAAGCGGCCTGAGCGGCCTGAAGCAGTGCGCTGTGGATGAACTGCATCTGGACGAAACGGGAATCACGCTGGTCTGCAAGGGGGAGCACACGGCATTTTTGTACGCAGACTATAACTATGAAAACATTGAGGATACCGACTGCCTGCCCGCTGTGGCCGAATACCTGGTGCAGCACATGCGCGGCTATTATAACATTACCCGCAGCTTTTACAGTGTGCCCAAAGCCAACGGCCATGTGGAGGAAAAGACCCGCGAGGTGACCGTGGTGCGCCACCACGAGGATACCCCCTTTGCCCCCGGCCCGGTGCAGAAACAGCATTTGTTCTGATGTACATGAGATATCCCCCAGCATACAGGAATTATGCCGCCCCGCATCTTGACGCGGGACGGCATTTTTGCTATACTAATTTAGTATCCGGCAGGAACCCAGAACATGGAGCATTCCCCAAGAGGTCGTAAGAGGGAGCACTCGAAATCACACCCTGCGGGAAGTTCCGCGCAACAAAATTAAATATGCAGATGTACTCAAGAGGTCGTAAGAGGGAGCACTCGAAAGTTTGCATCTGGCAGGTCACCTTGTCCGCAGGAAATCCCATAACGGCGGACTTTATCGGGTATCGCGTACCCAACCTTTCATCGTTATCTTGCATCGAAATCTCGCATTTTTCCAAACGCTGTGCGAGGCGGTGCGATAAAAACTAAATAGGCAGACGTATCGAAGCGGTCGTAACGAGATTGACTCGAAATCAATTTGGCAGCAATGCCACGTGGGTTCGAATCCCACCGTCTGCGCCAAAGACAGCATCCTGCGGGGTGCTGCCTTTTATTTTTGCGGCAAACTATGCAGGGGCTGCAAGGTGGGATTCGAACAGCCCGTGCCCGGCGCTTTGCGTCCCGCGGGGCTGCAACAGTCCTGCGGACTGTTGCAAGGGCGCGGGAGAATCCCACCGTCTGCGCCAATT
>OGGJ01002915.1_pt1 | contig 11352 bp, 8 predicted proteins | sample 1571071 | NCBI WGS metagenome assembly OGGJ01 (sample SAMEA2581954, study PRJEB24529) | metagenome | biome: Human gut stool | place: China | collected 2011
CCGCTCCCCCAGCTGCAAAGGTGCCGGTTTTGTACGGGACAGCTCTGCCCGGTACTCCCGCTGCAAAACCTCCACCATACCCCGGCTGACCACCTCGGCATACAGCCCCTCAAATGGCAAAAACAGGATGCCAAATTCGGTGGTCTCGGGCGGGCAAAGGTACTTTTCGCGGATATCCTTAGCTTCCATCCGGACGGTAAGCAGCAGCTGCCGCACCGCCGCTTGAATCGCCGCCTGGTCACCGGAATCATAGGCGTCCCGGAGGGCAGCGTAGCTATCTCCAGGGAATTTGGCATCGATAGGAAGCCAAATAAAGCTGCCATCCTCCGCAGGAAGTTTGACAGCGTATTCCACCACATTGCGGCTGCCGGGAACCGTTGCCACATTTTTGCCGTACTGCTCCGGAGTGAGAATGTCCTCCAGGATAGCGCCAAGCTGCACTTCCCCCAGGATTCCACGGGTTTTCACATTGCTGAGGACCTTTTTGAGGTCGCCGACGCCCTGGGCCAGCGACTGCATTTCACCCAGACCGCGGTAAACCTGCTCCAGCCGGTCATTCACCAGGCGGAAGGATTCGGTCATGCGGTCATTGAGGGTTTTTTGCAGCTTTTCATCGACGGTTTGACGCATTTCGTCCAATTTGGCATTGTTATCCTGGCGAATGGTGGAAAGCTGGCGTTCCATGGACGCACGCACATCCTCCAGCGCGCGCGTGGACTGCTGGGAGAATGTGGATAGTCTATTTTCAAACTGGGTGAGCTGCTCCAGCAGGGCCCGGCTTTCGCTTTGCGACTGGGACTGCTGGGACTGCATGAGGTACTTGCCGAGGGTGAGAATATCGGCCTGCACCGAACGCTCCAGATCGCTTTGCAGGCGCTGGAGCTGGGTGGAAATATCATTTTGGCAGGACTTTTTGACCTGCGTAAGCAGGTAGATGAGCAGAGCAAGGATGAGGACGGCCGCCCCCAACAGCACCCAGCCCATGGTTTGCTGATCCATAGGTTTTCTCTCCTGAATTTGGCCAAATGCGAACTGTTGTTCTTCTACGATTCCCATTGTAGCACAAATGTTCGATGATGTAAAGGGACGAACAAAAGTTTGTATGAATGAACGAAAATTCTACCATTTTGGGGCTTGACAATGGGCATGGTGCATAGAAAAAGCCCCCCGGTGGGGGGGACTTTATCCTTGAGAAAGATCTTAATCCTTGCGGAGAATGATGGCGGAGCCGGCGAGCGCGAGGGCCGCGGCGGCGACGGCGACAGCAACGAGATCATTGGCGCCGGTGGTGGGGTTCTTCTGGTCATCGGTCTTGGGGGTGTCCTGGGTAGGGCTGATGATGACGATTTGAGAGGGGCCTTCCTCCTTGACGGGGGTGATGTTGCCCTTGGCATCAGCTGTTACCTTGCCGGTAATGGTTTGGGGCAAATCTGTAGTACCACTATTTCTTACTTTGGTAGTACCGTTGGGAGTGATAGTGGCAGTAAAATCATTTGAGGTTTCACCATCACGATAGTCACCCAACAGGATATCACCATTATTGCCGACAGTGCCAGTGAAGGTATTGTTTTCAATGGTTGCATCCAGAGAGCCATTGCCGCTGTTAACGAAACGAACCGGGGCTGCATACCCTATGCTAGCATCGCCGCAGTTGGTAAAGGTGCAGTTTTTCACAGTGACAGTCTGTGCACCACTGGCCTTATGATTGAAGTTTACAGGAACTTGGCCACCTTTGAATGTGCAGTTATCAATGACAACAGTACCATCTGCATTGGAATAAAGGGCGCATGCCGTGGTGAGGAAGTCGCAGCCCTTTACGGTGATGTTATTGACACCTGTAGTACCAGTGATGTATATACGCTGGACATTTTCCTTTCCGCTATTTTCCTTACTATCACAATTGGTGAGGTTGATGTTTACCGTATGGTTGGTGTGACGCTCGCCCCAAACGCCGAGGTTATAAAGGTTGGAGGCTGTGATGGTGATATCCTTGTCGAGATAAACACCATTATTTTCGTCCTGTACACCAGTATCGCGGTTAAACCGATAGGTGTCAACTTCGAGATCGCATTCGCCGGAGGAGATGTATGCGCCATTGCCGATGATAGTAATATTATCTGCAACATGTCCGTGTGTCATTTCGCCAACATCGGAATTCGGACGGCAGGTAATGGTAATATCACCATTATTAGCCATGTAAGCATCCTTCAGTGCCTCCTTCAGTGTGGCAGTCTGGCCAAAAGAGTCGCCCGCTTGCCAATAAACATTTTTGCCTTCTTCCCAAGTGATTTCATCAGCCATGGAAACGACCGGCAGCATGACGGCCAGCATGAGGAGGGCCAGCGCCAGGCTAAGGAGCTTTTTCATAAGACATTACCTCTTTCTTTTTGGGGTTTCCCCTCTTTATTTCCGGCAGGTGAATCACGCCCGCGAGTAAAAGAATCATGTTTGCCCGCAAACATGAAATCCCCCATATGGGGGATGCCGGTAATGTTATTTTAGCAATTCAAGCGAATAAAGTCAAGAAAACAGTGGAAGTTTTTTCATCTTTGTAGGAGTTGCCAAAAGCGAAGAGGGAAATTTATGCAAAAAAGCAGAGGCCCGGTGAGGGACCCCTGCTGGGAAAATCATTCCTCCCGCTTTTTGCGGGTGGCACGGACGATATTGAGGGCAATGATGCCCGCCACGCATGCGCCGAGGAACATGGGCATGATCATGGCGCTGTATTTTTCATCGGCGGTAAGGACCTCGGCCCACTTGCTGTCGATATAGAGGGACAACTCCGGGCCGATATAGGTGTAGTAGCCGCAGTGGGCCAGGGACTCCTCATCGGGGTAGGCGGTGGGGTCGGTTTTTGTCTCCTCATCCAGCAGCTCGTACACCTTCGTATTGGGGGTGGAATAGCCGATGGCCTCGGTATTGGCAAGGCCGACCTCCGGCTCCAGCATAAAGTTGATATACATTTCCGCCAGCTCCCGCTTCTGGCTCTCCTTGGGGATGCACAGGCAATCGGTGAAAAGATTGCTGCCCTCCATGGGAATGGAGAAGGCAAGGTCGGGGTTGTCCGCTATCATGGTAACGGCATCGCCGTTATAATAGGGCGCCATGGCCGCTTCCCCGCCGATCATCTTATCGAACACCTCATCGGCGACATAGGCTTGAATGACCTTTTTCTGCTCCTTCAGCAGCACCACGGCCTTATCCACCTGCTCGGTGCTTTCGGCATTAATGGGCAGCCCCAAATAGGCAAAGGTGATGCCGAAGGCATCCTTGGAGTTATTGATCATCAGGATATTATCCATATAGGCTTCGCTCCACAGGGCGCCCCAGCTAGCCACCACCGCTTCGTCCTCTACCATTTTGGTATTGTAGATGAGCCCCAGCACGCCCCAGGTATAGGGCACCGAATACTCATTGGTGGGATCGTAGGACTGGTAAAGGTACTTTTCATCGATGTTTTTCAGGTTGGGGATATTGGACATATCCAGCTTTTGCAGCATCCCCTCGGCGATCATACGGGAGATCATGTAGTCGGAGGGAACGACGATATCATAGACGGCGCCGCCGGTTTTCAGCTTGGCGTACATCGATTCATTGGTATCGTAATTGGAATAGATGACCCGGATGCCGGTGACCTCCTCAAAGGCCTTGTTGACATCCAGTCCGCCATCGGCACCGTCGGAGATATACTCGCCGCAATTGTAGACGCTGATGGAGTAGCCCTTATCCTTGTAGCGGCCGTAGTAGTCCATATCCAGCACCGAGGTATCAATACCGGTGCCGGCGGCAAGGGCAGCAACAGGCAGCAGGGCAGCGGCCATCACAAGGGCTAAAAGGAGGGAGAAAATACGCTTTTTCATGCCTTCAGCTCCTCCTTTCGCATCATCTGCTTTTCCTTGCGGGCAGAGTAATAGTTGCTGAGAAGCAGCAGCGCCAGCACCACCACAAATATGATGGCGGTAAGGGCATTGATCTCCGGGCTGACGCGCTTGCGCACCATCGAGAAGATGGTGACGGGCAGAGTCTGCGAGGAGGCGCTGGACACAAAGTAGCTGATGACGAAGTCATCCAGCGAGTAGGTGAACGCCATGAGGAAGCCGGATACCATGCCGGGCATGATCTCCGGGATGACGACCTTATAGAAGGCCAGCTTGGGGCTGCAGCCCAGATCCTGCGCTGCCTCGAAGGTGAAGCGATCCATCTGACGGAGCTTCGGGAGGACATTGAGGATGACATAGGGCGTGCAGAAGGTGACATGCGCGATGATGAGCGTCACGAAGCCGAGCTGCATTTCCGGCAGCTGAAGGAACGAAAGCGCGGTGCCGCCGATCCAGTTATTGAACTTCTGGATGCCATTGCCGAAGGAAACGAACAAAAGCAGCATGGAAACACCGGTAACGATCTCAGGATTGAGAATGGGCAGATAGGTGATGTTCATCACCAGTGATTTGAACCACTTACGGCGCATGGCATAGATGCCGACCGCCGCCATGGTGCCCAGCACCAGCGCGATGACAGACGCCGCCAGCGCGATGATCAAGGTATTGCGCAGCGAGGAGAGGATCAGCTCATTGTGGAACAGCTCCTTATACCAATGGAAGGAGAAGCCGGTCCAGCTGGCGCGGGATTTGGATTCATTGAAGCTGAACGCAATGAGCACGATGATGGGCAGATACAGGAAGATGAATACCAGACGGGTATAAAGCTTGGCATACCATTTCATATGAGCATCCCTCCTCTGTCATCATTGTCCTCAAACTGGTTCATGAGGCTCATAACAAGCAGGATGAATACCATCAATACCAGCGAGATGGCGGAGCCGAGATTGGGATTGTAGGCATTGCCGAGGAACTGGGTCTCGATGAGGTCACCGACCATCATATTGGAGCCGCCGCCCAGCATACGGGAAATGATAAAGGTGGACACCGACGGCACAAACACCATGGTGATGCCGGTAGTGACGCCGGGCATGGAAAGGGGCAGCACCACCCGGGTAAAGGTATTCCACGGGTTGGCGCCGAGGTCCCCGGCAGCTTCCAGCGTGTAGGGTTCGATCTTGGTCATGATGGAATAGAGCGGAATGACCATAAAGGGCAGGTAATTATACACCATGCCCAGCACCACGGCACCCTGGGTGTAGATCATCTTGAAGGGGCCGATGCCGAAGAACTCCAGGATGCTATTGATGACGCCGTTATTTTCCAGCAGGGTCATCCAAGCGTAGGTGCGCAGCAGGAAGTTGGTCCACATCGGCAGCATGACCAGCATAACCAGCGTGCGCTGATTATTGGCATTGTAGCGGCTCATGATAAAGCCGAGAGGATAGGCGATGACAAGGCAGATGGCAGTGGCCACCAGCGAAAGCCAGATGGAACGGACAAACACCGCGGTGTAATCCGAGACCTTGGCGACATTGGCGAAGGTGAACTGGCCATCACTGGTGGAAAGGCCGAACACCGCCACCAGAATGAGCGGTACGACGACAAAAATCACCGACCAAACAATATAGGGGACGGAAGAAAAGCGAAATTTCATGGCTTTATTCCTCCGTGCGCTTCATGATATGAATATCCATAGGCGCGACATCCATGCCGATGAGGGTACCGGGCTCCACATACTGGGTGGTGTGGATCTTCCATTTATATCCCATGGCGTCTACCATGATCTCGTAGTGGACGCCCTTAAAGATGATGGATTCCACAATGCCGGAAATTTTGCCCTTATCGGCGGGAACGATCTTGAAGTCCTCCGGACGGACAACGACCTGTACCCGCTCCTTGGGCTCGAAGCCCTTATCGACGCAGTCGAAATAGTCATTCGCAAATTCCACGAGGAAGTCCTTATGCATGATGCCATCGATGATATTGCTTTCACCGATGAAATCGGCCACGAAGGCATTGCAGGGCTCATTGTAGATATCCTGCGGGGTACCGATCTGAAGGATGTTACCATCCCGCATGACGACGACGCGGTCGGACATGGTGAGCGCTTCTTCCTGATCGTGGGTGACATAGATGAAGGTGATCTCCAATGCCTGCTGGATACGCTTTAGCTCGATCTGCATTTCCTTGCGGAGCTTGAGATCCAAAGCGCCGAGGGGTTCATCCAAAAGCAGGACCTTGGGACGATTGACCAGCGCGCGGGCGATGGCCACACGCTGCTGCTGACCGCCGGAAAGCTGATTGATGTGGCGCTTATCGTAGCCGGAAAGGCCCACAAGCTTGAGCATTTCCTTGACGCTTTGGCGGCGCTCCTTTTCCGGTACTTTGGCGATCTTCAAGCCAAATTCCACATTCTCGTACACATTGAGGTGCGGGAACAGCGCATACCGCTGGAACACGGTATTGACCTCGCGCTTGTAGGGGGGCAGGTCATTGATGCGGACACCACCAAAAAAAACATCACCCTCCTTGGGTTGGATAAATCCGCCGATGATGCGCAAGGTAGTTGTCTTGCCACAACCGGACGGCCCAAGAAAAGTAATGAATTCCTTGTCCATGATGTCAAGGTCGATCCCCTTGAGGACCGGCTCGTCATCAAAATCGACTCTGATGCCGTGCAGGCTGATCAAAGCATTTTTGTTCATTTCAACATCCTCCTTTTGCGGTAAATCTGCAGGCCCTCACACCTGCCGCAGCCGCTATTGCACCGTCCCCGCAAAAGGTTTTTAGGATACCCCGAAGATTGGGGTTCTTTCAGATGGGCATATACGAGCCGCCTTTTTATTGAATTGAATGGTCAAAATGACAGATATCAATATATCATATTTTGTCGTAATGTCAATGCTAAATTTCAAGATTTATTAGAGTTTTTCAGAAAATTTCTGCGTCTTTTGGGCAGAGCTTATGATGAACTTTGAAATGCTCCTGATTTCTCCGTTTTTCTCAAAATATCTTAAATTCATGTTTTGGGGGATTTTTCTCCCCGCAGCAGCGAAAAAAGCCAGGAAAGCTCCTCCCGCCGCAGTGCCCCGCAAAGCAGCAGCGCCGCCCCGTAGCAGGCCAGGTAGAGGAACACCAGCAACAGGAGAATAAGCGGCTGCCCGGTCCGGGACAACAGCCTACCAAAGATCAGGCGCAGCAGCCACCAGCCCCCAACTGCCGCGGCCGCCGTAAGCAGCCAGCAGAGCGGCTGGAGCCGGAACACCGTGACCCGGGTAAGCCGCGCGGCACTGAGGGCGAAATTGAGGAGCTCGGTGGCGGAGATGGAGAAAAGATAGCCGGCCACCCCATACCGGGGCAGCAGCAGCCAAACGAGCAGCAGGCCGGTGGCGGCATCGATGATATTGTACCGCATATTGGCGCGGTACTCCCCTACCCCCTTCAGCATGCCATCCACGAGGGTATCCATATACATGATAGGCACCAGCGGCGCCAAAAGGCGTATGTACTGCCCGGCGGCGGGCTCGGAATAGATGAGCTCGCCCAGGGGATGGGCGAAGAAAAAGCAGGCCCCAGCGACGGCCATCGAAAAGAAAAGCCCCAACCGGTAAAGGCGCTCCAGCATGTAGCCAAGACCCCGCAGCCGGCCCTGTACCTGGGCTTCGGTCAGCTCGGGAACGATGAGATCCGCAATGACGGCGATGAGCGCTGCCGGGAACAGCAAAATGGGCAGGGACATGCCCTGTATCACGCCGTAGGCGGCCAGCGCCGCCTGAGCCCCGCCGCCAAAAAGGCGAAGCCCCCGCGGGACAAGCAGGTGCTGGGCGGTACTGAGCGCCGACCGGGCGTAGCTGCTGAGGGAAAGCGGCACCGTAATGCGCAAAAGAGACGGCAGCATGGAGGTGCGGCAGCGCCCCTTCCGGCGAGGGAGGGAGGCAAGCAGCAAAAGCAGCAGCGCCAGGAAGGAAAAGACCTCCGAGGCGAGCATACCGAGAGTAAGGGCGCCGCAGGCGTACTCCAGGCCGTAGCCGCCCAGCCGCAGCAGCGCCAAAACGGTGCAGCCGATGCGGATGAACTGCTCCGAAAGCTGAACGAGGGACATTTTGACCGACTGATGCATGGCAATGAAGTAGCCGCCCATGGCACCGGATGCAGCAACAAAGGGCAGGGCGAATGCCAGCACCCGCAGGGAGAGGATAATGCGGTCATCCCCAACCCAGGCGGCCGCCGCAGGCGCCAGATAATAGAGCAGCAGTAAGGCAGCCATGCCGAAAAAAGCGGCATATCCCATGGCGCAGCCGGTGGCCCGGCGGATGGCGGCGTCATCGCCGCGACCGGTCTGCTGGGCAATGAGCCGGGTGGCGGCCAGCCGCACACCGGAGACCGCCACGGTAGTGGCAAGGGTATAGACCGACATCACCAGCTGAAAAAGCCCAATGCCCGCGGCACCGATCCTGCCGGCGACATAGACCTGGAACACCAGGGCGATGGTGCGCATCAGCAGGCTGGTAGCAGTCATGGCGGAGGTATGCAAAAGGAGCTGTTTGGCACGGCGCATATGCGGCTCTCCCCTCCCCTTTTGCGGTATCTCCTTTTATCTTATGGGTGGATGGCAGGAAATAGACGGGCGAGGCGCAGAAGGAAGGTGCGGCCGCAGGCCGTTTCGCCCCTTGGGGCGAAACACACGGGCAAAGCCTGTGGCGGCGGTGCAGAGCGCCGCCGGGCCTGCGGAAGTATCCAGTAAATGGCATAAATTCGGCCCAGGAAAAGGCGGTGGCAGCTACTTTGGCGCGCGAAGGGTGAAGCGATGGTGCAGCAACCCCAGCAGGGCCAGTGCACCCAGTGCTCCGCAAATAGGGTAAACAGTGCCGATGAGCTTCCCAAAGCCGAAAAGGCTGCACAGCCATGCGGGGATAGCCAACAGAAGGACAAAGCTGAAGCGGCGGTTCGCCATGGTGGAAAAGCGAACCATGCAGTAATGGCGGAGAGCAACGGCGCAGGAAAGCGCGGTACCGAGCATGGCACAGAGCAGCAGCACCCCATAGAGGTAGTACCAGCCCCCGCCCAGCGCACCGGCAGCGGCCAGCATGGGCAGCGGCGCCTCTACCACGGTGGGAAGCGTCTCCATGGTGAGGAATATGCCCAGCGCGATGGAAATGAGAATAATGCAGCCAAGCAGTACTCCCCACCAAACTGTGCGGCGGGAGCGCAACTCTTTCCCGACGGGGGCCAAAATACCGATGGAGGAAAAAAGATTATAACTGACAAAAGAGCAGGCGGCAATAGCCCAGTGGGAAAGCAGTGGGCTGACGGATGGGACTGCAGCAATGGTAAGCTGCCAGCCGCAGCGGCGCAGGGTAAGCGCGCTGACCAGCACCGAGCAGATAACCAGCAGCGGCACCACGGTGGAAAAGACATTTACCATGCCGGAGGTGCCGGTAAGGGAAAGCAGCGAAACCAAAAGGCAGAACGCCGCACTGCACCAAAAGGCGGAGGCACCCAGTATCTGCGCGAAAAGCGCCCCCACCCCGGCCGCCATGATGACCAATATCCCGAAGAGGAAAAATAGCTGCAGTAGCCCAACGGCATCCCGCAGGAGCGGGATAGGGCGGCGAATCACAAGGGCATCGGTTTGGTCACAGCCGGTACGCTGCACCAGCCGCAGCAGCAATACCCCAAAGAAAAAGGAGAGTGCCACCGCCAGCAGCAGGCCCGCTATCCCCTGCCAACCAAAGCAGCCAAAAAACTGCCACAGCTCCTGGCCGGAGACATAGCCCGCCCCCAGGTAACAGCCCGCAAATGTAAAGCCCAGCCGCAGTGCACTCTCTTTCCGCTTCATCATAAAAAAGGACGCCCCCTATCGTGTCATGTACGGTGTGCGTCCTTTTCTTTCGTATTCATTTTGCTTTTTGTTCTATCCGCCAAAGCGTTCCACGGTGATATAGAAACGGCCCTTCTTGGAAAGGCCTCCGATCTCCCTTAGAATAAGCCTGCCCTGCCCGCGCACCGAAAGGATATCTCTTTCGGCAAGCTGTCGGTCAGGCTTCAGGCACTCGCAGCCATTCAGGCTGACCCGCCCGGCGGCGATGAGCTCCGCGGCTCTCCCCCGGCTGAGGGAAAAACCGCTGCCAAGAACGGCATCCAACCGCAGTGAAGCGACGGTATCCCGGATGGTCTTTCCATCGGCAGCTGGAATGCGCAGCTCCGAAAGGGGAACCTCCACCGGGTGCAGACCGGTGCGGCCGGCGCTCAGCCAGTTATCCCGCAGGAAGGGAATGCACTCCCGCAGGGCAATGACATCGCAGCCGTTTTCTCCCACTAAAAGGTCGCCCAGCACCTCCCTGCGGACACCCTGTGCCATCAAGCTGCCCAGGATGTCCCGATGGGTAAGCGCCGCGCCATGGCCCCAGCTGACCCGGATAGCTCCAAAGGGCAGCTCCTCTTCCGGGATGTTATCCGCATCCATATAGTCCGGTAGAAAGAGAAACAGGCAGCGCTCGGCATCGGGGTGCCCCCCCATTATCCTATGCGGGGGCGTGCCGCAGCAGACTACCACCTGCTGGGCAATGCCGCGCTGGTGTGTGGTAAGAAACATGGTATGGGTCAGGCGGTTCTGACGGGCACACTGTTCCAGCTTATCCGCCACCTGGGCGGCAGTCATGCGGTCTTCTCCGGAAAATGCTCGGAGAAAATCTCGGTCTTTGGACATGGGAGTCTCCTTTGGAGGGTTTGATGGGGTGGGACGGCCTGCGGTTTGCAGGGGGCTGCGGGGAGAAAATGCCGCCCGCTTTCGTCTTGCATCTTACCATACAGCGGGGCAGAATGCAAGAAAGGCAGTGCCCCATCACGGAGAACTGCCTTTCTTGTATGGAAACTGTACCAGAGGAAAGCAAATTTAGCTAAGGGTAGTGCCGGTGGCAAAGCTGGCCACGATGATAATAATGATGCTGTTGGGAGCCAGGTACTTCACCAGGAAGCTGTATGCCTTCTTCAAGCGGAAGGGCTTGCCGTCCAGCTCGATCTCGCGGATGGCGTTCTGGGGCTTCCAGGCCCAGCCAACAAAGAGGCAGGAACCCAGTGCACACACAGGGATCATCAGACGGTCGGTGAGGAACTCCATAAAGTCACCGAAGATGGGGGTGGTAAGACCATTCTTGAAGTCGAACCAGATACCCTTGATATCAAAGGCGGCCTGAGAGCAGGTATAAATGGTACCAAGGAGGAACATCACCACGCACAGAATGATGGTAGTGGGGGTGCGTTTCCATCCAAAGCGCTCAGTAGCGAAGGCAACAACGCCCTCCACTAGGGAGATGCAGGAGGTGAGCGCCGCGAACAGCAGCAGCGTGTAGAACAGGATGCCGAAGAACTGACCGCCGGGCATCTGCTGGAACACACCGGCCAGCGAAGAGAACGCAAAGCCTGCGCCCTTGCCAACGCCTTCTGCGCCGAGGGTAGCAAATACGGCGGG
>OGGJ01002918.1_pt1 | contig 11344 bp, 9 predicted proteins | sample 1571071 | NCBI WGS metagenome assembly OGGJ01 (sample SAMEA2581954, study PRJEB24529) | metagenome | biome: Human gut stool | place: China | collected 2011
ACGCTTTTTCGATGAAATACATTCACAGACGGGTGTCGATTTTATTTATACCCCGCAGCAAGCACGTTATGTCGAGCCTATTACGGTGAATGTTACGAATGCCAATCTCGGTCGTGTGCTGGATAATGTATTCCGGGGAAAAGATCTCGAATATACCGTCGAGGGCAATATCATCACGTTGCGGTATCGTCGGTCTGTCGAGAAAGATACAGCACCTGTGGCAGTGAGAGGAGAGTCGAAAATAACCATTACGGGATTTGTGGAAGATACCTCGGGCGAGCCCGTTGCCGGTGCTGCGGTGTGGGTAAAGAATACGAAGATCGGTGTGATGACGGCTTCCGACGGTCGTTATACCGTTTCTGTACCTATCTCGCAAGGACCTATCGAATTGCGCTTTACCTGCATAGGTATGGAGCCGGTTGATGTGAAGTATCGGGGAAAAGATCAGATCAATGTCAAGATGTCGCCCTCTACCAATACTTTACAAACGACCGAGGTTGTCGCTACCGGTATGTTTGTGCGCAAGGCCGAAAGTTTTACCGGCTCTGTTTCGACTTTCAATCAGGATCAGTTGAAACGTATGGGTACGCAGAATGTCTTGTCCAGTCTTAAAAACATAGACCCTTCGTTTGTCATAAACGAAAGTGTCGATTTCGGAAGCGACCCCAATAGAATGCCCGATATACAGATGCGTGGACAGAACAATATTCCCGACCTGAAAGGGGAGTATCAGACTGCACCAAATCAGCCGCTTTTTATATTGGACGGATTCGAGGCCACGGTCGAGAAAGTGTATGACCTCGATATGAACTTGGTGAAAAGCGTTACGTTGTTGAAAGATGCTGCCGCCAAAGCCATTTACGGTTCGAAAGCGGCCAATGGAGTCGTTGTTATCGAGACGGTTCAACCCGAGGCGGGACGGTTGCGTATCGCTTATACCGGAGCGGTCGATGTTACGGTTCCCGATCTGACTTCTTATAACTTGACCAACGCTTCGGAAAAGTTACAAGCCGAAGTATTGGCTGGTAAATATACGAGTGGAAATGCTTACGAGCAAGCCCGTCTCACACAAGAATATAACGAGCTGTATCGCGAAGTGGCTCGCGGTGTAGACAGTTATTAGATGTCGCAGCCTTTGCGTACCGGCATCGGAAACAAGGGCGATATTCTCGCCTCCCTTGATACGGGCCGCGATTTGCTCCACCGTCTTATGTTCATTGAACTTGTGGTGGGACTGCATCTTGTTTTGTATCTCGAAATGTTTCAGCAAGATGCCGGTCGTACGGGTATCCTCCGCTAAAATAAGATCAGCTTCTTTTAGCACACGGATCGCCCGGAATGTCATATCTTCCAAGTTACCAACAGGGGTTGGGACTACAGTCAATTTTGCCATATCGTATATTTATGAGAAGCGTTTTTCCAATAGCTTGATGAAATCGGCTACGGAAGCGTCTTCTATATTCCAGTTCAACACCTTGTTCAGATAAGTGACCGATTCCTCGTACGAGCTAAGATCGTTCAGGTCTGAGATCGCCTTATTCATTTTCTCCTCATTTCCTCCGAATAATTCCCTTCTGAAGCGGAAACGATCATTTAAACTGAATGCCTTACGGAAATCAGAAAGATTCTTTTTCTCCAATATATCATTCAGTGAAATACTGGATTTATCCGCTAATATAGTTTTATGTGGAATCTCTATCTCTTTCAAGGGGATTGTCTCTTGTACGATCTTTTCTTCTGGGATCACTTTTTCGACAATTGGTTCTACTACGATAGGTTCCTCAACGACCGGTTCTTGTACCTGTACGACCTCGATCGTAGGGGATACTTCCGGAGCCGGTTGCACCTCCGGCATCTGTAAAGGTTTACTTACGGGAATAGAATCGATAAGTCGTTGATGTTCCTCCATTTGTTTACGCAAAGCCTCTAACTGAAACTCCTCCAGCGTATGAAGCTCCTTCAATACCTTGTGGGTCAACTGGAAGGTCTGGTTGAAGAAAGAGGCGGGATAAATTTCCGCGTCCCTCATTCCGGCTACCAACTTCTCCAGCTCCCTGATATCGATCAATAGATAATCTATTTTTTCCTTGTTTGCCATTTCTATATGTTTTTCAGATGCTATAAATCATCCGGACATACGTATGTTTTGCAACAAAAATAAGTATTTCTTGTCAATGTTGCCAGTTTCGATCTTAAAATATTGTAAATCATTCGACGAACTCGTCCGGTAAATTCACCAGATATAGGTGATGGGTCGCCCGGGTAAAAGCCGTGTAGAGCCACCGATAGAAATCCTCACCAAGCATTTCCTCCGTGATGTAACCGATATCGAGAAAGACGTTCATCCATTGGCCGCCTTGGGCTTTATGGCAGGTTACCGCATAAGCGTATTTTACTTGGACGACGTTGTAATGAGGATCTACCTTCATCTTTTTCATTTTTCCCGCCTTGGTAGGAATGTCCTCGTAATCTTCCAATATGGTGTAAAAGAGCTTGTCGTTTAGCTCCTTAGGGAGGGCGGGGGAGTCGGTCTGTAAAGTATCCAATAGGATTTTCAAATCGATTTCCAGATCATAATCTTGAAAACGAGCCGTGATGTCGGCAAAGCGGAAGCCATACATCTCCGTGACACGGCGTACCCGCATGACTTGAATGATCTCTCCGTTCGCTATAAAGTCCATCTCCTTGCAATTCGCTGTCCAATAATAATTGTTCTTCGCTACCATTAAACGATCGCCGGACGATAGCTCTTCTTCCCTGTATAGGATACGGTTACGTATGCCGTTATTATAAATCGTTGCTCGTTTATTCGAGCGGGAGATAATCATTGTCTCTTCCATACCGTCGCGGCTATAGGCGGAAGATATTTCCTCAATTAGCTCATCTCCATTGACTTTCGTGAAATCGGAGAAGCCTTTTAATTGTAATTTCGGAAAGATCTCGACCGTGTGGTTTCGTAGTGCGTCTCGTAGCCGGGTTGCGTTGAACAGGATTCCCGAGTCCTCGCTTTGGCGTACGACTTGAGTTAACGCTATCTCCCAAACCTGTAGGTTGTAACCCCGTAATATCTCGGGATTCAAGGCGGGACTCTCCGTTTGCATCACCGGAGGAAGCTGTGCGACATCTCCCATTAGGATAAGACGGCAGTTTTCCCCGGAATAGACATACTGGATTAAATCGTCCAACAGGCGTCCGGAGCCAAAAACAAATGAATCCAATCCCTCGTTGGCGATCATAGAAGCCTCGTCGACGATAAAAAGTGTATCTTTATGTAAATTATCTGCCGGCATGAAGCCCGTCGGCTCATTGGAAAACGCCCGTTGACGATATATTTTTTTATGAATTGTATACGCTTTTTGGCCAGCGTAGCCCGAGAAAACTTTAGCTGCTCGTCCGGTTGGAGCCAACAAAAACGTTTTTTGCTTTAGTTCGTTAAGCGTTTTCACCAAAGCCCCGACCAGAGAGGTTTTTCCGGTTCCTGCGTAGCCTTTCATCAGTAGAAGGCTGTCCGGTTCCTCAGACAAGAGAAATTCGGTAAGCGTATGAAGCGCTAAAAACTGATCATCCGTCGGTTTATAGGGGAAATTTCGTTCGATTTGCTGGCTTATGTAACTATTTATCATTTTGATCGCAATAATTTTCGCGATAAAGGTAGTGTATTAAATATTCTTTTTTAAATTTGCCGAACGAAATAAATTCAAAAAACAATACAAACCATGAAAGTTACATTAAAGATTTTATTAGCTGCCGCAGTTGTACTGCTAGTTTACATGTGCTACAAGAGCGTCACTGGTCCGATTGAGTATGATGATCAGAAGACTATTCGTGACAATGCGATCATCGCCCGTTTGATTGAAATCCGTAAGGCTCAGATCGAATACAAGAACATGTATAAGACTCATGCCGGAAGTTTCGACGATTTGGAGAAATTCTTGAATACGGATAAGTTGCCGTTCTTGATCAAGGAAGGTGTATTGACGGATGAGCAGTTGGAGAAAGGTATGACAGAAGCAGAGGCTGTTAAGAAAGGTTTAATCAGACGTGATACCATGTGGGTATTGGCGAAAGATACTTTGCTGGGTAAGAACTATGATGTAGCGGCTATGCGTTATGTTCCGGCCGTTCCGGGTGAAAAGATTACTTTCAAGATGGATACGGCTACGTTGAAATCTGGTTCTGGTTATGAGATCAAAGTATTCGCTTGTGAGGTTCCTTACAAAGAATATTTGCGTGACATGGATGCTCAGTTGACTTATAACTTGATCGACAAGGCAGAGAAACAAGGTAAGTTCCCGGGATTGCGCGTAGGTTCTTTGGAAGAAATTAATAACAACGCAGGTAACTGGGAATAATCAGCGGCTCATATGACTATCAGCATTCCTGATACGTTAACTACTGATAATTCGGAAAAGTATATAGTGTCCATCCGGCTTCGGTCGGGTGGACTTTCTTTTTCCGGGTATGATCCCTCGGCTGGAGGAAGTTTCTTTTATCGGGAAACGGAATTCGATCGGGCGGTCTCTTTCATTTCTTCCCTTAAGGAGTTTTTCTTCGCTCATGAGTTTCTTACGTGGACTTATAAACGGATTAACGTGATCTGTGTATCTCCGGAATATAGCTTGGTCCCTGATAATTATTGGGGGGACGGTAAGGAAGGGCATTTATTGGATTTCTGCTTTTCTACACTGGAATTGCATTGCTTAACCGATATTTTAAAGGAACAACAGGCTAAGTTGGTGTTTGGTGTGGACGAGGAGGTTTACGAATTTTGCTCCCGTTCTCTTTTGCATCCTTTTTTCTCCCACTACATGACTTCTCCGCTAACGCTATGGACAAAAGAAAGTAGTGCTAGCTTACCCCGGCAAATGTATGTCGTGATAGAACGAAAGCGGATGGATGTGGCGTGCTATGCTCAAGGGAAACTCTTATTTGTGAACTCTTACCCGATCGACCAATCGGACGATATAGTATACTATATATTATATGTATGGAAACAGGCGGGATTGGACCAAGAAAAGGACCAGTTGCTTTTAGCGGGGGAATCTTCCTCGCGAATGCGGGTTCTGGAGCGATTGCGAGCCTATTTACGCCATGTTAAGCCGGTGGAGATCCCTTCGGAAGCCTATTTGCTGGGAACGGATGTAACGAAAGCCCCTATGGATTTAATATCTTTATTAATATGCGAATAATAAGCGGTATATACGGTCGTCGGCGTTTTGACGTGCCCTCTTCGTTTAGCGCACGTCCTACGACGGATTTTGCGAAAGAGAATATTTTTAACGTAGTAAATAATTTGGTGGATCTGGAAGGTATGGATGCGTTGGATCTTTTTGCCGGAACCGGAAGTATCTCTTTTGAGTTGATCTCACGAGGATGCCGGAATGTAACCGCCATAGAGAAAAATAACGCTCATGCCTCTTTTATAGCCAAGGTAGCGAAAGAGCTGAAGACGGATGCGTTGGCTCTGATTCGTGGGGATGTTTTCCGTTATTTGAATTCAGCCCCTAAGCAAAGTTTCGATTTCATCTTTGCCGATCCCCCATATGCCTTGCCGGAGTTGCCGGAAATACCCGCCTTGGTTTTCGAGCGTGATTTACTAAAGAATGGAGGGATATTCATCATGGAACATCCTAAGACCAATGACTTCTCATCTTTGCCTTATTTTTATCAGCACCGGGTGTATGGCTCCGTGAACTTTAGCATCTTCCTTAAAGAAGGGGAGAAAACAGACGCATAAATGATTCCGCCATGCGTTGCTTGAGGGGGCGCTTTAACCAGCGGGAAGGGATCAAACGCTCACAGTGATGCATGTCGTGTGTAAAGATGCGTTTCATTTGCAGGGCGAATTCCTTTTGATATACGAAAGCGTTAATCTCGAAGTTATGCTCAAAGCTACGGAAGTCCATATTGGCGGACCCGATGCTTGTCAATGCGTCGTCGGACACGACTAGCTTGGAATGCAAGAAGCCCGGTTTGTAGAGGTATACTTTTACGCCGGCCTTTACCATCTCGTCGATAAAGGAATGACTGGCCATATTCGCTGAACGTGTATCGGAACGCTTAGGCAGCATCAAACGAACATCCACTCCCCCTAAGGCGGAGGTTTGCAACGCTTGGTTTAATCCTTCGGTAGGCAGGAAATAAGGGGTTTGTATAAAGATATACTTCTTGGCGTTGGCGATCATGAAAATGGTCGCTTGCAACAAAGTTCTCCATTGACCTACCGGACCACTAGTGGCGATTTGCATAATATTATCGCTATAGATTTCGGCAGCCGGATAGTAAATCCGATCGTTCAAGAGTTTTTTACTAACCACGTACCAATCGATGAGGAATACGGATTGAAGCCCGTGTACTCCTTTCCCTACGAATTTGAAATGCGTATCCCTCCATGTGCCCCAAGAGGTTCCCTTATCGTATCGGTCGGCTATATTCATGCCTCCCATAAACCCGACTTTACCGTCTATCACGATAATCTTGCGGTGGTTCCGGTAATTCACCTTACTGGTGAAAACGGGGAACGCTACCCTCAAGAACGCATATACCTCGATACCCGCTTCCTTCATTTCCTTAAAGAAGCCGTCTTTTACATTCCAGCAACCCACATCATCATAAAGTACACGTACCTTCACGCCTTCTTTTACTTTCTTGATAAGGAGTTGTTGCACCTGTTTTCCTATCTCGTCATCACAGAATATATAATATTGTATATGGATATGGTGAGTCGCTTTCTGGATCTCTTCCAGCAAGTCTTTGAACTTATCGGTACCATTCGTATAAATCGTGATTTGTGTTCCGTATAGGAGGGAGGATTGGTTGGTGTTAGTCAACAAGGTCGATAAAGGTTTATAGGGGTCCGGAACTACGCAGGCGTCTTGAGGTAATTTACCCTCTTGCGGCCTTTTCATGATGCGTTTATAGGTACGCCTCGATATGATCCGTTGTTTCCGGTTATCTTGTCCAAAGAAGAAATAGAAAAGCAGTCCGATACCGGGTGCTAATAATAAGACGATTACCCAAGGAATTGTCTTTAACGGATTCCTATTCTCTGTAATGATAACTAATACCAGTCCTAATATAGTGACGCTATACAATATGATAAATATCGTACCAACGATTAACTGTATATGAATGGCTGCTAACATGAAACTCTCTCTTTGCTATAATCTGCTATAATTTGCTAAGATAAGAATGCTTTCCGAGAATAGCAAATTTCCGTATTTTTTTTGGGCTGTATAGAAGGGCCAAAAAGTAAGCTAACTTAAATGGCAAAGTAAGCTAACTTAAATGCCCAAGTAAGTTAACTTACTTTGCCAACGAAGCTAGCTGACTTTGGAAGCGGGGTTATGTACATTTTAAAATAATGAGGTTGTTCTCTAAATATAAAGTGTCATTTGTTGATTTTGGCGCAGGCTATTATGAGAAGTATCTATGATAACAATAAAAATATTTAGATTGAAAACGACTGTAAAAAACGATCGTTTCAATTATTCGTTTGCAAAGGTAGGCATTTCTCCGAGACTGGCAACCTTTTCCGATTAAATTTTGTCCTGCTATATATCTTTTTCTCAACAGGATATATTAATCAAAGTGTCACGAATATGACAAAAGAGCATCATCTTTTTGCTTTCTAAAAAAATGCAAGATCTAAACGATCGTTTTCACTAGTCGTTTTTTATGTGGAAGGGTAAGAATAAGAAAAACAGTAAACCAATGATAACTTGGAATCAAACTCTAGAGATATGAATAGAAAGTCTTCTATACGAGCCATTTTACTCCGTAAGGAATGCCTTTTATTCTTTTTGCTACTATTGCCTATGTTTACAAAGGCGCAATATAATAAGGTATATGCGGATATCACCGCGAATATGCTGGTCGATATGGGTTTTGAGAATGTTATCTGGTCGGAAGACGAGAAGGAGAGAGTATATGTCTTGGAGAATACCCCTTGGCGTTTGCAGGGTGTGGGACTGGCCCATGCCATAGACCGCATCCAGAAAACAGGCTTGCCGGAGAAGGGCAAATCCTGCCGTATCGTCGTATTGGATAATAATATACCGCAGATCTCATTGATCTATACGGCAAATCCGGACAGTTTGAAGGCGGCTCCCGGCTCCTATGCGGCCCGTTCCGCCTGGGATGCTACTTACGATCTGGGCGATAGCTGGGATAAGGTGAAAAAAGAGTACCGTATGAATAGCTCCTTATTTAAAGTAGACGTGGTGGTTTATCCGGAGTTGTATCTGAAGAACCTCATTATCATGCAAATATACCAAGTGTTATTCAACCTCTCGCCTGCGATCGAGGTCTCTTTCTGGAATGGGATGAAGCTGACGGCGCAGATGGTGTTTCCTATATATAATGATGGATATGGTCCTTGGGCGGGTAAGATTCACCCGGGCATGGTTACCCTTTCCCAATCTTTTCGTTTACCTTATCGTACGTTCGCCAGAGCCAGTGTCGGTTTGTTCAATGCGGATCGTTATGGCGTGGATTTAGCGGTAACCCATCATTTGAAGGATGAACGTTTTTCTTTGGAAGGACGTATTGGTTGTACGGGTACGGGATCTTGGCAGAAGTTTGAATATCATTATGGAACTCACCAACGGGTGACATGGTCGCTGGGAGGTAGTTTCTACTGGCCAAAATACAATACGCAAGTCTCCTTGAAAGCCGAGCAATACTTACTGGGTGAGATCGGAGGACGGATTGACTTGATCCGCCATTTTCGCTATTGTTCGATAGGATTTTATGCGATGAAGGCGCAAGGTGCTTTGAAAAACGGCGGTTTCCGGTTTCAAGTGGCTCTTCCTCCTTATAAATATAAACGTAAGAATGTGCGGGTGCTTCCTTCTGACAACTGGGGTATGTCTTACAACGCCGGTAATGAACGCTATTATTATAAGGGGTATAAAGCCTCGCCGAATGATAACATCATGCAACAGAATCAATTCAACCCGTACTTTATAAAGTCGGAATTACTCAATTTTTAAATAGTTTTATTATGAGAACAATTACAAAGTTACAGACCTTATTGGTCTTGTTCCTTACGACAGCCATGGTATGTTTCATGGGCTGTAAGGATGACGATGATGATGTGCCTACTCCGGATGGTGGTGGCACTGTTGCCACCTATGCGATTAGTGGTACGGTCATGGATGCCAGCAACAACCCGATGGCTGGCGTTAGCGTAGCTCTTTCTGGAGCTCAATCTCTTAGTGCTACGACGGGTTCTGATGGAACGTACTCTTTCGACTTGAAAAGCACACCAGGCTCTTACAAAATCGCCTTTAAGTCGGAAGGCTATGCAGACAGAAGCTATGATGTGGATGTGAAGAAGATCGAATCGGGTGTTGGACAGTATGTAGTAAACGCCGTCATGGTAAAGGGCACGACTCCCGATACTCCGAAAGAGTATAAGAAGGCGAAGTACAATCTTTCCGTATCGATCGAGGATGTTGTGGGAAAAGCTATCTCTACTTCCAGCCTTTCTGTTGTCGTAAAATACGGGGATAAAGAGATCGCTAAAGAGAATAAACCTAATTTTAAGGTCTCTGATGTGACTCCCGGTATCTACGACGTAGTAGCTACAGCTTCCGGATATACTAAAGCCGTGGCTAAGGTTGTCGTTTCAGCCGTTCCGGATCAAGAAAAGAAAGAGGGCGAAGGTGATACATTCGACGTTGAGTATCCAGCTATTATCGTGATGAATGTCGCTCCTTCTATTCCAGTAGACCCGTCTGATCCTTCTAAGCCGACAGATCCTTCTGACCCGTCTGATCCTTCCAAGCCAACAGACCCGTCTGATCCTTCCGATCCTTCCAAACCGACAGATCCGTCAAAAGCGACTTATATCGTATCTGGTATAATAACAGACCTATCTACGGGCGCAGACATCAAAACTGCGGAAGTCACATTGATGTTAGGAAGTGAAGAGTTATTTATTTCTAAGAATGAGAGTGAGTTCTCTTTCAATATCGCATCATCAAAGGTTACGGAGGATGCTCAATTTATCTTGAGTGTTAAAGCCGCAGGTTATACGAGCTACTCTCGTACGATCATCTTTAAGGTCGGTCAGAGTATGAACTATGTATTTCCTATCACATTGAACCCTATAGGTACAGGTGGAAATACGGAGATTGATTTTTCTAAATATGGTGTTCAGGTTCCGGAAAAAGAAGCGGAAAAAGTAGCGGATGAGATTAAGAATGCGATTAACGCAGGCGGAACCGAAGAGGTTAAGGTGTCTGGTGTCACTTATGTGGATGAGAATAATGTTGAACAAAAAGTAGACGTTGTCATTCCTGCTAATGTCTTAGATAACTATAAAGGTGCGGATAATGAGGTTCAAGCTCCAGTTATTAAGGTCTTGAATCAAAGTGATGCTGAGAAATTGACAGAATCGATAGGAGTGATTGAAAGTACGACCGCTGATGGTATAAAAGAGAAAGATGAGGTAAGTTTGGTCGCGGAAAGTGGTAAGCCTGTCGTTATCGTTATGCCGGCAAGTAGTAATCAAACATTGGTGATCGAACGTGATATGTCTGCGGAAGCTCTGCAATCCAATAATGTGACTTCTGATGCTGGTGCGGTAGCCAGTGTAAGCCGTGTATATAAAGGCGAGCCTAGCGGTACGGTATTCTCTCCGGCTTTGAAGATCTCGTTCGACGCTCCGAAGGATTTGGTTTCTTCTACACAGCCTATGGCATTGTTATATGCGACCACAGGCATAGATAATAAGGAGATCATGAAGATTGATCCTACGGCGGACCCTGTTTATATCAATGGTACTGGTGCGGAAATGTCTGTTGCTCACTTCTCTAAGTTTGCCGCAGGTTTTGAGTTGGCATTAGCGGAAACTGAAGATATCAGTACTGATACTACAATCGTAGAAAAGGTTGTTGATTACTGTTCTGATGGTAAGGCAGGAAACATTCCTGTAGTTGTTACAACTACAAATGCTTATGTTGGAGAAAACTTGCAGGATCTAGTCGGAAAGTCTAACGTAGATGGTCAAGTCGCTAAGAATGCGGTTTATAACCGAATCTCTAATCGTTTGCAAGCTGATGGTTATCAGATTGGTACCCAAACATCATTGACTACATCCGTTCCTACGGAAGCTGATCGTACGGTCGCTTCTATGAGCTTGAAGAAGACATATACTACAAATACGTATGTATTTAAGTTTATGACAAAGGGTAAGAAGGTGGAAGAGATTCAGGTTGTAGCTAAAAAACTTATCAAGATAGAAGGTACTCCTGTCTACAAGCAATCCCACGGTCACGGACACTGAGAGTTCGATGTTGGACGGCACCAAATCAACGCCCTCCGGATGATGAAGAAT
>OGGJ01002919.1_pt1 | contig 11340 bp, 9 predicted proteins | sample 1571071 | NCBI WGS metagenome assembly OGGJ01 (sample SAMEA2581954, study PRJEB24529) | metagenome | biome: Human gut stool | place: China | collected 2011
ACGCTATCAATGTTTTTACTGACAATCCCGGCGGCTGGAAGGCTACTGTTACGGAAGGTAATGATTGGCTTGGTTTCACAGGTGGAATGGCCGAGGCCTCAGGGGCTGCGAATGCAGACACGCAACTTCTATTGAGGATTCCTTATTTTAATAACGGAATTACCGGAATGACCCGTATGGCAACGGTTACGCTGACAGCGGGTCGGTTAACTTACGATATTAAAGTGACGCAGGGAGTGATAGACCCGGGAATCATTAAATTTGTAGATGCATATGGGAATGTGTTGGAAAATGGCCTTTTTTTCCCTATCAGAAATCCTGATGGAGATGAATTGCCTATTGAGCCACAGACGGTGTATGTGATGTTTTCTGTGGATAAAATCAATGTCCAGCTTTTTGGATCTGAAGATCTGTCCACGATTCAGTATCCTGCAGATGGTCTTATTCCACAATTGTACAGAGACAGCAGGAGGTCATTCACTGAAAAGGTGCAAGCGTTTACAGTGCATCCCAATCCGAGGCTTGCGGGCGATGGCACCAGTGCAAGTACCTCTGGCTGGTGGTGGCGTTGGGATATATTCAATTTCTATCTCTATGATAAGGATGGCAGTTATACTGGTTCTATTACTTTGCCAATCAATCAGGGCGAACTGCAGCTCTCATTCCGGTATTATCCCACTGTTGACAATAGCCGCACCTATAAAGTTCATTTAGGGGCGGAGCAATATTTGCAGTTGTTTGTCAATAATAACTGGACAATTGAGAACGTTGAGGAATTGAACATTGTTGGTGATGACGGAACCGGATTGCTCAGACCTGACGCAGATAGCGATATAGTTGTGGGCAGAACGAATGCGGAGTCGAAGATGTATCAGGGCTCTGTAGTAGATAATGATGATGATGGTAAGGCTAACGATGTGGTAAACCGTGGATATGACTTCAGACTGAAGCTCCATCCCGGAAAATGGAAGGAAGGAAAAAGCGGAACGATAAGAATAACATTTAAGAATGTGATGCATACTGTAGCGAATGAATATTTCCCATTTTATCGCACGATTGACCTTCAGATGGTATCTGAAACAAAATCTTATACAACTGCCGGAAACCCTCTTTTTTACCTTTACCCTATCAGGCATGACAATCGGCTCCTGGTTACGAGTGGTCAAAACAAGGGACGTGTGGCGAGTATTTCTGATGCGGAAACTATATGTAATAATATAGGTGATGGCTGGCGTTTGCCTACTGCAAGTGAATTGTTGCTGTCATTTGCCTATGCAGATGCGTTGGGTGGTAATGCGTTGGGAAGCAGTGAAGCATATGGGCAGAATATATATGGATGGTATCAGAATTGGACAGGTAATTATTGGTCGTCCTCGTATTATTCCGAAGGAAGTACAGGTGCATATTTGGAACTCGACTTTGGAGCAGGATACCCGAAATCAGGGTCTGCCACTAATTTTTTTCGTTGTGTGAGAGATAATAAAAATAGCGGGAAAAAGTATCCCTATCTCTCGGTAGCTTCTTCAGGAGTTACTATCGTCTCCCGCGATGCGGATGGAGGAGTAGATCCTACGTTACTGTTTGCTTCGGGTGATACTCCTGATACAAGTAATGAAATGAATAAGATTGCTCCGAAACTTCTGGTGGGAAACACCAGTCTCAGCGGTAAGAGTTGGTCAGAAGCAAAGGAAGCGTGTGAGAGTATAGGGACCGGATGGCGTCTGCCTACCCAGCGCGAAATGTATATGATCGTTAGTCTGGGGGGAACTGAACTTAGTCTCGATAATCAAGGATTTGGTGCTTCGGCAGACTGGGGAACTAATTTTCAAAAAATTGCCACCATGCATTGGGCATTGACCGCACGGGATAATACTTATTGGTTAGTAGGATATAATTGGGAGTCAGCCCGTAGTCGTAATGAATTTAGTGCATGGACAGGTGCAGGAACATCGACCTGGCCCAGCTATCGCTGTGTGCGGTCTGTTGTAGATTAAAACCTGAATGAGTTGTATCAGATACTTTTCAAAAGCATCTTGATACAACTCATTTTTATACTACTTCGGTGTTCCTTTTTTCTATAACGTCTCAATAATACTTCTTTGTTTCTCGATAAACGCAATCCTCTGTGCCTCTCCACTACCTGAAATCAGAGTAGAATGTCTTCTCAACGACTGTATCCAGTTCTTCTGTATCTCACAGATTTGCGGGCTTTGCGAATCCATGGAATTGATGGAATATACCCTAAAAAGGCTGATTTGGTAATCCTTATTGGCAACATAGGTATAAGTCGCTTCAAAATCAATGTTCGACAGGTAAATGTACAATTCATGTCCATTGCTATACTCTCCTTTCACTGATAAATGTTCCAGGTCGATGAGTAACTGTTGCAGTTCGTTCTTCAGATACATGACGTCTGGCGTAGATATCAGATTCAATCCGGCAAAATACTTAATCTCTTTTACAAAAGAACTGAATACGTTGCTGTCCCATATAAAGTAGGTTTTTCCGGCTCTCTTTAATCCTTCGCTCAATTTCTTGTGAGAAGCGACTATTTTGTCGGGCACATGCATGTCGCTCAGAGAATTGGGAGTCTTCACTTTCCCATTCTGGTAAATCCACCGGCACAGGCGGAACTTGGACAGATACTCATAGGCCGAGTAAAAGGTAAAAGGAATTGTATTGGTTGCAGAATACACTTCAGTGGCACTGTCTCCTTTCATGGAATTGAAGATTCGCAGGTAACGCTCTACTATTTCATGATAACTTTCATATAAATTGGGTGAATGCAGAAGATTCACATCGAAAGTAACCCGGTTGGATAGATGGTTTCCGATAATCTGGTCGATGGAAATACCCAGATTATGGGAAATTACGGCTATTTCATCAAAGGTGAATGCGACTTCCCCCCGCAATCTGCGGTAGACGGCCTCTTTCCCCATATATAATGTATCTGTCAGATAATTGGCTAAGTTCTGCCCTGGGGGAATTCTCTCTTTCATTTCGTTAATCAACTCTTTTACAATGTAATTTTTGGTCATAGCCTTTTCTTTTTTGTTAATAATCAAATGTCATAGGACGAATTTGTGACATATACAAATATAGAGCTTGTTAACGGAACTTTTGTGATTGAAATCATGTGGTGAAAACGATAGTCTTTTCTGATTGAAAAGAATGCGAAGGTAAATAGTTGAAAGATGAAAAAAAACAGATAGTAGTTCTATCTGTTTTCGAAATCAGGCACTTATTATTTGAAAAATTTCAGTTTTCGGAAAAAAGGAGCTATAGTGCATCGATAATTTCTCGCTGTTGCTTGAAGAACTGGATGCGCTGCATTTCGCCACTTTCCGATATCAGCGTGGAGAACTTCTTCAATGACTGAATCCACTCCTTCAGGCCCCGGAACATTTCGCTATCTTGCGTGGTGATGGAGTTGATGGAATATATCCGGATCAGACTGAGCTGTATTGTGTCAGTCTCCAGATAACTGTAGGTAGCCTCGAAGTTGATATTCGAAATATAGATCTTGATGTCGTTGCCCGTTTTGCTCTTTCCCCGGGCAGCCAACTCTTCCAGGTCGTCTACTACCGAGAGCAGTTCCTCCTTCAGGAGGTTCTTGTCTTCATCGGATATGAGGTGTACATCACAGAAGTACTGGATGTCATTCACCAGATGACTGAAGATCATATTATCCCAGATATAATCTACAGAACGGATATGGGCTACCGCACTGGCATATTCTTTTTGTTTATCTACTATCTTCTGCGGAATTTCCATTTCTTCAAAATGCCTGCATTTTATGTTTTCATTCTGATACATCCATTTGAATAGCCGGAATTTGGAAAGCATATTATAGTTCAATGAGAGAGTTAGCGGAATAATGTTGGATGAAGTCCCGATTTCCGAGTTCTCTTCTTCTTTCACTTTCCGGAACAGCTCCACCTGCTTTTCCAAGATGGAGTAGTAGGTTTCGAGCGGCTGGCTGCTATCCACTATGTTCATGTCGAAAACGGCATTGTTCTGGAAGCTCACGCCTATCATCTTATCCAGCGATATACCCAGTTTACGGGATATAACGGCTGCTTCGGCTAGGGTGAAGGGTACTTCACCCCGAAGCCGGCGGTAGATAGCTTCTTTGCCTATATAAAGAATGTCCATTAAAGTATTGGCAAGATTTTCTTTGGATGGAAGTTTCTCTCTGACAGCATTAACTAATCCTGTATTTAACTCGTTTGTTATCATAATCTTCTGTTTGAGTTAGAGGTTTGTCTGTTGTCTATTTAACGCTTTTGGCAGCTTACTTGTTTCGAAATTCGTAACATTTCTTTTCGAGATAGGGTGTATTTCCGAAAAATATGTTTGGTGAAGCTTGTTTAGTCATATATAGAAAGCCGGATTGCTTGACCTTTCTTTTTCTTGCCACAAAAGTATACGGGTTGTGGTGTAATTTTGTAGTGCAGTTTAGGAAACTGTAATGACTAACTAAAAAGGAATAGAATGGTGAGGAAAGATAGAAAAAAAATAGTGGCTGAGTTGCATCATAATAAACAGGAAAGAAATGAATATCCGGTAATTCTCGGAAAGAATGTTCCTGTTATTAAGGAGATATATGATCCGTTGACAGGTTTGCGTGACGGTACTATTACTCCTAATGCTCCGGTAGTCATTACAGGTGAGAACCTGTGCCTGTCTTCACTTGGAACCATTTACCTGGGGCTTTCTCCCGTCTCCGATAAGGGCACATTGATACATGTTAAAAGAGTGTTTAAGTATACTGACACAGAGGTGTTGGTGATCCTGCCCACATTGGAGCCGGGAGAATATTCCCCGGTAATGATGATTCACGCAGGCGGAAAGGTTGATTTTACCTATACCCTGCCAACAAGATTGAAGGTGCTTGATGAGAGATATGTAAGTCTCCTTGCCAGAAGGAGTTGTAGTGATTTAATATAAGCTCTCTATTTTGATTTAAGTTCTCTATGAAATGAGCGAAGGGTATGCCGGAGATGTGCTTTTCTCCTTAGGCATACCCTTATTATTTTATTCTGAACTATGTGGTTTGAGAATTTATTCTTTGAGGATAGATTTTGCTATACCCATTTCCAAACCTCTTAATTCTGCTAATCCGCGCAGGCGACCGATGCAGGAGTATCCCGGATTGGTTTTCTTCTTCAGGTCGTCTACCATCTGGTGGCCGTGGTCGGGACGCATAGGAATGGATACTTGTCTTTTTTGCTGTAATTCGAGGAAAGCTTTCATAACGTGGTACATGTCTACATCACCTTCCAGGTGGTTGGCTTCGTAGAAATTACCTTCTGCATCGCGCTGTGTGCTGCGGAAGTGTACGAAGTTAATGCGGTCACCGAATTGTTTCATCATACCTTCCAGATCGTTGGAACTGCTGACTCCGAGAGAACCGGTACAGAGACAAAGACCATTGCTCTTATTAGGAACAGCGTCAATCAATGCCTGGAAATCGGCAGCACTGCTCATGATACGCGGCAATCCAAGGATAGAACAAGGAGGATCGTCCGGATGGATAACCAACTCTACACCGGCTTCATCGGCAACAGGAGTGATTTCTTGCAGAAAATAAATCAGGTTGGCACGCAACTTTTCCGGAGTGATGTCTTTATAGCGATCAAGCTCTTGCTGGAATTGTTCCAGTGTGAAGCTCTCTTCCGAACCGGGCAGTCCGGCAATCATATTGCGAACCAGCAGTTTCTTATCATCCTCGCTCATTTGCTCGAAACGGGCTTTAGCCTTAGCTATTTCTTCCGGAGTGTAGTCTTTTTCCGCATTCGGACGTTTCAAGATGAAAAGATCGAAAGCTATGAAAGCCGCCTTTTCAAAACGGAGTGCTTTAGAGCCGTCCGGCATTGTATAGGCAAGGTCCGTACGTGTCCAGTCCAATACAGGCATAAAGTTGTAAGTAACTACCATTACACCACATTTAGCCAGATTGCGGATACTTTCCTTATAATTTTCGATATATCTCATGAAATCACCGGTCTGTGTTTTAATATGTTCGTGTACAGGTACACTTTCTACCACCGACCAAGTCAATCCCACTTCTTCAATCATTTGCTTACGCTTCATGATTTCTTCTACTGTCCACACTTCGCCGTTCGGAATGTGATGAAGTGCGTTTACTATACCGGTAGCGCCTGCCTGTTTGATATCCCACAAGCTTACTGGGTCATTCGGACCATACCAGCGCCAAGTTTGTTCACATAGATACATAATATGATAAGTATTAAGTAATAGGTAATAAGTAATAGGTATTAAATGGAGAATGCGTCGAAACCTCCGTCGATAACAGCTACTGTACCTGTTACGAAGTTAGAAGCATCACTGATCAGATAATGAATAGTTCCGTAAAGATCTTCCGGTTCACCGAAACGATTGAACGGAGTATGAGCAAGAATTGTCTTGGAACGGTCAGTCAGAGAACCATCAGGATTTGTCAACAGCGCACGGTTCTGGTCAGTCAGGAAGAATCCCGGAGCGATAGCATTTACACGCAGACCGTTACCGAATTTCAAAGCCAGTTCACCAGCCATATATTTAGTAAAGTTAGCGATAGCAGCTTTTGCAGCACCGTAACCCACTACACGGGTCAACGGACGAAGAGCTGATTCTGAACAGAAGTTTACGATAGAACCTTTCTTTTGCTCTACCATGATTTCGGCAAATACCATTGTGGGCAATACTGTACCAAACAGGTTCAAGTCTACCACCTTTTTAAAGGCATCGATCTGTAAGTCAAAGAAAGTTTTGTCCGGAGCGATGGTTGCACCTGCCATATTACCTCCGGCGGCGTTCAGCAATACATCGATACGTCCATAGGCTTTCATTATTTCCACTTTATTGCCTTCCAGCACTTCTTTGTCCATTACGTCCGTATACAGGAACATAGCTTCATTTCCTTCAGCTTTGATACTTTCTACCAATGCCTTACCTGCTTCTTCGCTTCTATCGAGTACAACTACTTTAGCTCCTTCTTTAGCTAAGTATGCAGCGATACCCTTACCTAAGATTCCGGCTCCACCGGTGATAACAACAACTTTGTCCTTTACGTTAAATAATTCGTTCATGGTTCTTTTATTTATATGGTTTATAACTTATTGTTCAGATAATATTTCAGATTTTCTTTTAGAAGAATATCAATCGGCATCAGGTTCACCTTTTCGGGGTTCTGCTTGAACAGCAAATGATTGCACAATGATTTGATACCATCATATCCTTGTCGTTCGGGACGCTGTGCAACTAATGCAGTGATAACACCATCGAAGAGCAGTTGAGTATTCCTTTCGATAAGGTCGTAGCCAACCAATTTCACTCTTTGCATTCCTCTTGCTTTCAGGTAGTTTCCTAAGATGTAGCAAGTTGAATTAAAGATGATTCCTCCTTCTATAGTTGTATTCGCTTCAAAGATTTCGTCCAGCTTGATAAAATTGTAAACCGAATCATTGATTTTCAGTTCTACTTCATGCAAATTTCCGGTAAATCCTGTTTCTTTCAGATAGTGACAAAAGCCTTCTCTCCGGTTCTTTCCTTGATTTGAGTCGTTTTTTCCACTATGAATAATTCGTGCCATCAGAATATCCGAAGTCGAAGAAATCTTGTCTGTCAATAATCGCGCAGCAATCACTCCGGCATCATAAGACTCCGTTCCGAAATATGCCAACTGATGTTGCCCTTCAATATTGGAGTCAACATAAACATAGGGAATTTCATTCCTGTCAAGCTCTTGCGAAAGCCGTATAACAGAGTCGGTAAACAGTGTGGCAATCAATACCCCATCTACTTTTTCATCCAACAGGTTGCGGACAATATCATCAAATGTCTTATTATTGTATTGATCGAAAAAGAGTTTAGTGATCGTTATATTATAAGATTCCATCTCTGAAGCCGCCTTATCGATACCATCGGAAATAGCTTCCCAATATTCTCCGTGCGTAAAAGAAGGAGTAATTGCCACAAAATGATATTGTTTTTTAGATGCCAACGAACGTGCCATCAAGTTCGGCTGATAATGAACCATTTCCAGAATGGCCTGCACTTTCTTCTTGTTTTCTTCCGATACCCGTCCACGATTATGAATTACCCTGTCTACTGTACCGACAGAGACTCCCGCCATCTTGGCGATGTCCACAATACGAATATTTGAGAATTCTTTATCCATTTACTGATAAGTATCTTGTTTTTCATCGGCAAAAGTAAAATGAATTATTGAATTAAACAAAAGTGTGTGCGCACACACATCATAACAAACTATTAATATAATACTATAAATCAACGATTTAAAGCAATACCACAAAGTGCACACATGTTGTTAAACATAAGATATTAAGCAGAAAAGCTATAAAACATCTATTAGAAAAGTAATAAGTATCATGCAAGAAGAGCTTTTTATCTGCAGAAAGAATGGAAAAGAGGTATATGAGAAGCAAAATGTGTACGGGCACACATCACTCTTAATAAGTGAAAAAGGCCTTTAATAATAGGAAGAACAGAACAAATCGAAAGTGGTAACCAGTTCTATTAAAATCGATTACCACTTTCAAGGGCTATTATTTTTCCCATTTGTCTTTTGCCTTTCCAACTACCTTGTCAGCTTCTTCAGCTACTTTATCTGCGACTTTAGCTCCTGTTTCAACAGCTTTCAGGCCCAGATTCATTGCTTTTCTTTCTGCTTCAGCTGCTGCTATTTCAGCGTCACGACCGATACGGTGAATAGCGTTATAAATATCACTTTCCAACTGTTTAGCTTTAGCTGTACGTGAAAGACGATAAGCTACTGCACCAAGGATTGAACCAATTCCAAGTCCAATCCAGAAATTCCCATGTCTACATTCCATAATTAAGTTCTGTTTTTAGATTAAAAATAAATTATATAAAATCTTTATTTAGATTTCGAGAATAAAGAAGCAATCCATAATACCAGAATAGCTCCTACGGTAGAAGTTATCAAACTTCCAATCAATCCCGAAGCCGCAAGTCCGAAAAGGGCAAATACCCAACCGCCCAGCACTCCTCCGAGAATACCAAGTAACAAATTTATAATAAGGCCAAAACCTCCGCCGCGCATTATTTTACCTGCGAGGAACCCAGCCACAATACCAATAATAATATACCAAATAAAGCCCATTTTATCCTCCTTTTTTTATTTAACAACAGTAGGTGTAGAGAATAGTTCGGTAGGGCAAAAATGAATTAACTACAATTTACAATCCTTAGTTTTAAGACTTTATTCAAAGGAACTTTTACGACCGAAGCTCCCCTTCTATCCAGACAGGAACTTGTTTCTTAGATCGTTCTCTTTTCTATAAAGGGGCTTTCATACGTTATTCCGTTGAACAGTATCTTCGATTCTTTTTTTATACTTATTCTTTTTCGTTCTACCTAGGTGGAACTAAAAGATAACCCACGTAGAACGAAACAAGAATAACATAGCGAGACAGTAATTGATTAAAGGCAGGAGGTTATTTATGGCATAACACAGATATGAACAGTTATAAGGTTGCTAAAGAAATAATCTGAGCAACAGTCCGGCTAATATTATTCTTAGCGGCTTCCGGTTTCATCGCTACTTCCAAAGACATAGGCGAAGGAACAATGGAAAAGATACCTCGAAAACCGGCCTTATTCAAAACTTCCGTATCTGCTATGCTACCTGCTACAACAATGACCGGTATGCCTTGTTTGTTCGCTTCTTCTAATATTCCGAACGGAACTTTTCCCATCACAGATTGGCGGTCTACCCTTCCCTCTCCGGTTATTATCAAATCGGCATCTTTTATTTTCTCATCAAACTTCAATGTCCGGAGCAATAATTCGATTCCCGGCTTCAACTCCGCATTCAGAAAAGCCAGAAATGCTCCTCCCAAACCACCGGCGGCTCCCGCTCCGGCAACCTCTGTGATTTCTCTTCCGGTAGTTGAATGAATCAATCGGGAAAACCTCTTCATACCTGCATCCAGTTTTTCAATCATAGCACCGTCAGCTCCTTTTTGGCGGGCAAAAACGTATGCGGCACCTTCCGGACCACTAAAGGGATTTCGCACATCACATGCTATCGTAAAACGGGCATCTTTCAATGCCGGATGGACAGAAGAAAAATCAATAGCGACAATCTGATCCAAGATTTGACCTCCCTTCCCCAAAATTTCTCCATTCTGATCGTAAAAACGGAAACCTAATGCCTGTAACATACCCAGTCCGGCATCGTTTGTCGCACTCCCTCCGATACCAATTATAAATTCCCGGTATCCATGTTCAATCGCGTGCAATATCAATTCACCGGTTCCATAAGTAGTAGTCAGCATCGGATTCCGTTCCGTTGCCGATAATAATGGCAGCCCGTTCACTGCAGCCATTTCGATAAAGGCAATACGTTTATCGCCCGAAACTCCATAAGCTGTTTCTATCGGACGCATCAAAGGATCACCGGCAATTACCTTTTGATATGCACCTTCGGTTGCTTCCACCAAAACATCGAGCATCCCTTCACCTCCGTCGGCTATCGGAAAACAAACGACCTCACAGTCCGGACAAACTTGTTTTACGCCTTCTTCGGCAGCCTTTTCCGCCTCTGTGGAGGAAAGACAACCTTTGAAAGAATCCATCGCTACTACCACTTTCTTCATATCATACAGAATTAATCGTAGCAAATATATTGAGAAACGGGAAGTTTACGTACCTTTGCAGGCAATTTTTTCAGGAACACTTCAATAGAAATAGGTATTATGGTACAGAATCAAGAACAGCCTGTAGGGAAAATTACGTTCTCTATCTTAATTGCATTAAGTCTTTCACACTGCCTCAACGACCTTTTGCAGTCTGTAGTTTCGGCAGCTTACCCATTGTTCAAGGATGATTTGGGATTAAGCTTCGCGCAAATCGGACTGATCACATTAGTTTATCAACTTTCCGCATCTGTTTTTCAGCCGATTACCGGAATTATCTTTGACAAGTATCCCATTGCATGGTCTTTGCCTATCGGAATGAGCTTTACAATGGTCGGACTTACCAGTCTGGCATTCTCCGACAATCTTCCCTGGATATTATTATCCGTATTTTTAATTGGTATCGGTTCTTCCGTACTGCATCCGGAAGCGTCCCGAATCACTTTCCTCGCTTCGGGTGGAAAACGTGGACTCGCACAATCCTTGTTTCAGGTTGGCGGTAATTTCGGAGGTTCATTAGGCCCATTATTGGTAGCCTTACTGGTAGCTCCTTATGGCAGAGACCATCTTTTCATTTTCTCATTTGTCGCTTTAGCGGCTATTGGGGTGATGTATCCGATATGCAAATGGTACAAATCTTATCTAAACCGGA
>OGGJ01002931.1_pt1 | contig 11302 bp, 6 predicted proteins | sample 1571071 | NCBI WGS metagenome assembly OGGJ01 (sample SAMEA2581954, study PRJEB24529) | metagenome | biome: Human gut stool | place: China | collected 2011
AAATTGGTATAGCTAACATTAGCATCATATAATTTGAATATTTTGTTGAATGAACGAGTACGGGTGGCTACCAGCAGTCAGGGAATCGTGTATGAAGAGTATGGAAAAGGAATGGTAACAGAAGAGTATAACAAGTTGACAACGCCTGTCGGGGGAGAGTATTCATTGGTATTATCGGATGGTACCAAGGTGTTTTTGAATGCGGATTCCGAATTAAAATATCCGGTAGAATTCAGTGACGGAAAACGAATCGTTGATTTGAAAGGTGAGGCCTATTTCGAGGTTGCGAAGAATCATTCGAAACCTTTCATCGTAAAACTAAAGAACCAACAAATCACGGTACTCGGAACCTCATTCAATATACAGGCTTTCAACGATGATCGCTTTAGCGTCACCACCTTATTAAGTGGTAGTATCCTGTTGGAATCTTTTGACGCTCAAGGACGGAAAATGAGTAGCATGAAGCTAAAGCCGAATCAACAAGCCCGGTCGGATAACCGGACCGGCTCTATTTTCTTGTCAGAGACAGATGCCTCGATCTCGAACGCTTGGGTAGGAGGGAAATATCGTTTCAAGGATGAGACCTTAGTCTCTATCGTAAAACGTCTGGAGAATTACTATGGGGTAAATATCCGCTTGGCGCATGACAGTCTGCGGAACATCCGCTACACAGGAACCTTCTCCTTGGATCAAGGTATACAAGAGGTGCTAGATATTATTAACTCGGAGAAACAATTCACTTTCACGAAAGACGGAAAAGATATCCTGATATCGGCGAGGAGCAAATAACAAAATAATAGATGTATAACCTTAAACATTCGAATTGCCTATGACAAATACCTGATCACAAAAAAGAATCGGGACTGACACCACTCACCCCCGATTCTTAGACGTTCATTATTCGTTTAATCACCTTTATCGCTGTCCTCTAAAAAGTAGCGAGCAAGGTAAGTCATTAATAAAAAATAATTACAAACTTATGGAAAAAGTCTGGAATAGCGATGAGCTATTGCCTAAAAAAATTAAATCAATCATGAAGATCACATTGCTTTTTTTAATACTGGGTATATTGCATGTCTCGGCGGATACCTATGCGCAAAAAGCTCAAGTTACGGTAGAAGTAAAGAACGGGACGTTCTATGATGTCGTCTCGGAGATTGAGAAACAGACCGAGTTCATGTTTTTCTATAAGAGCGAGGATATCGATAATAGTAAGCAGGTGGATATACAGGTGAAGAATCGCCAAGTCACCGACGTGTTGAATGAGTTGTTGAAAAACACGAACTTGACCTACCGCATATCAGGTAAGCACATCACGATCTTGAAGAAAGACGCCGTACAGCAACAAAAGAAAAAGATCTCCGGTATCGTTACGGATCCGGATGGCATACCGGTTATCGGGGCCAATGTCGTGATAAAGGGTACGACGGTCGGTACGGTTACGGATCTGGATGGAAAGTTTAGCTTGGATGCGGCTAATAACGATATCCTGTCATTTTCCTATATCGGCTATGCGGAGCAAGAGATCGAGGTCGGGAATCGTACACTGTTTAACGTGAAGTTGGCCGAGGATTATAAGGCGCTTGAAGAGGTCGTTGTCGTTGGATATGGTACGATGTTGAAACGAAACTTGTCAACATCAGTGGGTTCCGTAGACTCGGAGAAGTTATTGGAGCGTCCGAATGCCACGAACGTATTCCAAGGATTGGCCGGAAAGGTGGCTGGTGTTAATATCGCCTTGAATTCTGGTGCGCCGGGTGGTAGTCCTGCGATAAAAATCCGTGGTATCGGTTCTTTGAATTCTTCTAATACACCGCTATATGTGGTCGATGGTGTGGTTGGCGTGGATCCGGACCAGATTGATCCGAATATTGTCCAGTCTATCGATATCTTGAAAGACGCTACTTCCTCTTCTATTTATGGTGCGAGAGGTGCGAATGGCGTTGTGGTGATAACAACAAAGGAAGGTAAGAAAAATACGACGAATATCTCGTATAATACAGTTCTGTCAGCAGGAACGTTAGCTCGTAAAGTCGATGTCTTAAATGCGGAAGAGGCTTTGGATGTATTCAAGCGTGCTTATGAGGCTCAATCGGGACGTATCGCTCCCCATCTGGATCCGAGCAATATGTTTACGCATAAGAATGACCTGTTCAATCCGGACGGGACTCCGAAATATGATACGGATTGGCAGGATGCCGTGACTCGTACGGCTTTTTCTCATCAGCATTCACTTAGTTTCTCTGGAGGAAGCGATAAGCTGACCGCTGTGGCGAATGTAAGTTACAAAGATAATCAAGGTATAATGTTGGAGACCTATAAACGTCAGTTAAACGCATTTATCAATGTCGGATGGGATTTGAAAGAATGGTTCCATTTACAGGCCATGTTGAATGTTGGATCTAGTAATGCCCGAAACTCGGAGAATGCGATCTCTCGGTATACATTGGAAGCATTACCGTTCCTTCCGGTTCAATATGAGGATGGTACCTATTCCCGTAAAGGAGATTATCCAGGTGCGGAAGATACGGAGAATCCCGTGAGGATTTTAAAGGAACGTAAGAATATCGATAAGAATCAGTACACGTTGGCTAACGTGATTGGTACGTTTAAGATTACCTCTTGGTTAAAGTTAACGACTAGCTTCAGCCGCCAGGATGGTTCTTATATCAATTCATCTTATAACCCGAGTACCTTATTCGGCTATGGAGATACTCAAAAGGGTAAAGCGGAGAAAGCACATCGAAATACGATGTCGTGGACGAATGAGGACTACTTGACTTTTGATAAAAGCTGGAATAAGCATAACTTGAATGTCGTAGCGGGAGCCAGTTGGTATTACTCAAAAACAGAGAAAAGCGAGCTAGGGGCCGAGAATTTCTTCGATGATTATTTTGAGTACAATAATATGGGAGTCGGCACCGTACGTTCTAAGGTTGGCTCAGACTATACGGATAATAAAATGAATTCTTACTATGCCCGTATCAACTATAATTTTGACAATCGTTACTTATTGGGCGCTTCTTTCCGTGAGGATGGTTCTTCTCGTTTTGGCTTGAATAACCAATATGGTTTCTTTCCTTCATTCTCGGCCGCTTGGCGTGTATCCAATGAGAATTTCTTCGAGAACGCAAAAAAGGTGATTGATGATATGAAAGTCCGTTTGAGCTACGGTACGGTGGGTAACGCGGAAATCGGTGATTATGCGTCTATGGCACGTTATGAGAATAAACGCCTTCCTTTTGGCAAGGATATGACGACGATCGTTACGTTGAAAAGTATGGCAAATCCGGATTTACGCTGGGAGAAATCCAGACAACTTGATGCGGGTATCGATTTGAGTTTCTTTAATGGGCGTATCGAGTTTATGGCGGATTATTATCATAAGATTACGACTGATTTATTGTATGAGCTACAATTGCCTTCTAACTCGGGATATGAGAAAACTATGACAAATCTGGGTAAGATCCGTAATCAAGGTCTTGAGATGAGCTTGAATACACGCAATATCCAAAGCCGTGATTTCTTATGGACTACCTCTTGGAATTATACGATGAACCGATCGATGGTACTGGATATAAATGATAATATCATTGGTAAATGGGGAGGACGTATTGAAGAGGGACATCCTTTAAATGCCCTTTACGGCTATGTTCGCCTAGGTACATGGGGAACCGATGAGGCGGAAGAAGCCGCTAAATATAATAAGAAACCCGGCGATATCAAGTATTGGGACAAAAATGGTAATGGAATGAAGGATGGTGAAGACCAAGACTATATCGGAAATGGCGCTCCTAAATTCGAGATGAATATGACAAATACATTCTCGTGGAAAGGCTTCACGTTTATGTTTGATTTACAATGGGTGTATGGTAATAAGTTGATTAACTTCACTCGCCAGTTGATGGGTAACCGTGTGACATTCTCCAATGCTTATGCGGACATTCCGGTGAACGCTTGGACGCCGGAAAACCAAAACACGATGGTGCCTAGCTTGCGCCTTCCGGGAGATGGATATGAGAATGACGTAGATTCTTGGAGTTGTGAGCCGGGTTCGTTCTTGCGTTTACGTAATATCGGCTTGAAATATGACTTTAGTTCCCGTATGCTTTCTGCCGCTCACATCAAGAGTTTATCCTTGGGATTCAATGTGGAGAATGCGTTCTTGATTACGAACTATTCTGGTAGTGATCCGGAGGTGACGAGTTATGATGCTGTATTTGAGCAAGGAGTGGATTTTTATACCTATCCCAAACCTCGTACGTATTCATTTACTTTAGGTGTTAATTTCTAATTGTTTAATCTTTACTTCGTAAAAAACTAAGATATGAAAAATAAAGCGCATGTATGGATGTGTGGCTTGCTTTCGGCGACAATGGCTTTTACATCCTGTACGAATTTTTTAGAGGAAGACCCGAAAACCTTCTTGAGTCCTTCTGAATATTATACGACAGAGAACCAGATAAAGGCGGCTGTGGATGGCACTTATGACGGGCTTGATGATCTGTTGAGTTCCGACCTCGAGATTGCCACAGTTCACCTTTTTAACTTGGAATATCTTGTAGGTACTAGTTATCGTCCTCGTGCGGCCGGTAATGAGCAGAACCAGTTCTTGTTGCTTTCCGGTTTGGAAGAGAGTAACGGCATTATTCGTAACTTCTGGAAGGCTACTTTCTTTCCTTTGGAAAATTGTAATAGCGTGATTCAAAATGTTTCCGCTACGGATATTATTAGCGAGAGCCAGAAAGCGAAGTATCTGGGAGAGGCTTATTTCTTGCGGGCGTATTACTATTTTCAAGGGGTACAATTATTCGGGGATATCCCGTTGAAGACGGAACCTACGGTAGACTTGAATACGGTGAAGATTCCAAGGTCTCCTAAGGAAGATATTTATAACCAGATCGTGGAAGACTTGAAAAAGGCGGAGCAGTCCGGTTTGGATTGGAGTGATAAAACAGGCCATGTCTCTATGGGAGCGATCAAAACCCTTTTAGCCAAGGTTTATTTGACAATGGCAGGTTATCCGCTTCAAAAAGGAAATGAGTATTATCAATTGGCTTACGAGAAAGCCAAGGAGGTTATTGACAGTGGAGCCTTTAGCTTGTTCGCTGATTATAAGGATTTACGTGCGTTAGAGAACGAAAATAGTGGTGAGCATATTTTTATGATCCAGCGTGAGGCGCAAGATGCCGGGGCTCCTTTCCATTTTGGCCTTTTGCCTTATCCGGAACAACCGATTTCCATTACTCCGGCTTATGGGGGTGGTTTGGCTCCTCGTAAAGAGTTTTATGAAAGTTATGATGACCAAGATATTCGTAAACGGAATGAGGAGTTTTTCTATACTTCTAAACCCAAATATGGTGATCCGGAGACAACGATTACTTTGGATGTTCCTTATCTATGCAAATATTGGGATGAGAATGCGGAATCTACAGGAAAGAGCGGGGCGAATATCCCGGTTTACCGTTATGCGGATGTTCTATTAATGTGTGCGGAGGCAAAAGCTACCTTGGATGGAGGATCTACTTCTGACGCTACGGCAGTTGATGCTTATTTCCAAGTTCGTCACCGTGCGTTACCTGATGAGGCGAGACCAACTTCGATCACGGTTGATCAAGTATTGAAAGAGCGTGCGTGGGAACTCTGTTATGAGTTTACAGGATGGTATGATATGTTGCGTACTCACCGTGCGTTTGATCCGGTATCGAAGCAAATGGTTGATTTATTCGGCTATCAGGCGGTTAATCATACGTATCCGTTTAAAGAATCGGATTTGGTTTTCCCGGTACCTTTGCGTGAGAAAGAACTGAACCCTCTGCTCGGTGAGGATGTCGTTCGCTAAAAGTAAGCGGGCGATTCTCTAGACTAGAGGTGTGTGGGAGGATATTACTATCCGTAGTAATCCGGATTATTATCCATGATAAATACGATTACTATTGATAGTAATATTTTTTAACACGGTATATATTATTCATCACAGAAAATTAGAGAAGAGAGAAATAGAGATGAAAAGATATGTTTTGTTTGTCTGTTTGCTTTTATCAGGTCTTGCAAGAGTATATGCTCAGTCGATAGCTCCGTTTCAGAAAGGAGATCGGATCGCCTTCGTGGGAAACAGCATTACTTGCGGTGGTCATTATCATTCATATATCTGGCTGTACTATATGACCCGTTTCCCGGATCAACGCATCGATATCTTTAACGAGGGAGTAGGTGGGGATGTAGCCGAGATGATTTACCAGCGGTTGGATAAGGTTTTCGAACATGAGCCTACAGTGGTGACGCTATCTTTTGGCATGAACGATGTCGGCTATATGGATTTTCGGAAGCCGGGGGCCGATACGATCGCTCGGAACCGGGTAGAGAAAGCTTGTCGGGCTTATGCTCTTATCGAGGAGGTCTATAAGAAGTATCCGGAGGTGAGGAAAATCTTGATCGGAAGTTCTCCTTATGACGAGACTTCCCGTTTCAATAAGGTCGCTTTCCCGGGGAAGAATACGCAGATCTTGAAGATCGTGGATTTCCTGAATGCCCGTGCCCGGGAGAATCAATGGGGATTCGTGGATTTCAATCGCCCGATGGTAGCGATCAACCAATGGGAGCAAGCGGAGGATTCCATGTATACCTTATGCGGGAAGGATCGTATACATCCCTCTACGGACGGACATCTGGTCATGGCTTATCTTTTCTTGAAAGCGCAAGGCCTGGCCGGTAAGCTGGTAGCCGATATCCGGATAGACGGAGCGGGGAAAAAGGTGACTCGCTCGGATAATTGCCGTGTCTCGGATTTGTCTGTTTCCTCGGATAACCTTACTTTTACGTACGAGGCGAAATCGCTTCCGTATCCTATCGATACCTCTTATTATGATAATGAGAAACATACGCAGGCAGATGCCTTGAGTGTTATCCCTTTTATGGATGAGATGAATTATGAGGGATTGTCCGTGAGCGGTTTGTCGGATGGATATTACGGGTTGACGATCGGTGGGGAGTTTATCGGTCGTTTTACGGCGAGGGAGTTGGAGCGAGGTATCAATATGGCTCTTCTTCAGAATACCCCGCAGTATAAACAAGCGATGAAGATCCGCCAGATGAACGAGGAACGCTGGTTGAAAGAGCGTAAGATGCGTGAATTTTATTGGGTGGAATATAACTTGATGCGGAAGACGGGCATGCTTTGGGCCTGCAACGAGGCTGCCGTGGATACCTTGCGCAAATACCGTCCCCACGACATCTTCTTGCAATGGAACGGCGACCTTTGGCTACAATACATGCACAAGGGGATTCGTGAGGATTGCGTGAATGAGCAACAGGATCTGGTTAACCAGATCTATGAGCAAAATAAACCAATCCCCTTGCGAATAGAGATCAAGAAATTTACAGACTTGTAGAGACGGGGCGTGCCCCGTCTCCCACCGACTGGAAGTATTCTAAATGTGAATTAATAGTACATATTATATGAAAAAGAAACTAGCGATATTCGTATTAAGCCAATTCTTGTTGGCCGGTTGGGCAGATGCCCAACAAGCCTATTTCATCGATGGCTATCATGGCGGTATCTACGGGCATTACCCGGTGGGGCAGACCGCCTTTATCGCCCAGAAATTAAGGCAGAATCCCAACTGGAATATCAATATCGAGATCGAGCCTGAATCATGGGAAGTCGTACGGCAACGAGACCCTGAAGGTTACGAGGCTTTCAAGCGCTTATTTAAGGATCAATCCGTGGAGAGTGGGCGGATCGAGTACGTAAACCCGACCTATGCCCAAAGTTATTTCTTCGGAACATCAGGCGAGAGCGCTATCCGCCAATTCGAATATGGAATGCGGCTAATCCGGAAACATTTCCCTGAGGCGGTATTCACCACCTATTCGGCGGAGGAGCCTTGCTTTACCAGTTGCCTGCCTTATATATTGAAGTCATTCGGCTTCTCGTATGCCTCTACTAAGAACCCGAATACGATGTGGGGTGGCTACGTAAGCGCCTACGGAGGTGAGTTGGTGAATTGGGTAGGGCCGGATGGTACGAGACTTACCACCGTCCCCCGTTACGCCTGCGAGGATTTACAACCCGGCTCTTGTTGGCAGTCCATCTCGTGGTTCAATACGGAGGACTACATCCATAAATGCTTGGATGCCGGCATCCAGCACCCGGTCGGCATGTGTATCCAAGATGCCTCATGGAGCCATGGTTGGGATAAAGGCCCTTGGCTGGGACAGGATACGACGGGCTATTATACGCCGACCGCCTATAAGACTTGGCGGAATTACATCCAAGACTGTTCCGTCGGGACTACTCAGGATGATTGGTATTTCTCGCAAGAGGATGTCCTAGGTGGCTTGATGTGGGGAACGCAGGTCATGCAGCGTTTGGCCGGAGAGGTACGGGTAGCCGAGAACGCTATCGTGCGTGCGGAGAAAATGGCGGCTTACGCTCGCTTATACAAAGGCATGGAATGGCCGACCGAACGTATCGATGAGGGATGGCGCACGCTTTTATTGTCGCAGCATCATGATTGCTGGATCGTTCCTTACAATCAACTACAAGGGAAAAAGACATGGGCGGAGACGGTTACGGATTGGACTGGGGTGACCAATCAAAACAGCCGTCAGATAATTGATAACGCCTTGTCCTTATTGAAAGAAAAGGAAGGTGAATCCACGGTGTACGTATATAATACCTTGGCTACCGACCGGAATGAATTGGTGGCGGTGGAAGTTCCCGTCTCATGGAGAAACTCGGATTGGGTGGTTCTTGATAAGCAAGGAAAGAAACAACCGGCTCAATGGTTGACGGAAGACGGCATTTCAAAACTCTTGTTTCGTGCGCAAGTCCCCTCAGCCGGTTATGCCTCTTATGCGATCCGGAAGGCAGAGGATAAACAGTCTGGAACCTTGAAGGCTGAGAGACAGAAAGACGGTACGTTTCGCATGGAAAGTGATTTATACACCTTGGTGCTAAACCCCTCTAAAGGAGGTGTAATAGAAAGCTTGAAAGCGAAAGCCGTACGAGGCAAGGAATTCGTGGATAACCGGAATGAACGTGGGTTCAATGAGCTTCGGGGATATTTTATCGATGAGGGCGGTTTCCTTTCCAGTATGGATCAACCGGCTGAGGTGAGCGTGTTGGAGCAAGGGCCCTTATTCGTGAAGGTAGCTGTGAAAGGCAAGATCGGAAAGTATTCATTTACCCAAACGATCCGGTTAACGCAGGGAGAGCCTCGCATCGATATGAATGTTAAACTGGATTGGACAGGAAACCCTCGCATTGGTGAGCCGGGTATCGAATTCCGTGCGGATAATCCCCGTAAGGCATTTTATGACGACCGTTACAAACTTTTGGTGTATCTGCCTACCCAGATCGCCAACCAACAGATTTATAAGGACGCTCCGTTCGATGTTTGCGAGAGCCGGTTGGAGAATACCTTTTTCAATCGTTGGGATAGCATCAAGCATAATATCATTTTGAATTGGGTGGATGTAGCGAGCAAGGATAACTCTTGCGGTCTGTCATTATTCACGGATCATACGACCAGCTATGCGCATGGTAAGGATTTCCCATTGGCCTTGAACGTACAATACGCCGGTAAAGGCTTGTGGGGCCGGGATTATATCATAGACCGTCCGACCGAGATCTCGTATGCCTTGATCCCTCATGCCGGAACTTGGGAGAAAAGCCGTATTTGGACACAAAGCGAACGACGCAATGAGCCTTTGGTCGCAACCTTGGGTGGCGATGCTACCTTGACATCCGGTTCCCTTTTCCGGATAGAGAATAATGCCTACGAGTTGGTCTCCATGGTCTATAAAGGTAATGACCTTTACATCCGCCTATTCAATGCCCAAAGCGATGCCTCCCCTAAAACGATAACCTTCCAAGGACAAGACGTGAAAGCGAGCTTGGTGGAATTGGATAACCGTCTGGTTGAGGACTTAACCGTCACCGAGAAGAAAGGCGCCAGTTCAATGCGTCTCTCTATCCCTCGTTACGGGATAAGGACATTAAAAGTAAGCTGTAAGAATATCTAATGTAGAGACGGGGCATGCCCCGTCTCTCTTTATCCCTAATTAATCCCCGTTTCTCTTGCCTCTTTCGGTGGAAAGATGTTATTTTGCATCCCGAATTAAAAGAATAGGCGTTATGTTGAAATTCTTCAAGACATGGACACTCCCTATCTCCATGTTAGCGGGTGCGATAGGGTATTTTGTTTTCGCCAATGTTACTTTTCTGGAGCCTACAAAGCCGTTCATGTACACTTTAATAGCGTATCTGACGCCCTTTTTGATTTTTGCGCAGTTGCTCTTAACCTTCTGTAAGATCTCTGTCCGGGAATTGATGCCCAGCCCTTGGCATGGTTGGCTATTGCTTATCCAAGCGGTTTCCAGTTTGGTGCTTGCCGCCTTATTGCTCTGGCTGCCAATGAGAGAGGAATACCGGGATGTGTTCGAGGGAGCGATGGTCTGCCTGATTTGCCCAACCGCTACGGCGGCCGCCGTGATTACGGGTAAATTAGGGGGAAGCGCCTCTAGTCTGACTACTTATACCTTATTATCGAATCTATTGGCAGCGATTGTCGTGCCGCTGGTCTTCCCATTAGTGGAACCGCATGCCGAGATTACTTTCTTCGCCGCATTCTTGAAGATCTTGGGAAAAGTCTTTCCATTGCTGTTATTCCCGTTTTTCCTCGCTTTGTTCTTGCGTAGATTCATACCACCTATCCATCGCTTCCTTGCGGGGCTTCGAGACATGGCCTTTTACCTCTGGGCCGTCGCTCTAGCTATCGTGACCGGGCAGACCGTGAAATCCTTGGTCAATAGCGAGGCGGAGATTTATGTAGAAATCCTGATCGCTTTAGGCGGCTTGATAACCTGTATCGCGCAGTTTTATTGGGGAAAGCGCATCGGCAAGAAATACAATGACCGTATTAGCGCCGGACAAGCCTTGGGACAAAAAAATACCGTGTTAGCTATCTGGATGTCTTACACCTATTTGAACCCCTTGTCTTCTGTTGGCCCGGGAAGCTATGTACTGTGGCAGAACATCATCAACAGCTGTCAGTTGTGGAAAAAGAGAAAAAATGAGATAAAATATTAAATATAAGATATTGGTATTTAGTATTTTATGTTTATTGAGTGTAATTTCCTTTATTTTCCTTGTTTTCTTGTTTAGTCTAATAAATGCCTTTATTTTGTTACTATTTTGTTACCCGTATTCATTGGAGTAACAAAACAAATCGCTATATTTGTATCGGTAACAAAATAAGAACATAATTATGGCGAAGAAAAAACAAGAAGTTAAATT
>OGGJ01002944.1_pt1 | contig 11250 bp, 5 predicted proteins | sample 1571071 | NCBI WGS metagenome assembly OGGJ01 (sample SAMEA2581954, study PRJEB24529) | metagenome | biome: Human gut stool | place: China | collected 2011
CATCCTCGAATTCGAATTCGGCACCAACTGGTCAAACTATTCGCATTTTGTCGGCGATATTTTCGGGGCGCCGTTGGCCATAGAGGGCATTATGGCTTTCTTTATGGAGAGTACCTTCATCGCGATCATGTTTTTCGGATGGAACAAGGTTTCCAAAGGATTTCACTTGGCATCGACATGGCTGACAGCTATTGGAGCCAATCTCTCCGCTCTGTGGATCCTGGTGGCCAACGCTTGGATGCAATATCCGGTCGGCATGACCTTCAACATTGAAACAGCCCGCAACGAAATGACCTCATTTTGGGATGTACTGCTGTCGCCCGTAGCTTTGAACAAATTTTTCCACACAGTGACATCAGGCTACGTCCTCGCAGCCATTGTCGTCGTGGGAATCAGTGCATGGTATCTACTTCGTCAGCGCGAAAAGCAGATGGCCATGAAGAGCATCAAAGTGGCCAGCATTTTCGGACTGGTTTGCTCATTGGCTCTGCTTTATTCAGGGGACGGCTCCGGGGTACAGGTTGCCAAAACGCAACCGATGAAACTGGCGGCCATGGAGGCACTTTACGATGGCAGCAAAGGGGCCGACCTGACCGTTATCGGTGTGCTGAAACCTGAAGCTGAACGCACCTCCAACGAGGATGCCTTCTATTTCAAAATTGACATTCCAAAATTATTATCAATCATCGGTTTCCACGACAGTGAAGCCTATGTAGCGGGCATCAACGATCTGATTAACGGTAACGAACAAGAAGGTATCCTCTCCACCCAGGAGAAAATGGATCGGGGCAGGGTAGCCATTGCGGAACTGGAGAGTTACCACCAGGCGCTCAAAGCGAATGACTCTGCAGAAATTGCACGCATCAGTGCTCTATTTAATCCCGATACACCGCAGGGAAAAGCCTTTTTGGCTGACAACTTCAAATATTTCGGATACGGTTATCTGAGCTCACCGACCGATACTATTCCCAATGTACCCCTCGTATTTTACTCTTTCCGGGTGATGGTCGGACTGGGTTGCCTGTTCCTGCTGCTCTTTATTGTAGCACTGGTGATGGTGTATCGGAATACACTCACCAAACATCGTTGGATGCAACACGCCATGGTCTGGATGATCCCGCTGGCCTACATTGCTTCAGTATCGGGATGGATTGTGGCTGAGATGGGACGTCAGCCGTGGACCATTCAAGATTTGTTGCCTACGGTTGCTGCCGTTTCAAGGATCGATGCCTCGTCCGTCATGGTTACCTTCTTCATCTTTGTAGTGCTCTTTACCACCTTGCTGATCGCTGAGCTGATGATCATGTTTAAACAGATCAAACTGGGTCCCAAAGATGAACCAACTCTCGTTGAAGATTCGACAAACAAAGCATAATCTGTCAAACCGAAAGAACAATCTATCACTATGGATACCTACGTATTTTTGCAACACTATTGGTGGTTTCTGATCAGTTTGTTAGGGGCATTGTTGGTATTTCTGCTCTTTGTACAAGGCGGTCAGGGACTGCTCTATACCATCGGCAAAACCGAAGAGGAACGCAATATGATTGTCAACTCTCTGGGCCGAAAATGGGAGTTTACGTTCACCACATTGGTTACATTCGGCGGTGCGTTCTTTGCCTCATTTCCCCTGTTTTACAGCACCAGTTTTGGAGGCGCATTCTATGTATGGATGTTGATTTTGCTGGTATTTGTCATTCAGGCCGTAGCCTACGAATTCCGTCGCAAGCCCAATAATTTTCTCGGAGAAAAGAGCTACAACGCTTTTTTGGTGATCAACGGCATTGCCGGCACCTTCCTGCTGGGAGCAGCAGTCGGGACACTGTTCACCGGTGCGAATTTCACCGTAGACCGCATGAATCTGGGCAACATCTCTGGAGTAAACACCATCTCGCAATGGACGACCCCTTGGCGCGGACTGGAGGCTCTGACTGACTATCGCAACTGGGCACTCGGACTTGCCGTGCTGTTTCTCTCCCGCATTTTAGGGCTGCAATACTTTTTGAACAACATCGACGACGAAACGATTGCTATGCGCTCCCGCAAACATTTGGTATATAATACGGGGCCCTTCTTGATCTGTTTCCTGACCTTTCTGATCAGCCTGCTCGGGGCAAACGGTTGGGCCGTTGATCCGACCACGGGAGTAATTTCGATTGAATCGCTAAAATACCTACACAACCTGCTTGACATGCCCGTGATTATGGTTTTGCTATTGCTCGGTATTATTGCCGTATTGTGGGGTATAGGCACAGCTATTTTCAAAGGCTCACGCAGCAGTATCTGGTTCAGCGGAATCGGAACCGTCGTAACTGTACTCTCCCTGTTGTTATTGGCTGGATATAACAATACGGCTTACTATCCGTCCTTAGCCGACACACAAAGTTCGCTAACTATCTACAACAGCTCTTCGAGTCTGTTCACACTTAAAGCAATGAGTATTGTTTCTCTGTTGATTCCTTTTGTGGTAGCCTATATTTGGTATGCTTGGCGTGCCATGAACCGAAAGCCCATTTCTCGTCAAGAGATCAATAACGAAGAACATCTGTATTGATTCCAAACAAACCCACTTTTCCCGATAAGACTTCCGGCCCTATTTCGGGACCGGAAGTCTTCATTTAGGATTACTTAAAAAAGAAATTATATTGAATAAACGACACACCTCCATATACAATCACTGCATCGCATGTCCCTCCACTTAATTCAGGCGATTTTTCCCTTAAAATCGACAATCTTTTAACTTTGGCGTAAAATTAGCGGTACATTATTCTCAACCGAAAGCACACTTAAGATGATAAAAAAAACTTTCAAATATCTGTTAAGAGGTTTACTTTATCTCTTGATCGTGCTGATTATGGTACCGACATTGCTTTACATTCCATTTGTCCAAAACTTTATTCGGGATAAGGCTGAAAGCTATGTAAATACCCACACCGATATGAAACTTTCAATCGGTTACATTCGACTTGCTTTCCCGCTAAATCTAGCAATCGATCACGTTCTGGTTACCCAGGAACTTTCCGACACTTTATTGTACTGCGACCAGTTACGACTCCGCATCGCACTATGGCCATTACTCAACCAACAGGTACGCATCCGAAACTTCTCTCTTGACCAAACTATTGCCAACTATACTGATACAACCTCAAATTTAACGTTGCAAGCCAAGATTGGCACATTGAAACTCAAGACCAATGGGATCGATCTGAAACAACATATAGCCGACATCAACACTGTCGAGTTATCCGATGGAACTGTACATCTGGCTATCGGCCCAAGTAGCGACACATCCACAGATACCACCTCTTCTACACCATGGATTATTTTAGCAGACAAACTTTGTCTCAACAACATCCATTACAGCATGGAGACCGCTCCAAATCCCGTTTATGTAGATGTACAACTGTTGACAGGCAACATCGACAATGTAGCGGTGGATTTGGGGAAGCAGCAAGTGCAGGTTCATGCCATTCAGTTGCAACAAGGGAATTACAGTTATCTGACTGGCCACACCATACCCAATGATTCGACGCAATCACAGGTCGCCTCACAATCAGTTTGCACTCACACGACATCAAGCAATAACTCTTCCTCAAATGAAAGCATTATAAGTTCCAACGATACGACTACACGAACAACAATCGACACCATTTCTGCACCGTGGACCATTACAGTCAACCACATTGATCTGCAAAAAAATACAATCACATACGGATCGAAAGGAACGATACCTCAATCCGGTTTCGATCCGGCGTATATTGTTGTATCCGATCTCAATTTGACGGCAGATTCCTTATACAACTGTGGCAGTACCACTCAAGGCCAAATCAACTTACTCTCCTTTGTCGAGCGGAGCGGCATCGATATAACAGAACTTAGCGGCCGTTTCGGCATGGATAGTAGTACAATCTACTTGCAGAATTTTAATCTTCGCACTCAGGAATCTTCAATACAAATAGAGCTACAAGCTGGTGCCACGACGCTGCAAATGACTCCTGAAAGTCCGATTACGCTCGATTTGATGGCCACAATCAGCCCTAACGAAATACTTCCATGGTTCAACATGAACACGCCATCACTACGCCAAACGTTTACCGGCAAAACCGTAGTGATAAATAGCAAAATATCAGGCACATTAGGACATTTAATCTCGGAAACAGATTTAAATATTCCCCACCATCTTAATCTTGCACTTAAAGGCCAAATTGGGTCCATCACTGATATGGCCAAACTCAAAGGTCACGTAAATCTGCGTGGAGTCCTTAGTAATGCAGATTTCCTCACCAGGCTTTTCCAGCCAAGCAATATCGATCCCCAACGACTGGTCATTCCAAAACATATCGACATACGCGGAGCAATTGATCTGAATCGTGAAACATACGTCCCACGTATCGCTATAGCTGTCGATTCGGGAACATTGAAACTCAACGGCCGATTGAATCTCAAGTCTCAACAATACAATCTTGCACTATCAACCGACAATTTTCCGGTCAAAGACTTTCTACCTCACGACTCATTGGGACGGTTAACCATGAGTCTAAATGCCCAGGGGAAACGGTTTGATCCCTTTGCCCTACAAACAGCTTCAAATGTAGATCTCACAATAGATCGCTTTGACTATCTCGGATATACATACAACAATATCGGACTTCAACTATCACTCCAGGACCACCTGCTTAAGGGATTTATATATAGCCAGAATCCAGCCTTACGCCTTTCTCTCGGATTAAATGGAAACCTTACTGAGAAACAACAGACCATAGCCATCCAGGGAAAAATTGACAGCTGTTATTTGGACCGAATGCATCTGATTACTGAGCCTATCGGTGGAACATTAGCCCTCAATCTGTCCGCCTCAGCAAGTGCGGACAGCTCCTATTCTGCCATACTGCAAATAGACAGTATCACATTATGGAACGACTGGGAAAAGAACAGCATACGCCCCGTCAATTTAAGTTTTACAACATCACCTATACACACACGAATCGGGTTAAAATCGGGCGATCTGACTCTCGGTTTTGACTCTCCATCCGGCGTGGATTCCCTCAGCACGCGTTTCTCACATGGAGCCTCTTTAATGGCTGAAATGTTACGCGGCAACAATTTCTACATGGATTCTGTCAGCCAACAGCTTCCACCATTTCGTTTGCGTGCTGAAGCTGGAGACCAAAACATCCTAAACAATTTCCTCAAACTCCAGGGAATTGGATTCAAGAATATGGACATAGATGCCTCATTACAAGATTCGCTGTCTTTTAAATTCAATATGATTGTCAATCAGCTAAATGCTGGGAATATACAATTAGATACTTTAACTCTTAGTTTACGACAACAACAGCAACAACTCAACTATTTATTGCGCGTCGCCAATCATCCTGGCAACCTTGACAGCTTGGGTATGATTGCCCTTTACGGGAATATAGCAGGTAATGAAGCTATCTTGAATTGTTTACAAGAGGGAAGGGCAGGGAACGTCGGATTCCGTTTCGGATTACGAAGCAGAGTGGCCGATAGCACCATAACCATCAGCATGTTTCCTGAAAATCCCATTTTCGGCTCCGAACCATGGCAGGTCAATCAGAACAATTACATAGCTTACCATTTCGGTCATGATCTTCATGCTGATTTTCGTCTGACACATAACACACAACACGTTTCACTCACCACCCCTAACCACACAGAATCAGGCCCGCTCACGTTAGACATCCAAGGCATTGACATCGGTAAAACTTTAGCGCTATTTTTACCGTCAACCACTGTTGGAGGGATACTCTCCACGAAGGTCACGCTGCACAAGCAAGATTTAAGCGGCAATTCCCTTGATGTAAACGGATTACTTAATCTGGCCAATCTTAGCTATGAGGGTTCTCGCATTGGCAATCTCAATGTAGGGTTTACTTATGACATGCAGCAGCAAACAGAACAACATTTCAACACCCAAATAGAGCTTGACAGTACTCGTATTCTAACAGCCCAAGGTCACATTGTGGATTCAATCGCTGAGACGCCTTTTAACGTTCAAATTGATCTGCCCGGACTGCCTCTAAAATTAGCCAATGCATTTATGCCTGCCGATATGGCTCAGCTTGATGGCATCCTCAAAGGCAATCTGGATTTTGCCGGTGACAAGCAACACCTTTTGGCCAATGGCAATATGTTATTTGACAACACCTCAATCAAAGTGGGCATGATCGGTACAACATTCACCCTGTCACCAACACCCATACAAATCGAAAACAGCACGGTCCGTTTTAACAATTTCCAGCTGATAGCACCCAATAAACAGCCGCTGGCGATCAACGGAAACATCACATTGCAGAACCCATCTAACATTACAACCGATTTAACCCTGACAGCCTCCGACTTTCAATTGGTTAATGTAGCCAAAAGTCGTCGCACCATGGTGTATGGACAGGCCTACATGGATCTGAATACACGAGTCAAGGGCCCTATTGACAATCTGTTTATCCGAGGATCCGTTGGGTTACTCGGGGGAACCGATGTCAGCTACATTATGCAAGATGCTCCATTAGAGGTTAAACAACAAAACCAAAATATCGTCACAACAGACACGGTACGCCCCATGCGTGTCAATGGCATGGACATTCTGATGAACGTCAATGTTAACAACCAAGTCAAACTGGGAGTGGATTTATCGGACGATGGTGAGAACCGTGTACAACTACAAGGAGGAGGAGCCTTGACATACACGTTGAATCCTTTGGGGGATAGCCGTTTTTCAGGGAAATATATCGTATCAGGAGGGTTTGTCCGCTACAAACCTCCAGTAATCTCTGAAAAGAAGTTCGATATTGTATCGGGTAGTTATGTCGAGTGGACGGGCAATATGCTCGATCCTGCATTCAATCTAACTGCTATCGACAAAATACGCACCAACGTAACTACAGACGGCAGCGGTACCAGCCAAGCCGTCACCTTCAATGTCAGCATCAACATTCGCAACACATTGTCTGACATGGCCGTCACATTCGATCTGTCAGCACCGGAAAATTTGACCATGCAAAATCAACTGGCTTCCCTTACTGCTGAACAACGCTCGAGTCAAGCCATGAGTTTGCTGATATACAACACCTACACCGGTCCTGGCACAACAGCCAAGGTCAACTCCTCCAATCCATTGAATGCATTAATTGCAAAAGAGTTGAATCAATGGGCACAAAACAGTCTAAAAGGAGTAGATTTAAGTTTTGGAATCAACAGTTACGATGCCACCTCAACAGGAGGGAAACAATATACTGACTACTCTTACCAAATGTCCAAGAGTTTGTTCAACAATCGAGTTCGTGCAATTATCGGAGGTAAATTCAGTACCGATTCCGACCCGACTGAAAACCTCAAAGAGAATTTGATTGATGACATTTCATTGGAATACATGCTCACCAAACGTGACAACATCTTTATTAAGTTGTTCAGACATACAGATTATGAAAGCATTCTGGAGGGGGAGGTTATTGAAACCGGTGTCGGTTTTGTCATCCGCAAGAAGTTACTAAAACTGTCCGATCTGTTCCGTTTCATGAAAAACAAAGCAGACAACCAGCAAACATCGAATAGCAACGCTGTAAACGAAACTGCAACCAAGCCAGAAGAACCAACATCTATTGAGAAGGAATCACAATCAGACCGCAACAGGAAACAACCGGCTCAAACTCCCACAACAGAACCGTCTGACACTGAAATGCAACAAACAGCGAAACTCGACGATAAAACAGCCGTCAACCAATCAACAGAACCTTCACACCCATGAAAATCACAGAACGACATACCATACAGGGTGGCTTATTACTCGGGCTATGCACCATTGGTTTGTGGTTTGCCGGATGTTCAACTACACGTCGACTGGCAGCCGATGATGTACTCTATACTGGTGTAAAAAAGATCACGATTAACACAGATACCAGTGGAACTCTTTCCAGCACGGTCGAATCAGCTGTCAAAGATCCTCTATCCGTCAAACCGAATAACCCTCTATACAGTCCATATGTTCGCACTCCTTTCCCAATCGGGTTATGGGCTTACAATTACCTTTATACCGAAAAAGAGAAAGGCTTTAAACATTGGCTATATAACAGATTATCAAAAAAACCGGTCCTGATCTCTAAGGTACAACCGGATTTACGCACCAAATTAATTGATGACATTTTAGGAAATTACGGATATTTCAATTCAACGACGACTTACGAGCTCCATCCCCGACGCAATCCACAAAAAGCACAAATAAGCTATCAAGTTCATGTCGGGGCTCCATGGTTTTATGATAGTATTGTCTATCCTCACATGGCAGGCAAGATCGGCACAGCTTTCGACACCTTGCAACACTCCTCTTTAATCCGACTTGGATCCCAATATAATTTAGACACCTTAACCGCTGAACGTCAACGGATCTGCGATACACTTCGTAATGCTGGATACTACTTTTTCCGACCGGAGTATATCACTTATCAGGCAGACACCACAGAACGTCCCCGTCGGGTGCAGCTACGCATGCAGGTCGTACCCAATGCACCGAAAATGGCATTGCAACCTTATCAAACCGGTACCATCACAATCAATCTGCAAAATATCCATCCCGGACAATCGGACACCTTACATTTGCCCCGATATGAACTTATCTATCAAGATAAATTGAAAATCAGGCCTAAAGTATTGGCCAATGCAATTACTCTTGACAGCGGCACATTAATCACGCTCCATGATGTAAACCAAAGTATTACCAATCTCAACAAACTCGGCATCTTCCGTTCGGTCAATCTCAATGTAACATCGCCCGACTCTCTACAGGGCCGTGATACACTGGATGTACGGATAAACGCAGCCTTTGACTATCCGCTGGAAGCCGAATTAGAGACCAATGTCACCTCAAAATCCAACAGTCTGTTAGGACCTGGTCTCTCTTTGAAATTAAGTCATAACAACCTGTTTAAGGGTGGGGAGGTGCTCACCTTACGTCTGAACGGTTCGTATGAATGGCAAACGGGCAATCACAATTCAGGTGGTAAAAGTTCATTGCTTAACTCGTATGAATTTGGCTTGGATGCCTCCTTAAATTTCTCACGGTTACTATTCCCGGGCATGGCCAACCGGACAACCCAATATCCGACCAGCTCCCGCATACAACTCGGTGTTGATTTGCTGAATCGTCCCAAATATTTCAACCTTATTTCATTCAGCACATCATTGGGATATGATTGGCAAAGTTCACCATACAGCCATCACTCCATATCCTTTTTAAAACTTACATACAACAGATTGTTGCACACTACTGCTGAATTCGACTCGACCATGTATGAGAATCCAGCCATTGCATTGAGTTTTCGTAATCAATTCATTCCAGCATTTACCTACACCTACACATTTGACAAAAGCTACGCACGAAACCGCCTGTATTGGTCAAGTTCGCTCACTTCGGCCGGGAACTTGCTGTACGGAGTAATGAGCATCTTTAACAATGAATCACCCAAAACCATCTTCGGCAATCAATTCGCTCAATTTATCAAAGCCACCAGTGAAATACGTTTTTATCAACGTCTCGGCTCATCCAGCAGTTGGCTTGCCTATCGATTCATGGTTGGAGCAGCACATCCATACTGCAATTCAGAAGTTATACCTTATAGCGAACAATTTTACATCGGTGGAGCCAACAGTATCCGTGCCTTTACCATTCGTTCATTAGGGCCGGGCAGTTATCGGCCACCTTCTGATGACAAAAACGGGTATCTCGATCAAACAGGAACTTTCAAAATGGAAGCCAACGTCGAACTCAGATTCAAGTTGGTCGGCAAACTCAATGGTGCTGTTTTTTTGGATGCCGGAAACATCTGGTTACTGAAAAAAGATCCGAATCGCCCAGGAGCAGAACTATCGTGGCGGAATTTAGGACGGGATATTGCATTAGGAACCGGCTTTGGGCTTCGTTATGACATCAGCTATTTGGTTTTGCGAGCTGATTTGGGTATCGGTATTCACGCGCCTTATGCAACCTCTCGACATGGATACTACAACATGCCCTCGTTCCGAGATGGACTTGGATTCCATTTAGCAATCGGATATCCGTTCTAAACAATATTTGGATTGACCTCTATCCAACCAATAAGATTTCGGATTCTTATACAGGCAACCGGAATTGCTGAAGATTGTCTATTTTTGCATTTGAATATATTAATCTTAACAAGATACAGATGATCCAACTGATAATATTCGATCTGGACGGCACTCTGCTCAACACTCTGGAAGACTTGGCCGTCAGCACCAATCACGCATTGGCTCAGAACGGATTTCCACAGCATGAACTCTCCGAATATCGTTATTTTGTAGGGAATGGCATCACCAAACTGACAGAACGTGCACTGCCCGAAGATCAACGCTCTGAGGAAACGATTATGAAAGTTCGTCAGGATTTTGTCAACTACTATTCGGAACATAACATGGATCGCACCAAACCCTATCCTGGGATTCCGGAGTTGATCGAACAGTTAAAAGCGCAAAAGATTAGTATGGCTGTTGCCTCCAATAAATATCAAGCAGCTACAGCCAAGTTGATTGCCCACTATTTTGCGGATGGAACATTCGCCACCGTGTATGGACAGCGTGACAATGTGCCTGCAAAACCGGATCCGACTGTTGTGTACAATATTTTGGATGAAACCGGATATACACGCGAGGAGACGCTGTATATAGGGGACAGCAGTGTTGATATGCGCACCGCTGCCAACAGCGGACTACGTTCCGTTGCCGTAACATGGGGCTTCCGTCCACGCCAGGAATTGGAAGACAATGGAGCCGTATATATCATTGACCATCCGGAACAATTGTTAGAAATCATTGAGACGCTGAATCGATAGGGGAGAATTATTTCTGTCGAAAGTTTCGATATTCACGAAAGGGCATTATCTTTGCAAAGCTACAAACAGGGGCTGACCGGTTTTGACAGCAGGTAGAGTCTGATTGTAAGCATGCCGAGCGTTGTGTGGAGGCTCGTAAAAGTGAACGCTCAAACTACAAATGGCAATAATAGCTACGCACTCGCTGCCTAGTTTTACCGAGTAAAACTGCTTAATCCCGCGGTCCAAGGAGGCTGAGGGACGAGTACCTCGCCGAAGACTTTGCCCAATAGTCCAGAGGCATACGGGGTATCATCAGAATTGGGATAGCGTCCGGAAGCTTGTGACGGATTGCGAAATTTTACAAGCTGGGGTCATGATTAGGTCGCCTTCGACCAGGTTGTGACAG
>OGGJ01002947.1_pt1 | contig 11246 bp, 9 predicted proteins | sample 1571071 | NCBI WGS metagenome assembly OGGJ01 (sample SAMEA2581954, study PRJEB24529) | metagenome | biome: Human gut stool | place: China | collected 2011
TTCTCGCCGTAGTAAACGGCCTCGTCGAGGTTGAGCTTGAGCTCATCCGTAGGGGGATTAGTTTCCCCCCCTCCATTTCCGCCGTTTCCAGTATTGCCCTTGTCTTTTTCGCACGACATCATGGTCAATGCCGCAGCGAATGTCGCGAACATCAAAAAATACTTTTTCATTTTCGGTAACATTTAAGTGTAAAATCGAATAGTTTGTTTGTCGTCCTCCTACATATAAAGACGCGCGGGGCGTCTTTTCTGTTGCATGCCGCGGCGAATTTTTTCGTTGTACCGCCTGCCGCAGGACACACAGTCTGCAAATATAATGGTAAAATACCGAAAAACGATGAGAAACGGACTATTTTTTACGTTTCCGCAGCCCGTCGTGCGGAGAGTGCGTCCGATTGCCGCGGCCGGGCCGTGGCGGGAGTCTGCCCTGCGTCGGCGTCATCCGAACAGCGGTTTCACCCAGTAGAACAGCAGTGCCCAGGTAGCGAAGCGCGCCCCCTTGCCGACGAGCATGAAGAGGGTAGTCTTTTTCCAGTCTACGCGGTAGAAACCGAGCGCGATGGCCATCACGTCGCCTATCAGCGGAAGCCAGGTAAAAAAGGCGAGGAGGCTGCCGTAGCGGGCCACCTTGTGCTGGTGCTTTTCGATGGTTTCCCGTTTGACCTTGAAGTATTTCTCTATCCACTCCCATTTGCCGGCCCGGCCGAGCCAGTAGGAGGTGAGACCGCCGAGCCAGTTGCCCGCCGTCGCCACCGCCACCGAAATATAGGGGTCGGCACCTACGGCGAGGAGTCCTACCAGCAGAACGTCCGAACTCATCGGAAGAATCGTGGCGGCGAGAAAGGCCCCGATGAAGAGCCCTATGTATCCGTATTCGAGCAGGAATTCCATACTTGTCCGTGTCGTCTTGTGGATGTCCCCGGAGGCCCGGTATCGGACAGACCGCCGTTTCTGCTTCTTAACGGCCGTTCCGTGCCCTTATTGTGTCCGGTACTGTCGGATTCCGGCCCGTTTCCGGCCGTTATGCCGGGAACGTCCGGGGTGTCATAACAGTTTTTTCAGCAGGCCGAAACTCCGGCCGTAGGGCGGATAGCGGAGCGGCAGGTCGGTGCGGCGTCGGGAGACGGCCACGGCCCGCAGGTTGGAGAAGGTGTCGAACGAAAAGCGTCCGTGGTACCTTCCCATCCCGCTGTCTCCCGTGCCGCCGAAGGGCAGACGGGGATTGGCGATGTGTATTATCGTATCGTTGATGCAGGCGCCTCCCGACGCGGTGCGGCCGATGAGGCGCAGCCCGTCGGCTTTGCGGCCGAAGTAGTAGAGCGCGAGCGGCTTTTCGCGGGCGTTGATGAAGTCTGCGGCCGACTCCGTGTCGTCGAAGGTCATGACCGGCAGGATGGGGCCGAATATCTCCTCCTGCATGAGCGGCGAACCGGGGTCGGGAGAGTCGATGAGCGTCGGGGCGATGAAGCGTTCCGATGCGTCGTATTCGCCGCCCCACACGATGCGCTCGGCCGTATCGATGTAGCTTTGCAGGCGCGTGAAGGCCCGGTCGCTGATGATGCGCGGATAGGCGGCGCTGCGGCGGAAATCTCCTCCGTAGAAGTGCATGGCATATCTCCTGAACTTTTCGAGCAGCTCCTCCTTCACGTCGCGGTGTACGAGGAGGTAGTCGGGGGCGATGCAGGTCTGGCCGGCGTTCAGGAGCTTGCCCCACGCGATTTTGCGGGCGGCCGTATCGAGGTCGGCCGTGCGGTCCACGACGCAGGGGCTTTTGCCGCCCAGTTCGAGCGTTACGGGTGTCAGGTGTGCCGCCGCCTTCTCCATCACCGTGCGTCCGAAGGCCGCTCCGCCCGTGAAGAAGATGTGGTCGAAACGATACTCCAGCAATTCGGCTGTCTGGGCATGGTCGCCGTCAAAAACCGACACGTAGTCCGGGGGAAATATCTCGCCGAGGATGTTCCCGATGAGGCGGCAGGTACGGGCCGAGGTTGTGGAGGGTTTCAGCGCCACGCAGTTCCCTGCGGCGAGCGCCCCCACCAGCGGGTCGAGGGCGAGCTGGAAGGGATAGTTCCACGGCGCCATGACAAGCACCACCCCCTGCGGTTCCCGAATGATGCGGCTCGCGGAGGGGAAGAGGAAGAGCGGGGTAGGCACCCGCCGGCTGCGGGCCCGGCGCTCCAGATGCCGCAGTTGGTCGCGTATTTCGGCCAGCACAATGGCCGTCTCGCTGATATACGACTCTTCCGCCGATTTGTGCAGGTCGGCATACAGGGCTTCCGCTATCTCTTGCTCGTGTGCCTTTACGGCCTCCTGCAGTCTGCGCAGGTACTCTTTGCGGAATGCGGGTTCCCGCGTGTGCCCTTCGGCGTAGAAGGCCCGCATCGCGTCGAGCCGTTCCCTGATGGATGTTGTCATGGTCCGTTGTCGTTTGGTCCGCGGGCCCGGATACCTGTCTGCCGGTGCCGGCGCATCCTTCATGCGGCCCGTTCCGCGTCGGTTTCACCGATTCTTTGAAACGGCCGCAGTATCTTCGTCAATGAAAGGTATGCCGGTCGGGTATCGCCCGGTTCGCGTCGGCACCGCCGGTTTATTAAAAGTTGAAAACAAATATAACGATTTTTGTCCGGCAAAGAGGATGCCTTCCCGTTGCCGGGGGCCCGATTCTTGCAAAGAAACCGTAAATTTGTCCCGGAACGGGCCGGAGAATGGCCTCCGGGCCCGGAGGCTTAACAGGAAATGTCATGATACACTATTCGGAATATACGCTTCGGAACGGACTGCGGGTGGTTGCCAACCGCGACCGGCTCTCGGCGCTTGCGGCGGTCAATATGCTCTATGGGGTGGGGGCCCGCAACGAGGCGCCGGAGCGGACGGGATTCGCCCATCTTTTCGAACATCTGATGTTCAGGGGAACGAAACTCGTGCCCGATTTCGACATGCCGGTGCAGGTGGCCTGCGGCGAGAACAACGCCTTTACCAACAACGATTACACCGATTACTACATGACGCTGCCCAAGGACAACATCGAGACGGCCCTCTGGCTGGAATCGGACCGGATGACGGGGCTCGACATCACGCCGGAGAAGCTCGCGGCGGAGAAGTCGGTGGTGGTCGAGGAGTACAAGCAGCGTTACCTCAACCAGCCTTACGGGGAGCAGTGGCTGCTGCTGCGGGCGCTGGCTTATAAGGTGCATCCCTACCGGTGGCCGACCATCGGACTGACGCCCGACCACATCCGCGAAGCGACGCTCGCCGACGTCACGGCCTTCTACAGGCGTTACTACGTCCCCTCGAATGCCATTCTCGCCGTGTCGGGAGATATCGAGCCGGAACGGGTGTTCGAGCTCGCCGACAAATGGTTCGGCCATCTGGAGAGCGTTCCCGCTCCCGCGGATGCCTTTCCGCAGGAACCCGTGCAGCGGGAGGCCCGCCGGGAGGAGGCCTGCCGTGACGTACCGGCCACGCAGGTGACCGTGGCGCTTCATATGGGAGGCCGCCGCAGTCCGGAATACTATTGCTGCGACGTGATGACCGACCTGCTTGCGGGCGGTACCTCGGCGCGGCTCTACAATGAACTGGTCAAACGCCGCCGGCTCTTTTCCGCCGTGAACTCCTACATCACCGGCGACATCGACCCGGGGCTCTTCATCCTGACAGGTCAGCTCATGCCGGGGGTGGAACTCCGGGAGGGCGAGGAGGCGCTGTGGAACCAGCTGGAGCGGCTGTGCAGTGAACCGGTGGGGGACGACGAACTGCAGAAGGTGCGCAACAAGTTCGAGGCGAACATGCTTTACGGCGAGATGAACGTGATGAACAAGGCGCTCAATCTCGCCTACTACGCCCTGCTGGGCGAGCTGCCCCTCGTGAACTCCGAGCTGGAAATCTACCGCGGCGTGGAAGCCGGGCAAATCATGGAGACGGCCCGGCGGCTCTTCCGTCGGGACAGAAGTTCGACACTCGTAATCTACGGCAAACATGGAGAATAAGATACATTTCGACCGCAGCCGGCAGCCGGAGACGGTCATTCCGGAGCGTTTGGAAGTGCCCGAAGCATGTGAATACCGTACCGCTTCGGGGGTACGCATTTATGTCCTGCCCGCTCCGGAGTACGGGGTGGTGCGCCTCAGTTTCGTCTTCCGTGCCGGCTCCTCGTGGCAGAAGGTGCCCTTCTGTGCTTCGGCTACGGTGAATAACCTTGCCGAAGGGAGCCGGGACATGACTGCGCGGCAGATAGCCGAACGGCTCGACTATTACGGCTCCTGGTTCGACGTCTCGATGGACCGCGACTGGAGCGTGGTGACGTTTGTGTGTCTGTCGAAATTTTTCGATAAGACCCTGGAGGTGGCCCGCCGCATCATGCTCGAGCCGGAATTTCCGCAGGAGGAGCTGCGCGTCTACTGCGACAAGAGCCGTCAGACGCTGGCCATCAACCGCACCAAGGTCGATTTCAATGCCCGGGAGCTTTTCGCAAAGTCCCTTTACGGGGCGTCGCACCCTTACGGCATCTCTTCGCCGGCGGAGCGTTACGACGACCTTCGCCGGGAGGATGTGCGTGCCTTTTATGAGGAACGCTATACCGCGGCGGGGTGTTTCGCGGTGATGAGCGGCGATGTGGACGACATTCGCCTGCGGGCTGTGGAGGAGTTTCTGGCCGGGCTGCGTCCGGGAGAGGCGGGCGAGCGTGCCGACTTCCCGGCTCCCCGGAGCATCAGCCGTGCCGAAATGCCTTTCCCCGGGGCCGTGCAGTCGGCCGTCCGCGTGGGACGCGTGCTCTTCCCGCGCAGTCATCCCGATTTCATCGGCATGCAGGTGGTCGCCGCGGTGCTGGGCGGTTATTTCGGTTCCCGGCTCGTGCACAACCTGCGCGAAGAGCGCGGATATACCTACGGAGCCTATGCGGCGATGGTCAATTTCGACCGCAGCGGCTATTTCGCAGCGGCCACGGAGGTGGGGGCGCAGTTCACCGAAGATGCGCTTGCACAGATATTCGCCGAGATAGAGCGGCTCCGGTGCGAACCCGTCCCTGTGGAGGAGCTCGCGCTGGTGAAAAATATCATGGTCGGCGAGGTAATGCGTATTCTTGACGGGCCTTTCGGCATCGCCGACGTAACCATCGAGAATATTCAGAACGGTTTCGGAAACGGTTATCTCGGTGAATTCGTCCGGCAGGTGCGGGAGACGACGTCTGAACGGGTATGGGAACTTGCCCTGCGGTACCTTGCGCCCGATGCCCTGACGGCCGTAGTTGTAGGCCCCGGACGCTGACGGTTGCGGTTCGAAAAAGTAGGGACACTGCCGGCCGCTGCCGGGAAGATTCCAAACCTCCATACGGTTTCGGGACCTTGATATATTAGCATCGCGTGCAGGACCTTTCTGCCGTTTTTTCGGTCGGGCCGTTTTCGGGGTGTCTTTTGCGACCGTGCAGTTTGCTCTGTCCGTCTTCCACCGGTACGGGCATCTGCCTTTTCTGTCCGCCTGTCCGGTCTGTGCGCCGGAGAAATGAAAAGCCTCCGGCGCAATTCCTGCGCCGGAGGTCCGTCTGTGAAAGGAATCTATTCCGCTTCGTACCGTGCGGCGACCGTGTGTTTGCTTACTGCACGACGTATTCGGTGATTGTCCCCGTATATGTTCCGGAAATGGTATTTTCTGCATCGTCCTTCAGGTCGAAGACCAGCGTGTAAACATCGCCTTCGCGCGAAACGGTTACCGTTCCGCCGTAAATTCCGGTGCCTTCCGTTTCCGTCCCCTCTTCGTACCGGACGAAAGAACTTGCCCCGTAGAATCCCGGACGTGTGTACTTGCCTGCCGCGACTGCCGGTATCCGGTATTGCTGTAAACCGGTTTCGGGGTCGGTAGTAGGTTCGCCGTCTACCGTATAGGTGCCGTCGGGCAGGAAGGAATAGTCGGTCGGCCGGGCATTGACGAGTTCGAGCGTCAGGAATGTGCCTGTACCCGTGAGCCAGCCCGTATTCGGATTGCGGTAGCAGGTTTCGTCGTGGATTTCCAGATGCCATGATGTCTGGGTCATCTCTTCCAGTTGGTCGGACGATACGGCAATTTTGCTGACGGCGAGGTTTTCTGCGGTCAGTTCCACGTCGTCGGTCAGCGTACTGGTGGCATCCGAGTCACTGCCGTCTTGCGTCACGTTTATCACGATGTCGGCCACGATGCCTCCCGTTTGAACCGTAATGGTTCCTGTGCGCGGCGCAGTGGAGATGTTGCGTATCGCTTCGACCGTGATGGTACCCTTTTCTTTATCCGTCGTCACGTTGAGCATGGGCGTTTCGGCCGGCTGGCCTATCTGGATGTTCCATTCGGGTATCCGGACGGTCTGCACCGAGATGACCTGCGGTTCCTTGTCGATGGCTTTGAAATGGAGTTCGGTTTTGTCTACCGTGAGCGAAGGCTGCCTGTCGCACCCTTCCTGCGTAACGGCTACGGAAACGCTTTCCACCGTTTCGTCGCTCGGACGGACGTTGATTTTGCCCGAGCGCGGCTCATCGGAGGTGTTTTCGTCTGCCGTGACAGTTACCGTATTGCCGTCGGTCTCGGCATGAAGCCAGCCTGCGGAAGTGATGTCGGCGGAAGCTTTCCAGGTGAAGTCTTCGCCCGTGACGGTCACGGTGAACGTCTGCGAAGTGCCGCCCTCCCAGCCGAAAGAGAGTTCGGACTTGTCTACGGTGATGCTGCCTGCCGAAGGAGGAGCCGTCACTCCGGCCTGACGGACGGAGATGCTGACCGGCTGCGCATTACCGTTCTTGTCCGCAATCCGCAGGGTCGCCGTGCGTTCTGCCTCTTCGGTATTGTCGGCAGCGGTGACCTTCAGGGTGCTGTCTCCTTCCTTTACGGCTGTGAGCCAAGCCGTTGCGGTTTCGTCCACGGTCGTGTCCCACTCGACGTTTACCGCAGTGATTTCCACCGTCGCAGGTTCGTTTCCCGTGGCTTCAAAGACGAGTGAGACGGGTTTCGCTTCGAGTTTGTATTCCTTTTGTGTATTTTCGGTTTTGTCGCATGCAACTGCGATAAGCGCGGCGGCTGCGAGTATTATGGCCTTTTTCATTATTCTGTTTTTTGTTGGTTGCTTATTTTACGGGACGGGGAGATACGCTGAACTGGGTGAACGAGACTCCCGTTGCCGATGTTGTCATCATTGTACCCAGCATGCGGTCGCCCGGGGCCGGGATATAGGAGATATAGCCGGTAGTGACCGTGATACCCCATCGCTCCTGAATGTAGTCGAGGCAGTTGCCCAGGTGGATGCCCGTCTCGATTTCCACAAGGAAACCGCTTGTCTGCATGGAGGTGCCTTCGGCTATGAGACCGATGCCGTCGTCAGTGGCTCCGACTGCAGTGCAGTCAGGATAGTCACGCATCACCGTGGTCGTTTCGGTTTCGGTATTGTAAAAGGCGGGATAAATCGTTCCTTTTGTTATCAGTCCGTTTTCGTCCATGCTTTCTTCCCGGTATTTGCCGGCTATCCATTTGCCGTTCGGGCTGATGTTCTGGTTTTCGGCAAAACAGTACATGCCGGCTTCTATCAGGTTGGTTTCGTATGTTCCGCCGGCACCGTCCGAGGCGTTCACGGGAGTGAGTTTGAAAATGTCCTTGCCCACGTTCTGGAGCTTTCCGTCTTTCCAGTAAATCATGCCGGTATCGGTAAATTCCCACTGGGTACCGTAAATCACCGACCCGTCGAGCGACATGCCGCGGGCCATCACCTGATTGGGTACTTTGACGCCCCGGTAATCCAGCTCGGGCATCTCGAGCAGTTCGGGTACGCCGTCGCGCCAGATGACGGGGCTGCATTTCATCGGTTCGCCCCAGCAGTAGCCTACCCAGGTCCGGCCGTCTTCCGATACGGCCGATATGTTCGGAGAACTGTAGCCTGCGGGTGTTTCGGGGATGAAGTAGTCGCCGTCCGCCGTGATGGCCACCGTATGGTTGTCGGGGCCGTAGATGAATGCGGTGCCCTGGTCGGTGACGGCAATCGGTTTTTCGAGGCTGAGGGGGGAGCCGTAGAGGAGCGGCCCGATTTCGGTAATCTCGCCCGTATCCAGATTATGAAAGGTCGGATACATGAAGTACGTATTGTCGGGCTGCAGAACGTGGCGTGTGCCCACGCAGTAGCGGCCGTTGGGCGACATGGCGGCTCCCATGTCGTAGGCGGCGTACATTTGGTAAACCGGCGCGTCGTTGTCGCGCTGCAGTTGGATAACCTTTATTTCCTGTACGGCTTCACCGGAGGTCAGTTCGATGCTGCTTTCACGCGGGTCGGTGTAAGATTCGTTGTTTTCTACAGTCAGCACGAACGACGTCCGGGTTTTTTCTCCGACTTTGAGCCAGGTCGCCTGCGGAACGACGTCCCATTCTCCCGAGGCTTCGACCTCGATGGTGAGGGGAGCGTTGTCCTGTGCATGGAAGGTGCACAGGGCGGTGTTCACCCGTACATACTGGAGCTGTTGCTCCTCGACGTTGCAGCCTGCTGCAATTGCCGCTGCTGCGGCCAATACAAGTAGCTTTTTCATGAATAGGGTTTGTGTTTAAGTTAGACATAGCGGCCTTGTTTCGTGTCGGGCCGGCCGTTTCCCGTATGGTTGTCTGTTTCGTTTTCGGTTCGGGAGTGTCGTCTTTGCGTTGCCTGTTGTACTCCCGGGTACGCTTACAAATATAGTTTTATATAGCACAAAAAACAATATTAAAAACAGTTAAATTTACATAAAGTTTGAAATACCCCCCCCCAGTTAATTATGTTAAGTTTGTGTAATATTATACATTGCGTCCGGTTTATATCGAAAGTCGGCGAACGGGACGGATGGTTGTGTTGCGTCGGCCGGGCAAGGTTGTATCGTTTGCCCATGTCGGCCGCACTGCGGAGAAGAGGTGTTCTTTTTGCGGATGTTCTGCGGGAACGGAAAAAAGCGTTACCTTTGGAAGAAAAACGATGCGCCAGTATCTCGAACTGCTCGATAAAATCATGAAGGAGGGAGCTGTGAAGGGCGACCGGACGGGGACGGGGACGAAGAGTATCTTCGGCTACCAGATGCGTTTCGACCTGGCTGAGGGTTTCCCACTGCTCACTACCAAGAAGCTCCATCTGCGCTCCATCATTCACGAACTGCTGTGGTTCCTCGCGGGGGATACCAATATCAAATACCTGCATGAAAACAAGGTGACCATCTGGGACGAATGGGCTTCGCCCGAAGGCGACCTGGGCCCCATCTACGGCTATCAATGGCGGAGCTGGCCCGCGCCCGACGGACGGCACATCGACCAGATAGCGGCCGTGGTTGAGTCCATCCGTACCAATCCCGATTCGCGGCGCCACATCGTGAGTGCCTGGAACGTGGCGGATATCGACCGCATGGCGCTTCCGCCCTGCCACGCCCTGTTTCAGTTCTATGTCGCGGAGGGGCGCCTTTCGTGCCAGCTTTATCAGCGCAGCGCGGATGTCTTTCTCGGCGTACCTTTCAACATCGCCTCGTATGCGCTCCTGACCATGATGATGGCGCAGGTGACCGGGCTGCGTCCGGGCGATTTCATCCATACGCTGGGCGATGCGCACATCTACCTGAACCATACCGAACAGGCTGCCGAACAACTGCGGCGCACACCCCGGCCGCTGCCCGTCATGAAGCTCAATCCGGCAGTCGATTCGATTTTCGGTTTCCGATATGAGGATTTCACGCTCGAAGGATACGACCCGTATCCCTCGATAAAAGCACCGATAGCCGTATGATTTCGATAATCGTGGCCGTTGCCCGGAACGGCGTGATAGGCGGCGGCAACACGCTGCTGTGGCATATCTCCGAGGACCTGAAACGCTTCAAGGCGCTGACGACGGGGCATCCCGTCGTCATGGGCCGCAAGACTTTCGAGTCGTTGGGGCGCCCGCTGCCCAACCGAACGAATGTGGTCGTGACGCGGCAGCACATCGAGATACCCGGTTGTACGGTGGCCGGTTCGCTGGAAGAGGCGCTGGCCCTTTTCCCGGCGCAGGAGGAGGTGTTCGTTACCGGCGGCGGGCAAATCTATGCCCAGGCGCTTCCGCTGGCCGACCGCATCTATCTGACGACCGTGATGCGGGACTACGAGGGCGACACCCGTTTTCCCGATTGGAACCGCAGCGGCTGGACCGAGGTTTTCCGCGAATACCACGAGCGAGGCAAGGATTTTCCCTATCCTTTCGAATATACCGATTGGGTGCGGGAGGAGTGAGCTGTTTGGACCGGTATATCTTTGGAGATTGAGAATGTAACATGAACAACAGCCCGGACGGAATCATTCCGTCCGGGCTGTTTATGGGTATTTGTACTTATTTTCAAATAGGTTTTATCGCTGTTTAGGAATTGTTGTTACAGGGGTAATTTTGTCATCGGATATTGGCTGCGCGGTCCGTTGCGGGCCGGCGGGGAAATCGTTGCCGGATTTATGGGGAAATATTACGATATGCTCATGGAGGACGTGCGCATGCACGAAGGGATGAAGGCATGCATGAACTGCGGGGTGTGTACTGCGGTATGTCCTGCGGCCGAATTTTACAATTATGATCCGAGGCAGATTGTCAGTACCGTGCAGACGCAGGACGACGAGGCCATCGAGGCGCTCCTGCGCAGCGAGACCATCTGGTACTGCGGGGAGTGCATGTCGTGCCGCCCGCGCTGCCCGCGCGGCAACACGCCCGGATATATCATCCAGTCGCTGCGCACGCTGTCGCAAAAACTCGGTTTCTTCACCGAATCCGAAAAAGGACGCCAGCAACTGGCCATCAAACGCACCATCGGGCAGAATATCCTGACATCGGGCTACTGCGTCAAGCCGAATTTCGTCGATCCGGATCTACATCCCGAACAGGGGCCGGTATGGCGGTGGATCCACGACAACGACAAAGACGTCTTCGAACGTTTCGGCGACAACTACTGCAAGGTAGGCGTCGGAGCCGGACGCAAGATCGACGACCGCAGCATGGAGGAGATCCGCAGCATTTTCGAAGTGACCGGGGGTATGCGTTTTTTCGAAAACATCGAAACGTGCTCGGATAAAAAAGCGAAGGAAATGGGATACGAAAAAGCCGGGGACGTCTATTTCCACGACGTATTCACGACTAACAGCGGCCAACACTCCGGAAAATAAGAGGCCGAAACAAAAAACGAACGCGATGAAAACACCCTGGAAAGAGTATCAGAAACAGATCGCCGACAACGATTACTACTATGCGCGCAGTTGCATCCGGCAGAATTTCTTTCCCGG
>OGGJ01002951.1_pt1 | contig 11241 bp, 7 predicted proteins | sample 1571071 | NCBI WGS metagenome assembly OGGJ01 (sample SAMEA2581954, study PRJEB24529) | metagenome | biome: Human gut stool | place: China | collected 2011
TCCGTTCGTTAGACCTTGGTTGAACGAACGGATGACCTGGGTCTAACGAAAGGGCGACGACTGTCTAACGAATTAAAAATACTACGTTCTGTGTCAGTGCTTCTCTTTTTTCCCTTTTATTCTCTGCGATGAGTCTATTTGTTGATAATATCTGTAACTTTGCGCACAAATATTAATTGGTAGATACAGGTATGCTTCTTCGTTTCATAAAGAATTGGACATTGCCTTTGGCGATGCTTGCCGGTACGGCCGGATATTTCTTCTTTGCGAAAATTCCCTGGTTTGCACCGGTGAAACCTTGTTTGAACGGGTTGGTGGCTCTCCTGACTCCGGCTTTGATTTTTGCACAATTACTGTTAACCTTCTGTAAGGTAGAAGTGCGTGATTTGAAACCGAAAGGGTGGCATGGCTGGCTGTTGCTGTTTCAGACGGTGGCGTGTCTGGTTGTGGCGGCTTTGCTGGTGTGCTGTCCGATGGAGGAGATGTATCGGGAAGTTTTTGAAGGGGCTATGGTATGCCTTATTTGTCCTACGGCTACTGCTGCTGCGGTCATTACCGGTAAGCTGGGCGGAAGTGCGTCGAGTCTTACCACATATACGTTGTTGTCTAATCTTTTGGCCGCGGTGGTTGTTCCGTTGGTATTTCCTTGGGTTGAACCTCATGCGGATGTTACTTTTTTTGCGGCTTTCTTGAAAATACTGAGTAAGGTGTTTCCGCTGTTGCTTCTGCCTTTCTTCATGGCCTGGTTTCTGCGGGTGTTTGTCAAGAAAGTGCATAGATGCTTATTGGAGTTCCACGATGCTGCTTTCTACTTATGGGCGGTGGCGCTTGCCATTGTATCGGGGCAGACGGTGCGTTCGTTGGCGAACAGTGATGCTCCGGTGTTTGTGGAAGTCCTGATTGCTTTAGCAGGTTTGATAGCCTGCTGTGTCCAATTCTATTTAGGTAAGAGAATCGGCGGGCATTACAATGACCGTATCAGTGGCGGACAGGCGCTGGGACAGAAGAATACGGTGCTTGCCATTTGGATGTCCTATACTTATTTGAATCCGCTCTCTTCCGTAGGACCGGGTTCGTATGTGCTATGGCAAAACATTTTCAACAGCTGGCAACTATGGAAAAAGAGAAAGAAAGAGTTGGTAAATTAATGCAAACAATTGATATATATAATTGCGGTATTTTCTGCGTTATTCCTTTTGTTTGGCTTGTTTTCTTGACTTAGCCTATAAATTCCCTTATTCTCTTACCAGTTTGTTACTCAAATGCTATGGGGTAACAAAAATAATATCTATATTGCCCATCGTTAACAATATAAAAACATAAGTATGGCGATTGGGTATTAGATGAAAAATTGCTGTTGAGCGTAATTCGCCAGCCACTGGCTGATGAATTTAACTGGTCAGACTTCCTTTCAATCGGCTTTAGTCATCATACTGAAATAATATCCAAAGCTAAGACTTTGGAAGCAAGGCTGTTTTATATACATGAGTGCGCCATTCACTATTGGAGTAAATACACTTTAAGGGATTACTTAAAAGCAGACCTGTACAGCCACCGGGGAACTTTGCCTAACAATTTCGCACAAACATTGCCTGATACTAAGCAAGCGCTAAAAGCTGTTTGTTCATTCAAAGATGAATACTTGCTTGATTTCATCAATGTGGAGGAACTGGATGAGCAGGAAGAGGATTTAGACGAAAAGATAGTAGAAAAGTCGATTGTTGCCAACGTGAAGAAGTTTATTATGACTTTTGGGCAGGATTTCAGTTTTATAGGCAATCAATATCGTGTTGAAGTGGCTGGAGAGGAAATGTTCATTGATTTGTTGTTTTTCAATCGGGAACTTAATTCTTTAGTGGCGGTTGAATTGAAGTCCGGGAAATTCCGCAGTTCGTATTTAGGACAACTGAATACTTATCTTTCCGCTTTGGATTCATATGTGAGAAAACCGCACGAGAATCCCTCTATCGGAATAATACTTTGCAGAGAAATGAATCAAACCTTTGTAGAATTTGCAGTTCGTGATTATAACAAGCCGATGGGAGTCGCTACCTACCGTGCATCCAAAGATATGCCGGAACGACTTCGTAATGCCTTGCCTGACATTGAGGAACTGAAAAGGTTATTGTAAAACGAAAACCTGTCTCTTTTGGGGCAGGTAGTCGTCTTTTGTTTCTACTTCTGTTCACAAGTAAATTCTTTGCAAAAATTATCTGTCAGATAATAAATCTTTATATCTCCGTTGTGTTTTGAATATCGGGAAGCTGAAAAAGAAGTGATAGTCACGATGAAATAACTTTTCTGTAAAAATAGTAGTGTTTGCAGATTTGCTCTGTAGAAGAACAACGATTCGTCAAATGGGAAGTTTATATAAAAAGAGGCTTTCTCCATCTCCTCATCCATAAAAAAATCCGATCCATACCCCACCTTTATCAAAAATGAGTATATTTGCCCGCATCATTCTATCTTTTAACCTTAAAAACACAGTTTAAATGCAGCGTAAAACTCCGCAAACATCTGATATTGACGATGAAACACTTTTTGCTAAAGTGGAGCGGGGAGATGTAGAGGCATTTACTGCAGTTTACAATAAATATCACAAATTGCTTTATGCATTGGCCTATCGCTATTTGATGAGTTCTGCGATGGCAGAAGACGCTGTGCAACACGTATTTACCCGTTTCTGGGAATTTCGTTCGGAGCTTCGGGTAGGTATCAGCCTGAGAAACTACCTGATAACAATGACTAAAAATCATATACTCAATGTGATACGCAATGAGAATACCGCCCTTACCAAGAATTATGAGATAGCTCAGGGCACCCCTGCTTACGAAGATACCCTTGTTGACAGTCTGGAAAAGAAAGAACTGATGTCCATCTTTTATAAGGCAGTCGATATGCTGCCGCCCCAAAAGCGGGAAATCTGTCTGATGAAGGTGCGCGAAGAACTCTCCAACCAAGAGATAGCCGACCGCCTGAAACTCTCTATCAATACAATCAAAACCCATTATTCCGATGCGCTGAAACTGCTGCGCGTCCATTTGGGAAAATTGCTAATTTTTGTTACGTACCTCACCTTGTTAAGGTATTTAAGTGTCTATTTAACAGTATGAGTACAGAGAATATGAATACACCTACAGAAAAACAGATACAGGAAGTGCTGGCAGGGACATCTACTCCTGAAGTTGCCCGGATCGTAGCGGCTTGGTTTGCTACCGATGAGGGCGCGGCTTATCTGGCTAAAAGTATGGACCGTGATGCCGTACAGATCAAACAAGGATTCGAAGAACTCTATGTCAATCACGAAATCCCGTCCGAAGAGATGTTTGCCCGTATCCGCCGCAACATCCGACAGAAACGCATCCGCAGGATTACCTTCCGTGTGGCAGCCGTACTCATTCCGTTTGTGTTGCTGATAGGGCTGTTTGTCCAAGTGAATACCCGTGTCGATCTGCTGGGTGATTCCGGTTACGAAGAAATCTATGTGCCCAAAGGTGAGCGTCTGCAAATGATGTTTCAGGATGGCACACGTGCTTATATAAATTCAGATTCACGCCTGAAGTATCCAAAGAAATTTGCGCTGTCCAGCCGTGAAGTCTATCTGGAGGGCGAGGCTTATTTTGTAGTCTCAAAGAATTCCCACCGACCTTTCATTGTCAATCTTAATGGGCCTGCCGTGCATGTTCTGGGAACTTCGTTCGATGTTCAGGCTTATCCGGAGAATAAGGATATCACGGTCTGTTTGGACGAAGGTCGTGTTAATCTGACACTTGCTTCAGATAAGAAATATCCGTTGAAGCCCGGTGAGAAACTTGTCTATAACAAAGAAAGTGAGCGTTGTACCATTACCCGACATGCCGATATTCATCTGTCTTCCTTGTGGAAAAAGAATGTGATAGCTTTCAAGGATGCTCCGTTGTCCGAAGTCATCAAGGTGCTGAATCGCTGGTATGATGTGGATTTCAAGATAGAAGACCAGTCAGCTTGGGATGTATACTTTACGATTACATCAGAGAATACGCTTCTCGAAAAAGTTCTTCAGGATTTGGAGAAGATTGCGCCGCTACGGTTTGAATATAAAGAGGCTGAAAAGGAAGTGATAGTCACAAGAAAAAAAGAGGATTCCCGTCTAATGCATTGATTATGTAGATTTGAGTTGTAAAGAATATGTGAAACAAAAGTGCGTATTGCAGGTAAAATTCCGTTCAGTAAAGTGCGCATTGCAGGTAGTTTATGCTATATTAAACTTGCGCATTACAGAAAGTATCCTTGTTTTGGCGCATTGACTATATTAAATATTGAATTGAGTGATATTTAAACGTAAATGGAGATGGGTAATAATTCAAGACTATTCTGCATACCCCGTTAATAACCGTGAAGAGCGTTTTTAAAGAATAAGAGGAATGTTTTTTAAGAATGTTGCCGACGTTTATTAACAGCGTAGAAATCGATCTTAAAACTAAAATAGGACATATGTATACAAAAAAGGCGATAATTCTTCATGAGAATGACCGCCTTTTTATCTTTTATACCCGTCATTGTTTGGGGTAAAAGTCACCCGTATTAACTATAATCCGCCTGAATAGCTTAGGAGTAAACCATCGGTTGATTATATGGATTAGCTCCTGCTTTATATGAATATATTGTCAATTTTGTGCACTGTTTAATGCTTTGTTGTGAAGGTCTTGTTTTTCCCATTTACTAAAGTTTTAGGTTTATATTAGAGCTTCATTTTAAACTTCTACAAATATACTATATCAGAAAGGCGAAGTCAAGTGTTTCAGCCTCTGTTTTGAATTGTTTTTTCATTTATGGTGCTAATCTCTTCTGTTATACTATTCTATCGGTAAGTTTCTATTTCATATTGTTCTTTTTTAGGTGGAACTATTTACATTATCTTCAAATTTCTTGCGTAAAAACGGCTGTTTGTTATTATAAAAAGAGTAAATTTGTACGATTCTCGTGAATGATTGTCCCTTTATACATAGATACATTAATACAAGATGACGAGCTACATTTTGAACCGCCAATGACGATTCTTAGCCTTTAGAAGACTTTTTCTTAATTTATTTAGCAAAAAAGCATTTTTCCCTCACCCACTCCGAAATCTTGTGTGTCTACTTAGTATAAAGCGAATTTTTATACTAATGTTAATCTAAAATTTAAGTTATGAAACGCAAGATTTTACTTGTACTTCTTTTAGGCTTGATGGTTTCGTTTACAGCCTCTGCCCAGAAGGTAACCTTGCAATTTCGGCAAGTTAAGTTAGCAAAAGTCTTTGATGCTATCACTCGACAAACAGGGCTGACCGTGGCGTACAGTCGTCCTACTGTTGATCCTGACCGAATTGTAACTATTGAAGCTAATAAAGAAGAACTTTCCCAAGTGCTTACTCAATTAATGAAAGGTACGAATGTGACCTTTGAAATTGGTGAGAAGAAAATCTATTTGAAAGAAAAGCCAACTTCGGATGTACAGCAAAGTCGAAAGGTTAAAACAATCTCCGGTACTATAGTTGATGATAAAGGAGAGTCGGTGATTGGTGCCAGTATCATAATTGAAGGAACTTCACAAGGTACTATCACTAACATTGATGGTGAATATACTTTGGCTAATGTCCCTGAGAATAGCATGATTACTATTTCATTTGTAGGCTATAAGTCGTTAACCTTTGCTGCTAATGATAAAACTTTGGCAAATATCACTTTGAAAGAAGATAGCGAATTGATAGATGAAGTAATAGTAGTGGGTTATGGTGTGCAAAAAAAGAGAGATGTAACAGGTGCAATGGCTTCTGTAGATGCAGCGAAGATAGCTTCAGTTCCTGTAACTTCAGCTTCTGAAGCTTTACAAGGACGTGCTTCCGGTGTATTGGTTTCTCAGGATAATTGGGCACCGGGCACCTCACCTACAGTTTTAATTCGTGGAAAACGTTCAATCAATGCTAGTAATGAACCGTTGTACGTAGTTGATGGTGTACCTATTACAGGCGGACTTCGAGAAATAAGTCCTTCAGATATTGCTTCAATGGAAGTCTTGAAAGATGCATCTGCAACTGCCATTTATGGTTCAAGAGGCGCTAATGGCGTTGTTTTGATTACGACCAAACAAGGTAAAGATGGTAAAACGCAGGTTGACTATTCCGGGTACTTTGGTGTTCAAACGATACAGAATAAACTGGAATTAATGAATGGAGCCCAATATGCAGAATATGTGCGTGAGGCTTACCGCAATACAAATAGTTCGAACAAATATCCTACGGACTATCCTGATAAAACAGCGGATATGGCAAATCCCATGTTCAAACAGGACGCCTATGTACTTGAATCATTGATGATGGCTTATGATGAAAATGGAAATTATGACCCTTCAAAAGTATGTTCTGACAATTGGTTTGATCATGTTACACGCAATGGTATTATAACCGATCATCAGATAAGCGTCAATGGTGGAAATGCCAAAACAAACTTTTTGGCATCTGCTACTTATAATAAGAATGAAGGTATCATGAAAGATCAGAGTTACGAACGTTATTCTATACGTTTGAACTTGAATCATGAAATCAACCAGTGGTTTAAATTTGGACTTCAAACGCAATACTCACATTCTGTAAAGGAGCGTGGTAGTGGGATGGAAGGTGATGCTTATATGTACCGCATCAGTCCTTTGGGCTCATTACGCAATGAGGATGGTACTCCCACTCAGTTGGTAGCCTCTGATGCTCAGATGTGGAACCCTTTGATGAATCTTGAAGAAGGAGCAGTATCTGCACCTGAGAAAGTTAGTCGATATTTAGGTAGTTATTATGTGGAAGTGACCTTCCCTGTAAAGGGTTTGAAATTCAAAAGTAATTTAGGACTTGATGCCCGCACTAAACAAGATTATCAATTCTATTCCTCTAACACAAGTACCCGCCAGTTAGGAACATCTTATGCTTATAATGGTATGAGTAAATACACGATGATGACTCTTGAGAACATGCTGTTCTATAACCGCGATTTTGGTAAAGACCATACTTTGGGTGTGACCTTGCTGCAATCTATTCAGGAAGATAAGACAGAATCGAATAAGATTGGAGTGCAGGATGTTACTTCAGATGATTTGCTGTACAATGACTTGGCATCTTCTTTTATTATAGATAAAATAGGTAGTAATTTGACGAAGTGGACTATGGCGTCTTTTATGGGACGTGTCAATTATGGATTTAAAGGAAGATATCTCTTTACCGGTTCAGTACGTTATGATGGTTCTTCCCGTTTAGCAGAGGGACACAAATGGGTCGCTTTCCCATCAGTGGCATTGGCATGGCGTGTCAGTGAAGAAGCTTTTATGAAGAAGCAGAATTTCCTTTCTAATTTAAAGTTAAGAGCAGGTTGGGGAAAGACTGGTAATTCTTCTATTGATCCTTATATGACGAGAGGCGGTCTTGGCTTGTCTACATATGTATGGGATAATGGAGCATCCGAAGTGTTAGGATATGCCCCCAGTATAATGGCAAATAGTGAATTAACCTGGGAGACTACAAAACAATGGAATGTAGGTGTGGACTTTGGTTTCTTTAATAACAGGCTAAGTGGTACTGTTGATTTATACCTTCAACACACTTCTGACCTTTTGCTGGAACGTCAGATACCTGTCGTGTCCGGATTTGGGAGTGTCCTTTCCAATGTAGGTGAAACTAAAAATAAAGGTATTGAAATTTCACTTTCTTCTTTGAATATCAATACGAAAAGTTTCCAGTGGACTACCGACGTGATGTTCTATGCAAATAAAGAATCTATCGAATCACTGTATAATGGGAAAGTAGATGATATTGGTAATAAGTGGTTTATCGGACATCCTATTAATGTGCATTATGATTATGAGAAAATAGGAATCTGGCAGAATACACCGGAAGATTTGGCTGAAATGGAAGAGTTTAATAAGAATGGTGCCAACTTTAAACCGGGAGATATAAAGATATGGGATAACGGCGATAAGAAAATTACGGAGGCTGATCGCAAAATATTAGGTTCTACCAGTCCGAAGTTCATTGCAAGTATGGTGAATAGTATCAGCTATAAAGGATTTGATTTTTCTATTTTCCTGTATGCCAGTGTGGGAGCTATGCTTAATAATAATATTGAGTATTTGAATAAACCCGGACGTGCTAACAGTATTGTTATTGATTACTGGACTCCGACGAATCCGACAAATGCCTATCCACGTCCCAGTGTTGACAATGCTTCACCAGCTTATGTGAAGTCACTTCAATATGAAAAGGCTGATTTCATCAGAGTTAGAAATATAACTTTGGGGTATACTTTACCGGAGAAATTATTGAAAAAAATACGTGCTCGTAAAATACGTGTATATCTTTCTGCAAACAATCCATTTATTATTACCGGATTCTCTGGAATTGATCCTGAAGGAGCAAGAGGCTATACAGTGCCAAGTGCTTCGACATGGATGGGTGGAGTAAATCTTTCTTTCTAAAATTAATCAGAGTTCTAAATCTTTAAAATAGTTGAGATATGAAAATAAGATATATTAGTATTATGTTGTTGTTTGCTTTCTTGGTTTCGGGTTGCAGCGATTGGCTGCAAGAAGATGATTCTTCAAAGCTGACATATGATTTTTATGCTACTGAAAAGGGAATAGATGCAGCATTAGTTGCCACTTATTCATATATGAGATGGGGAGCCGGTGATAAAGCCAGGTATAATATGATGACGGAATTAGGAGTTGATTTGTTTACTGAAGCACGTGACGGAAAGACTCGCGAATCTTTTAATCGTTATGAATCCGGTTTTATGAATCCTTCTTTGAAGGTTTTATATGAATTCTGGGAAAATCATTATAAAGCAATCAGTACGGCGAATATTGCTATAAACCAAGTAGAAAAAAGTACTGAATTATCCGAAGCTAAAAAAGAACTGAGTTTAGGAGAATTGCATTTTTTGCGTGCTTATTTTTATTTTGATTTAGTACAGCAGTTTGGTAAAATTCCTTTGGAAACAAAAGGGAATTTTGAAGTGAGAACCGATTATAAACGGGCCGCTGTGTCAGATATTTACAATCAGATTATTAGTGATTTGAGAGTTGCAGAACCATTACTTCCTACGAAACCCTCCAATGGAGGTAAAGCTTCAAGAGATGCTGCTGCACACCTTCTTGCCAAAGTTTATTTGACTCGTGCCAGTGCGGAAACTGAGATTCGTGGCATGAAGCCTACCGATCTGGATAGTTGTCTTTATTATGCAGAGAGTGTATTACCGGAGAATGGAGGTACGCACAAATTAATGAGCAACTATGCGGACTTATGGGATATGAAGAATCAGGGCAACTCAGAAGTAATTTATGCAGTGCAATTTACAAATAATCCGTTGTATAATGATGACGGAAACTGGTTTCATCTTTATTGGAATGCAGCCATGTATGAATTACAACCGGGTATGATACGTGATATTGCAAATGGACGTCCTTATGGAATGATTCGTCCGACTGATAAGACTTTACTCACCCTTTTCGATCGTAAAAACGACTCTCGTTTCTATAAGAGTTTCCGTTGGGCATTTCTTTCCAACAACGAGAAAACAATTCCTGTGTGGAAGAAGTTGGAAGATGGCGGAAGCGTGTATTTTACCCCCGATCCTGCCAAAGGACAAGTGGAAGGGAAAGAAAAGTTTGCATTAGGAGATACAGCCGTTTATTATACTGTCGAAAAAACAGGATTTAAAGCGCAAAGTCTGGAAATGAAGAAACTGCGTGCCGATAAGTAATATACTTATTATCCTTACGAAGTACATGATTTGAAGCATTATCCCAATCTGATAAAGCATATGGCACCTAATCGTCCGTCGGTTGCCGAGAAGGCGTCTTCTCGTGAATGGGTACGGATGCGTTTGGGAGAAACTTACCTGATTGCTGCCGAGGCTGCGGGGAGAAAAGGCGATTATGACTTGGCTGCCACTTATGTGAATAAGGTGCGCGAACGTGCTGCATGGCATGAGGGGGAAGTGAAGGCTCCGCAATTTTATACCATTGAGGGAGGAGTAAATGATACGCATAGTACATACGATGCGATTAAGGTCACTGAGGCTCAACTGCGTAATACGGATTTTGTGGAATTTATGTTGGACGAACGGGGACGGGAATTGCTTGTGAGACTTGTCGTTGGGAAGATTTGGTGCGTACCGAGAAGTTCTATGAATGGGTGAAAACATTTAATCCGGATGCCACCGGTTTGAAAGAGTTTCATAAGTTGCGCCCGATACCTCAGACGCATATTGACCGATTGAGTCCTGCCGGTGTGATTACCGAGGAGCAGAATGAAGGATACTATTAGGACTTTCACAGATACGAATAATATAAAATAAGGATACATCTGAGTTATGAAAAAAAGAAAGAATTATATCTTGCTGCTTTTGTTGCTCTGCCAGACTGTTGTGTGGGCGCAGGGAACGGATAGAGTGGCAGCTATTCGTGAAAAATTGTTTAACCCTGATAGTAAGGATGTGCTGGTTGTCTCTCATCGGGGAGACTGGAGAAATGCCTGTGAAAATTCTGTTGAGGCAGTGAGGAATGCCAGCCGGATGGGAGTGGATATTGTTGAAATAGATTTGGGACGGACAAAGGATGGCGAACTGATAGTAATGCACGATGACAAGGTGGATCGTACAACCACCGGAAAAGGGTATGTCAAGGACTTGACACTGGCGGAAATCAAGCAATTACGGCTGCGGAACGGATGCAATATCAAGACTATCTACAAAGTCCCTACTTTGGAAGAGGTACTGTTGGAAGCCAAGGGGAAGGTGATGCTGAATCTGGATAAGGCTTTTGACTATTTTCACCAGGTCTATGAATTATTGGAGAAAACAGGAACAGCCAATCTGGTGATAATGAAAAGCAATGCACCGGCAGAAGATGTGCAACGTGATTATGGAAAATATCTGGATAAAGTGATCTTTATGCCAAAAGTTAATTTGGATGATGAAGATGCTATCCGTAAGTTAAATGATTATCTTCGGATATTGAAACCGGTGGCTATCGAGTTTAAATTCGCTCATGATACGAATCCGTTACCCTACGAAGTGAAAAGGATCATGGCCGGGAAATCACGTATTTGGTATAATACTTTGTGGGATACACATGCTGGCGGGCATGATGACGATTGCTCATTAGTGAATCCGGATAAAGGGTATGGTTATCTGATAGAAAATTTAGGTGCGACTATTTTGCAAACGGACCGTCCGGCAT
>OGGJ01002952.1_pt1 | contig 11236 bp, 6 predicted proteins | sample 1571071 | NCBI WGS metagenome assembly OGGJ01 (sample SAMEA2581954, study PRJEB24529) | metagenome | biome: Human gut stool | place: China | collected 2011
GGAGGCCTGCTTGCTATCCGGGGAACGATCACAATCGGAGATATTCAGGCGTTTATCCAGTACGTGAAAAGTTTCACACAGCCGATCCAGCAGATCGCACAGGTCATCAACCAGGTGCAGTCGATGGCGGCGGCTTCGGAGCGTGTGTTTGAATTCCTGAATGAGGAGGAAGAAGATCAGTCTGTGGAGAATCCTTGTGATATTTCCGGGGTGACAGGCGCAGTATCGTTTGAGCATGTTCATTTTGGTTACCAGCCGGATCAGACGATTATTCACGACTTCAGCGTAAATGTGGCTCCGGGACAAAAGATTGCCATTGTCGGACCGACAGGCGCCGGAAAGACCACTATGGTCAAACTTCTGATGCGTTTTTATGATGTAAACAGCGGCGCAATCTGCCTTGACGGTCATGACGTGAGAAGCTTTAACCGGCGGGATCTGCGTGAGGCATTCGGTATGGTGCTTCAGGATACCTGGCTGTTTCAGGGAACGATCATGGAAAATATCCGTTACGGCAGGCTGGATGCGACGGATGAGGAAGTCATTGCCGCAGCGAAGGCGGCGCACGCCGACCACTTTATCCGCACACTGCCGGGTGGCTATCAGATGGAGTTAAACGAGGATGCAAGCAACGTCTCACAGGGGCAGAAGCAGCTTCTCACCATCGCCAGAGCAATTCTTGCAGACAACAAGATCCTGATTCTTGACGAGGCGACGTCGTCGGTTGATACGCGCACAGAGGTGGCGATCCAGAAAGCGATGGATCACCTGATGAAGGGACGTACCAGCTTTGTCATCGCACACCGCCTGTCGACCATACGCGATGCGGATATGATCCTTGTCATGAAGGACGGCGACATCGTAGAGCAGGGCAGACACGAAGAACTGCTCAAGAAGCAGGGCTTTTATGCGAACCTGTATAACTCGCAGTTCGAGGAGACCGTGGCGTAAGAGACGGCACGCCCCAAAAGCGTACTGCCGTACGGCAAGGATGGGGATAAGGGATATTTCCAAAAACCGATACCTGAAAGTTCCGGATAGAACAGACGGCGGCAATTCTGACCGCAAAATCCGGTATTTCTAACCACGCCGCGCCTGGCATCTTCGATGATCCGTGTCTTGGCCACGTTTGGACACACTCCGTGGAGTGTCCAAACGTGGCCAAGACACGAAATGGGATGCCGGACGCGGCATGGAAGAAATACACGAATTTTGCTTCAAAGATTTGCCGCCGTCCGTTCTATTCCGGAGCTTTCTGTTCCCGGGAGTTCCTGTGATATCCCTTATCCCCATCCTTTTCCGTTACGGCTGGCGATTACGGGGACGTGCCGGATCGGACGCCGCGTCTGCCGGATGCGCTGCATTGCGCTTGGCGCGCTGCATGCCGCCGGTCATGTGGGAGAGCGCGGGCGCTGCATCGTCCGCTTCGATAAAGCAGGCGCGCTTGATGGAATCTTCCCCGTAGCGGGAGCGGATGGCGTCGACTGCCACATTCAGGCGGGAGAGCTTCTCGTTCTTCTGCATGTCAAACAGGTCGTACTGCTCGTAGTGTTCCTGCGTCGCCTTGCCGGTCGAGATGCCGAGCAGCCGGATTGGACGGTAATCCCAGAGCTCGTCGAAGAGCTCACAGGCACAGGTGTACAGCTTCTCCGTGACGTTGGTGGAGGAAGCGAGCGTTACCTGTCTGGAAGTGTGGCGGAAATCATTGTCCACAATCTGCACCTGCACCACGCTGACATAGGCGCCGGCAGCGCGGATTCTGGCACCGACCGTCTCACAGAGCGAGAGAAGCACATGCTTTGCCACCGCGGCGTCCGTCACATCGTACTGGAGCGTGAGGGAATTGCCGAATCCCTTGCTTGCGGCGTCGTTGTGAGACAGCGGTGTGGATTCGATTCCGTTGGCATAATTCCAGATGGTGTCGCCGTGGGACTTAAAGACGGAGAGAATCATGGCGTGATCGCTTTTGGCCAGCTGGCCGATGGTTGTGATGCCGAGGGAGCGGAGCCTTAGGGCGGTGGATTTCCCGACGAAAAACAGATCCTCGATCGGAAGCGGCCAGAACTTTTCTTCCATTTCGGATGGGAAAAGCGTGTGTACTTTGTCCGGTTTTTCAAAGTCGGAGGCAGTCTTGGCGAGCAGCCGGTTGGAGGAGATGCCGATGTTCACGGTAAAGCCGAGCCGGGTGTGAATCTCGTCCTTCAGCCTGTGGGCAAAGTCCACCGGATTGCCGTAGAGCGAGGAGGTGCCTGTCATGTCGCAGAAGGCCTCGTCGATGCTGTAGGTGTCCACCGAGGGCGCATATTCTTTGAGAAGTGCCATGAACTGGCGGGAACGCTCCACATAGATGCTGTAGTGCGGGGCATAGATTTTTAAATCAGGGCACTTGCGTCTTGCCTGGGCGAGCGGCTCGCCGGTACAGACGCCGAGCGCGGCTGCGGATGGCGACTTGGCGAGAACAATCCCGTGCCGTGTCTTTTCGCTGCCGCCGATGACGGAAGGAAAAGAGCGGATGTCCGGGGCGTCCGGATCCTGGCGCAGAAGTTCGGCGGCTTCCCAGCTTAAAAATGCGGAATTGACGTCAATGTGATAAATGAGCGGCTGCGGCATATGGTAATCCTCCTTATGATGGTGTATTATAGCAGAGAAGTGAACAAAAGTAAATGAAAATGCAAACATATGTTCCTGGAGGAAGAATGAAGATCCGTATCTATGTCATGACACATAAAAAGTTTGAGATGCCGCAGAGCCCGCTGTTTCGTCCGCTCCATGTGGGACGCGCGTGCGGGGAAGACCTGGGCTATCCGGGGGATGATACCGGAGAGAATATTTCCGACAAAAATTGCTATTACAGTGAGCTGACCGGGCTCTACTGGGTGTGGAAAAACTGTCACGATGTGGATTATGTGGGCACCTGTCATTACCGGAGATATCTGCTCGGGGCGGATGAGAGGATTCTTATGGAGGACGATTACGAAAAGCTTTTATCAGAGTACGATCTGATTACGACGAAGCAGGTTGCACTCAATAACTCCTACTATTACGGTTTTTGCGCCAATCATAACAAAAAGGCGCTGGATGCGGCGGGAGAGGTGATAAAAGAACGTTATCCGGCATATTATCCGGCGTTTGAGAGGCTGGTGCACGGCACAAGGACGTATTTCGGGAATATGTTTGTCACGTCGAAGAAGCTCTATGATTCGTACTGCAGCTGGCTCTTTTCCATATTTGCCGAGGTGGAAAAACGGATCTGTCTGGAGACGGGGGAGGACGCCTACCATAAGCGCGTGTTCGGATTTATCTCCGAATTCCTGCTGCTGGTCTGGGTGACGGTGCAGGGACTTTCGGTGTGTGAGTGCAAGGTGGGGATGATCGGTGAGAAGGCGGAGACGAGAGAGATGAAAGAGCAGCTTGCCGGCTATTTTGCAAGATGCGATGTGGACGGCGCCAAGGCGTATTTCCTTGAGCGCAGAAAGGAGCGCCCGGACGTTTTGATGGAGGCGTCGGATGTGACGGGAGAACTCCGGCTTTGCATGCAGGTGATCGCAACGGCGGGAATGGAGCAGACACGTTACGGGACGAACCTTTTAGAACGCGAAAATCGTTTCAAAGAGCTGATGCAGATGTTTGACCGTCTGGATCAGATCGTGTACCGCTACCGCAACGGTCTGCAGAAAAAAGAGGATGCCGTCTTTTTAAAGGAACAGGGAATCACGGACACCGCGCTTCTGATCGCACTGCGGATCCCGGGGGATGATGCAGCGCGCCAGAAGGAACTGTTTGCACAGATTACGGCAGACAAAAAAGCACTGGATGGCACCACCGCAGATACCGTTACTGTGTGAGTTCACACAATTTTCAGAAAAGCTTTTGGGATAAGCGTTGACAAACAAAATGCCAATGTGCTAGTATATGTTCGTTGCGATATGAGTTTTTCAGAGATGCGCAATGGGCAACCGTAGTCTAATGGATAGAACACCGGACTCCGACTCCGGCAATGCGGGTTCGATTCCCGCCGGGTGCATTTTTTTGACAGATATGGCAGAGCAGATTGCTCTGCCATAGAATATTGGAGAATCTTTGACAGGCGAGAGACTGTCAGATTGGAACATCTGTGCCTGCAGATGTGCACACAGATGATGCGGTAGTGCAGCGGATGACGAATTGTTTGGGAAAGGTACGGTGGAGAATCAATGGAGAATTCCAGTTTGAATCATACAGAGAATCATAAGACAGAGGAGAAGGAGACGAAGAGAACGCCGATTAAGCAGAGAAAAAAGGAGAATGAGGTTCTCCGTTTTATCCGGGAGCACATCCGGTATTTTGCGGCGGTAGTGCTGGTGGTCGTTTTAATCCTCGTGCTTGCCATGTGTGCGAAGCCGAAGGGATCCGACTCTGATGTCGTGGTGAATGCGAACGCGACGGAGAGCACGCAGGCGACGGAAGAAGCCTATCAGGTGGATGCCTATGAGAATATCAACACACTGATTACACAGTATTACACGGCGTATGCGGCGGGAGACATTACGACTCTCTCTTCGATTGCGACACCGATTTCTGCAAATGAGCAGAGCTACATCGGATTATTTTCACAGTATGTGGATGAATATCAGAATATCAAGTGCTACACCAAGACAGGGCTGGATGCGAACTCTTATCTGGTTTCCGTGTCGATGGAGATCAAGTTTACGGGAGTGGATACCACAGCGCCGGGACTGGATTTCTTCTATGTCCGTACGAACGATGACGGCACGCTTTATATTGACAACCTGTACAGCCAGTACAATCTTGCCAATCAGGAGAACGCGCTCGACACCAGCGTACAGAGCCTGATCGGTCAGTTTGAGAGCGAGTCGGATGTGGTAGAGCTGCAGAGCGAGGTGCAGACGAGATACGATGAGGCGCTTGCAGCGGATGAGAATCTGGCGAATATGATTCAGACGACGATTCCTGCAGCGATCAAGGACTGGGTGAGCCAGGTGGCGGCACAGGCGGCAACAGAGCAGACCGAAGCGACCGAGGCGGCGGAGCAGCCGGAGACCGAGCAGCCGCAGGAGACAGAACAGCAGGAAGAAATCATACAGCAGACCGATACGCTGGCAACGAAGGACCGTGTGAATGTCCGCGCGGCAGCAGATGTGGAATCTGAAAAGCTTGGCACCTTAGATCAGGGAACGGTTGTCACCCGTACAGCGATAGCCGGTGATTGGAGTGTGATTGATTACAACGGCACGACAGGTTATGTCAAAAATGAGTTTTTGACCTATGATCTGCCGGATACGACAGCAGACAGCAATTCGGACAGTTCAGCGGATGACAGCGACAGCACAAATGCTGCTTCCATCGCAGAGGGAACGGTGATTATGCTGGAGAATACCACGAATATCCGCTCGGGAATGAGCGAGGATTCCAGTAAAGTCGGAACAGCTTATGCGGGAGAGAAGGTCACAGTTGTGATGAGTTATGCGGAGGGCTGGACCAAGGTAAAATGGAACGGCGAGACCGGTTACATAAAGACATCTTTATTACAGTAAGCGGTGCGGCCTGGCTGATACCGGAAAACGGAGACTTTTTAAAAGGAAGTCTCCGTTTTTTCACAGAGAGAACATTTGAAACGGAGAGATTATGGACGAACAGGGAGTGCGGATCAACAAATATCTGAGTGAGGCAGGGGTGTGTTCAAGACGTGAGGCGGATCGTCAGATCGAGGCGGGGGCAGTCACCGTGGACGGAGTCTGCGCCAGACCCGGGACAAGAGTGCTGCCGGGGCAGACGGTCTGCTTTCAGGGGAGATGCGTAAGCCAGGAGGAAGAACGCATCCTGCTCGCGTTTCACAAGCCGGCAGGAATTGTCTGCACTGCGGAAAAGCGTGAGAAAAACAACGTGATCGACTATATTCATTATCCGAAGCGCATCTATCCGGTCGGGAGACTCGACAAGGACTCGGAGGGGCTGCTGCTTTTGACGAACCAGGGAGATCTTGTGAACAAGATTATGCGTGCGGGAAACATGCATGAGAAGGAATATCTGGTGACGGTGAACAAACCGGTCACGGAGTCTTTTCTGCGCGGAATGGCAGGCGGCGTGCCGCTCGTGGAGCTGAATGCGACAACGCGCCGGTGCTTTGTGGAGCGTATCGGCAAGCGCGAGTTCCGGATCATTTTAACGCAGGGGCTGAACCGGCAGATCCGAAGAATGTGTGAATATTTCGGCTACCGTGTGGAAAAGCTGGTGCGCGTGCGTATTATGAATATTGAATTGGGCAGTTTAAAGAGTGGAACATACCGGAATGTGACGGAGGAGGAGTATCATGACTTGCTCCGACTGACCGCGGATTCGTCCAACGATCCGGTGATGCCTGCAAAAAAGACGGGGGAGAAAAAGAGATGACACCGGAAGAACAGATCAAAAAGCTACGGGAACAGATTGCGTATCACAGTGACCGCTATTACAATCAGGACAACCCGGAGATATCCGATTACGAGTTTGATCAGCTGATGCTGGAATTAAAGCGGCTGGAGCGGGAACATCCCGAACTGGTCACGCCGGATTCGCCGACGCAGAAGGTGGGCGGTGCCGCGAAGCGGACGGCGGGCGTGCTGGTAAGGCACAATGTCCCGATGTTAAGCCTGCAGGATGTTTTCTCAAAGGAAGAAATCTATGATTTTGTGGCGCAGATGAAGGAACAGCTGGACGATCCGGAGTTTGTCGTGGAGTATAAAATCGACGGACTTTCGATGACGCTGCGCTATGAGAACGGGGAGCTGGCACTTGCGGAGACGCGCGGTGACGGCATCAATTTCGGCGAGGATGTCACGGCGAATGCAAAGGTGATCGGCGACGTGAAAAAGAAGCTCCGGGAGGCACCGGAATATCTGGAGATCCGCGGGGAAGTCTACATGAAGAATGCGGATTTTGACGCTGTAAATGAAAAACAGGAGCTGCTCGGGAAAAAGCCGTTCGCCAATCCGAGAAACTGTGCGGCGGGCACGCTCCGCCAGCTGGATTCCGCGATCACGAAAGAGCGTAAGCTGTCGTTGTTTATATTTAATATCCAGCAGGTGCGGGGAATGCAGTTTGACACGCACACACAGGGATACGAGTATCTGAAGAAACAGGGAATTCATGTGATTGACGATTACCGTGTCTGCAAGACGGCAGATGAAGTGTGGGAGGCGATTACCGCCATCGGCGAGAACCGAGGCAATCTAGGCTATGATATTGACGGAGCGGTGGTCAAGATCAACCGTTTCTCGGACCGGGAGAAGCACGGGGCAACCTCGAAAATGCCGAGATGGGCGATCGCCTACAAATATCCGCCGGAGGAAAAAGAGACAAAGCTTCTGGACATCGAATTGTCGGTCGGAAGGACGGGCAGGATTACGCCGACTGCGGTATTTGAGCCGATACGGCTCTGCGGAACGAGCGTTTCGAGGGCGACGCTCCACAATCAGGATTTTATCGATGATCTGGATGTCGGAATTGGGGACACCATCGTTGTCTACAAATCCGGAGAGATCATTCCGAAAGTAAAGGAAGTACGGAAAGAAAAGCGTCCGGAGGGCTGGAAGCGCTTTGTGATACCGGATGTCTGTCCGGTGTGCGGGGCGAAGACAGAGCGGGAACGCGATACGGCGGACATCAAGTGTACATCGCCGAACTGCCCGGCGCAGCTGGAGCGCCACATCATCAATTTTGTCGGAAGAGACGCCATGGACATCAAGGGGTTTGGAACGGTTTATATTGAAGAACTCGTCAGAATGGGTTATATTAAAAATGTCGCGGACATTTTTTCGCTGAAGGAGCACCGCGAGGAACTGATTGCACAGGGAATCATCGGCAAGGAGAAGAACACGGACAAGCTTCTGGAGGCGATAGAAAAAGCCAAGCAGAATGATGCGTACAAGCTGTTGACCGGTCTTGGGATACCGAATGTCGGAAAGGCGGCAGCGAAGGCGATCATGAAGCATTTTAAGACCATGGAGCGGCTTTCGGAGGCATCCGAGGAGGAACTGACGGCAGTCGGGGACATCGGAAAAGTCAGTGCGGACTGCATCCGGAGTTATTTTTCGGATGAGAAGAACCAGGTGGTGCTGCAGAGACTCGCACAGGCCGGCGTCAACATGACGGCGGAGGAGAGCGAGACCGTGGACTCTGTCATTAGCGGAAAGACCCTTGTGGTGACGGGAACCCTGCCGACGCTTGGCAGAAAGGAAGCGCAGACGTTGATCGAGCGGTATGGAGGAAAGGTATCCGGATCTGTGTCAAAGAAGACGGATTATGTCCTCGCGGGGGAGAGCGCGGGAAGCAAGCTTACGAAGGCGCAGGAACTCGGCATCAGAGTGATCAGTGAGGACGAACTGTACGACATGCTGCAGATAGAGAGGTAACATTTTTATGCCAATCAGAATACAGAGTGATTTACCTGCAAAGGAAATACTGGAGAAGGAAAATATATTTGTTATGGATGAGAATCGTGCGATGCATCAGGACATCAGACCGATCAAGATCGGAATTTTAAATCTGATGCCGCTGAAAGAAGATACGGAACTTCTGGAAGAAGTCGTTGTATTGGGTTACGGTGCAAATACGCGTAAGCAGGATTTGTCTGCTTCCGTGGGTGTAGTAAGTAATGCAGACGAGTTGGCAGTTCGCCCGGTAACTTCTACTGAAGGTATGTTACAGGGACAATTGGCTGGTGTTACCATCCAGGCTGACGGCGGTGACCCGACTTCATCTCCCAGTATCGTAATTCGTGGTCAGGGATCACAAGATGGCGATAATGTTCTTTGGGTAGTTGATGGCGTACCCGGTGCACCTATTTCTTCAATGAATGATATTGAAAGTATTGTTGTATTGAAGGATGCTGCTTCCGCAGCTATTTATGGAGCACAGTCCGGTGCGGGCGGTGTAGTGCTGGTGACTACGAAAAAAGCTAAAGAAGGTAGACCTTCATTGTCTTACGATGGCACTTTTGGTATACGTCAGGCTTCCAATCTGATAAGTCCGCTGAACGCAGAGCAGCAGATCGAGATGCGTAAACTTTCATATGCTAATGCCGATATGACTCTGCCTATCGGTTGGGATGTATCAAGGAACCCTTATATAGGAACTACGCGTACGGACTGGATGGATGCTATTTTCCGCACAGCATTCTATCAACGCCACAATGTTGCTTTGAATGTCGGTACAGAGAATTACTCAAACCGTATTTCTCTTGCTTACGATAATGACGAAGGTGTTTTAATTAATACTTTCAAAAAGAATCTCTCGCTCCGTTATAACGGTAAAATGAAATTGAACAACTGGGTGAGCATCAGTGAAGATTTTGTATGGCAAAATACATCAAGCCGTTCTAAAGATACGGACAATGATGCTTATACTGGCCCCATCCTTTCGGCTATCTATATGCCTGCAAGTGCTTCTATCTATAATCCGTTGGATGGAAGTTATGGTGGTGTTACCACAGAAGACCCTGCATATATAAAGCAGTATGGCTCTAACTTCTCGGATATTCATGGGGATGCTGTGAATCCGGTACGTTTATTGGAAGCAGAAAATCTGTATAATAAGACGAGTGATGTGTGGAGTACTACCAGCCTGGATATTGCTAATGTGATTCCCGGATTGAAGTTTACTAGCCGTTTCACTTGCAATATGAAGAGCAATTATTATAAGAAGTTCAATCCTATTCGTGATGAAGTAGGCAAACCGGTTTTGTCGAACAACCTCCAGGAGACGACTTATCGTACTGATGCGTGGAAAACAGAAAACACCTTAACTTACGATAAAACATTTGGTGAACATACTATTGGTGCTTTGTTCTCTACTACAGCTGATCATTTTGAAAGTCGTGGGCTGGAAGTGACAGGTAAGGATTTTGCAGACGAATCCGAGTTCCTGCAATATCTGGCGTATGCGGGATCCACCACAGCATCCGACTATTTGACTGGTCCCGATGCCAATGTATCCTTGATTGCCCGTTTGGCTTATTCATACAATGACCGTTATTTCCTGACTGCTTCATGGCGTCGTGACTATGCAGGCCGTTTGCCGAAAGAGAATAACTATGGTGATTTTCCGGCTGTTACGCTTGGATGGAAAATCTCTAACGAAAAGTTCTTCAAGAAGAGCGATTTCATTAGTTTACTGAAACTGCGTGCGTCTTGGGGACGTGTAGGAAATTTAGGATCTATCGGTTATAATTATAAGTCTGCTTTATTGAGTAAAAGCATGTGGACTGAGCAGGCACAATATGGTCCGGAATCAAATAAAATTTGGAGCACCCTTATTTATAACTCCATTGCATTGAATCCCAATTTGACTTGGGAAACTTCAGAACAGACCGATTTAGGTTTGGATGTGGAGATGTTTAAAAACCACCTGTCTGTATCATTGGATTATTTTGATAAACGTACTTTCAATTTGATCCAGAAACAAACGATGGACTGGCCATCTACTATTGGTATCGATGCTATGTTGGTTAACCAGGGTGAGGTACGCAACCGTGGTTTCGAAGTTCAAGTAAACTGGAATGATAAAATTAACAAAGACTTTTCTTATTTCGTATCGGGTAATTTCTCTTATTTGAAGAATTGGGTTTCTGATATAGGTGTGAAGAATGCGGATGGTACTCCGGGTGTATGGACAAACGACAAGAGATTCCGTAATATACCTTACGTAATACAGACTGCTGAAGGTGAACCTTTGAATTCTTTCTATCTGATTAAGACGGATGGTATTTTCCAGAGTGATGCCGAGGCTGCCGCTTATGTAAACGAGAAAGGAGAACGTATCCAACCGAATGCTCAAGCCGGTGACCTGAAGTTTGTGGATTACAATGGTGATGGTAAGATAACTGATGAAGATCGTCAATATATGGGAAATGCAACTCCTAAAACGACTTTCGCATTCACATTGGGACTTACATGGAAAAAGCTTTCTTTTAGTGCGATGTTCCAGGGTGTAGGTGGTGCACAGGCTATGTATGTAGGAAAATATATGTTGTTGAGTGATGTGGAAGGTAACTTCAATCGTTCCAGTGAAATTCTGAATGCATGGAGTCCTACAAACACCGGTTCTGACATTCCACGTTTGTCAAAGAATGACCCGAATGGTAACTTCAGCACTGCATCCGATTGGTATCTGGAAAATTCTTCTTATTTGCGTTTGAAGAATGTAACCCTTTCTTATGACCTGAGTGATGTATTTCGTAAGTGGTCTCATCTGAATGAGC
>OGGJ01002956.1_pt1 | contig 11225 bp, 7 predicted proteins | sample 1571071 | NCBI WGS metagenome assembly OGGJ01 (sample SAMEA2581954, study PRJEB24529) | metagenome | biome: Human gut stool | place: China | collected 2011
CAAGCGTTTCGGCATCGCCGAAAAGAGCGATCATACCCTGGAAGAAGTGGGCAAGGAGTTTAACGTCACCCGTGAACGCATTCGTCAGATCGAGGCGAAAGCTCTACGCAAGCTCAAACATCCGAGCCGTTCGCGCAAACTGCGTTCGTTTCTGGATCAATAAACTTCTGCCGACCGACGCAAGCAGTATATTAACTGTTCCGAACTGTATTTGTCCGGCCAACGGGCTGTGCAAGCCCGACGGCCGGGCAGAAGGTCTGCATCCGCCTGCTTGCGCAGACGTGAGCCGTAAAAGCAAAGCCCCGGTTTTTCCGGGGTTTTGCTTTATTGCGTTTCTAACAGCAACCCCTCGTTTTTCTCGGGGCAGAATGCTTTAGTGCCGAAACAACACCGTTCTGCGTCTTTGATCATGGTCAAGTCGCAGGCTTTGCCGCTGTTTTGGAAAAACAGAATTGCCGGAAAAGTTCTGCGCCGGATGTAAATTGCATGGCTTGCGGCTTTGTCTGCAGGCTTTCTCCGTCTGATGCAAAAGAGTGAACATTGCTTTCAGGGAGCAAAACCGCGCGAGACTGCCGGCCGGGCCGGAGTTTTTTCTGCGGCGGAAAAGGGACGGAAGACGGGGCGGAAAGACGGAAACGCGAGCCGACAAAAGTGGAAAAAAGAAAAACGGAAAGGTGAAGCATTAACGGCGCAGGAAAGGGCAAAGCGAGGGAAAAAAGGAAATGTTGCGAAGAAGAGAGGCAAACGCGGCAAAGAACGGCGAAGAAGTCGTTGCGGCAAGGCAGAAAATGCCGGCAAAGGAAGAAGAAGGCGGCAGAAAGAGTATGGACGGAAAGGTTCGTATAAAATGACGATATTGTTGTAACGTGAGGAATAAGAAGCGTAAACGGAAAGCAGGAAAGAGGAATGTTGTGTTCCCCAAACAGGTTTGCAAATCAACAAACCGTATGGAGTTATTGCCGGTTCAGACCAATGCCGCAATTCGGCAATTATATCCGTCAGCCGTTAAACAAATCTTACGACGAAACAAGGCGGAAGGGAAACGCCGGCAGAAAAGTCTTGTTTCCCGGCCGTGTCGGCGCTATTATCAAAAAAATCGGAGACTTTTTCAAAGGAGACTATCTGCAAATGACATGCAATTATTCGGATGAAGACAAACGGCAAATGCTGATCACGGCCAAGTCCAGAAACAAATCGAGGTTGCGGGAACTGATTGATTTCTGCCGTCTTTCCGGTTTTCGGAAACTGGGGATTGCAACCTGTGCCGGCGTACTTGTCTACGGCGCCCGGCTGGCCCGATTGCTGGAAGAGGCCGGTTTTGAGGTTTTTATCATCAACTGCAAGGAAAGCGGGCTGAAGGCTTCCGAGCTCAACGAGGAGTTGCACGGGCCGAGCTGCGATCCGTTGTCGCAGGCGGAATATTTAAACGGCAAAGGCACCGAGCTGAACATTATCGTCGGCCTTTGTCTCGGTCACGGACTGTTGTTTGAAAAGCATTCGGCGGCGCCGGTGACGACTTTTCTGGTCAAAGACTTTGCCACCGGACATAAAACGGCGGAAAGTCTGGTGTGAGGGCTGAGGCTGCCGGAGAACGGCGGCGGTTATTTTCCGGCTTCTTTCTTTTTGCCCGGCAGATGTTTGATTTTTTCGTCAACGATGTAAAGCGGCCGGCGTTTCACTTCAACGAAAATTTTGGCGATATATTCGCCGATGACGCCCAGGGAAAGAAGCTGCACGCCGCTGAAGCATGTAATGAGGGTGATGGTTGACGACCAGCCGGCAACGGTTCCGCGGGCGTTCCAGGTAAACAGGATGCGGATGATGAAAGCGGCGCCGAGCAGCGAAATGAGAAAGCCGAGCAGGGTAACCAGCCGGAGCGGTACGATTGAAAAGCTGGAAACGCCGTTCCAGGCAAAGGCCAGCATTTTTTTCAGCGGATATTTGGTGGTGCGTGCGGCTGTAATACACGCTGTCCGACTTGAAACCGACCAGCGGCACCACCGCGCGCAGAAACAAATTGCGTTCGGGAAAACGTTTCAGCTGTTCGACGGCCCGCCGGGTCATCATTCTGAAATCCGCGTGATTGTAAACGATTTTGACTCCGAGCATCAGCAGCAGCCGGTAAAAGGCCTGGGCGCTTACCCGTTTGAACCAAGTGTCGGAAGAGCGTTCCCTGCGGACGCCGTAAACGATGTCGGCGCCGGCTTTGATTTTTTGGAGCATTTCAACGATGCAGTCGGGATCGTCCTGCAAATCGGCATCGATGGTGACGTAGATGTCGGCTTCGTTATCAAACATGCCTGCCAGGATGGCGCTCTGGTGACCGAAGTTGCGTGACAGCCGCAGGGCCTCGAAGAAGGGAGTTTTGCCGACGCCCTTTTTTAATATCTGCCATGTATTGTCGGCGCTGCCGTCGTCGACGAACATAACCCTGCTGTTTTTGTCGATCAGCTTTTCTCCGAGCATTTTGTTCATCAGCGTTTCCATGCGCTTAAGCGTCGAGGGCAGCGCTTCTTCTTCGTTGTAGCAGGGAATGACAATCAGCAGTTTTTTTCCGGACATCGTTTTCCTCCTTGGTGTGTACAGCTTCCGTTTTTTGTTAGACAACATTTCAAAGCTATGTTAAATAATAAACGATTTGGAATAATCTGCAATAATTAAGTTTAATCCCTTTCCGGCGGCAGACCATGGCAAAAGTTTCGGATATGCGGAACGTTTTCTTTTTCGTTGGCAGGGAACCCGAAAAAATGAAGCGGAATTTTCAGACGGTATTTTGTTATGAACATCCATCAGCGGGAGATGAAAAATGGTTAAAGTTTCGGTCCTGATTCCTTTTTACAATTCGGAAGCTTTTCTCAAACCCTGCATCGACAGCGTGTTGCGGCAGACTTTTACCGATTTTGAGTTGATTTTGCTCAACGACGGTTCGACCGACGGTTCGGAACGGATCGTGAAAGAATATGACGATCCGCGGATCAGATATTATTCCAACGGCAAAAACCTAGGCATTCCCGTCAGTCACAACAAGCTGATGGACTATGCGCGGGGCGAGTATCTGGCACTGGTCGACAGTGACAACCTGTGTTGTCCGGACCGCCTGGAAAAGCAGGTGAAATATCTGGACGAACATCCGGACGTGACCATTGTCGGCAGTTGGGGAAAGCTGTTCAACCATATGCCGGCAAAGTCGCTTTTCGCCAAAGTCAAAAAGTTTGTCATCAACATGGGCTGGGTCTGGTGCCAGCCGGAGGTCGTGACGATGGAAGAAACGCTCCGCGGCAACACCTGCATGCATTCTTCAATGATGATCAGACACCGGGATTTTCAGGCCAAAAACATTCGTTATGACCCCGGTTTTGCGGTGGCGGAAGATTATGACCTGCTCCGGCAGACGCTGGCCGGCGGCCTGAAGATTCGCAACATCGGGGAAGTGTTGTTTTTGTACCAGCTGCACAGCGACAACATTTCGATCACCAAGAAGCAAATGATGAGAGAAGCCGATGCCAGGGTTAAGCAGGACATCCGCAAGTTTCTCAAAATCGAAAAATATCGTCCTTATCCCTATTGGCTGGTTATTTTGCGCAAGCTCAGGCTGGAAATGTTTTTATGATTGAGATTCCGTGGTTAAGAAGCGATGTTGCCGCCAATATCCGGAACAATTTCGCCTTTTATTTCGGTTATGAGCGCTTTGGCCTTTATGCCGCATGCGTTGCCGCGGTCATTGTCCTGAACTGTATGGCGGTAAAGTTTTTCTTTGCCGGAGAATATCGTTTTTCCGCCGGAGACCGGCGTTTTTTCTTTAACCGGAAGGACAAATCCGAGCTGGCGGGTGCGGCGGCGCTGGCTTTTTCGTTTCTGTTGTATGCGCTCAATCTGTTTTCGCTTGAGCTTTCGGTGTTCGGCAATTATGATCAGATGGTGGTCAACAACATTCTCGACATGCGGCGCGGGTTGCAGCCGGTTTTTACTTCCATGCGCTTTAATCCGGCAGCAGGAATCGATCACAACATTATTTACGGCATTACGCATCATTATGCGCTGATCGGCGGCTGGGTTTTGCTTAAGCAGGCGCTTTGCCTGTGGCTGCTTTACAGGTTTTTTGTCTTTGTTTCGGCGGCAAGGCGCCTGTTTATGCTGGCTGCGGTTAATTTTCTGCCGGCGGTGTTCTGGGTCAACGGCATCGTTTATTCCGAGCAGAACACCTTGATTTTTGTTTTGCTCAGCCTGACGGCGCTGCAAAAATACGACGGCCGGCACGGTTTGCGGCAATTGCTGTGGTTTGCCCTGTGGGCCAACCTGGCGATTTATACCAAGGAAACCAACATTTTTGTTTACTTCGGTATATTGCTTTATCTGGTGCTGGCAAAAGTTTGGGCGGGAAAAATCACCCTTCGTTCCTTTCTCTCGCCTTTTAAAACCGTAGCAGGCATGCCGGCGGAATATATTTTGTTTTGGAGCATGCTGCTGTTTTCCGCAGGTTATTTGCTGCTAAGCAACCTTTTGACCGACGGTGCCTATGTCAGACATCATCATCAGGAACTGCCGACGCTGCTGGCGATCAATGCGGCGGAGCTGTGTCTGGCCGCCGCGGCGCTTGCCGTGTTTGTCCGCAATGTACTGCGCCGCGGATTTGAAGAAACCGGCGCCGTGGCGGAAGGGGTGCTGAGCGGCTGCCTGATTATCGTTTACTATGTCGTTTTTCATTTGCAGATCGCCTGTTTCCCCGACCGCTACAAAACCTGGTACATGTATCTGCCTTCGGTGTTTTGTACGGCTTATCTGTTTGTCAACGTAAAGGACCGGCGGCTGCTGGCGGCGTTTTTTGTGCCGCTGATGCTCTGGTCGGCGTGGCAGAACGGCAGAATCCGGAGCCGGGAAGAAGGAACGGACCGCCGGGAACTGGCCGAATTTGTGGCGTCCGTCGCCGATCGGCCGGCAGTTTTTTTCGTTTCTGGAAAAGACAGCGACGACCTGTGGAAACTGGAGTGTTTTGACAGTGCCTTGAAATATGCCGTCGGCGGAAACGACATCCGTTTTAAAACCGACATGGAAATTCCGTCTGCCAAACGGCAGATTCTTACCGGCGAAAATTATTATGGGATACGGAGGGAAGCGCCCGCGGAAGGCGACTATGCCGTCATCCGCCGGAATGAGGAAAAACGACCGGAAAACTGCGGCGAAACGGTTTGGCAAAACCGCGTTTATGAGGTATGCAGAATAAAAAGCAAGGAACGGGAAGATAAGAAATGAAGCTTGTTTTAACGACGATATTTTAAAGTCGGCATGTAGACATTTCTTCCCTGTTCCGCACCGTCCGTATCCTCTTTTGCGATCCCGACAGGGAGCTGCCGCCGGCCGTGTCGGCGTACGGGCGCCGTTCTTCCCGTTTTGCCGCAAAGAAAAACTGCTGCCGGGTTAATTCCGTCAAACCTGAACAAAAGCGGAAACGAACGGAAGAGGGCGGTGTGTACATGCAATTTTGCCGTCGACAACCGCGGCCGGCCGTGATAAAGGTTATTGAAAGATAAACATCAAAAGTAAAGGCAGGGACAAACACATGCGCGAAGAACCGTTGTTTAACGACGATATTTTAATTTCCATATACCGGCATTTCAATTTTTTCTTCACCTGGAGCGGTTTGATCGTATATGCGGCGATTGTGTTGGCCGTGCTGTTCCTAAACTGGCTGCTGGTGCGTTTTTTGTTTAAGCGGGAGAAGCTTTCCCTGCTGCCCGACGCAAGATATGCGTTTGTCGACGCGCCGGCGGCCAAATGGGGGGGGGTGACCGCGCTGGCGCTGTCTTTTGCCGCTTATGCCGCGGCAACTCTCACTCAGGAAAATACGCTGCTGAACAATTTTGACCTGATGAGCGTCAACGCGATAAAAAACATGTATTGGGGCAATTTGCCGATTGTTGATCCGATCCGTTTCACGCCGTTATCCAATCTTGACCAGAATCTGGTTTACGCGGTTACCCGCAACTATGCCGTAATTGACTACTGGATCGTTTTCAAACAGTTTATATGCCTGTTTCTGCTTTATCGCTTTTTTTCCTTCATTCCGGTTGTCAGACGGTTGTTTCTGCTGGCCGTGATCAATTTTCTGCCGGCGGTGTTCGTCGTCAACAACATGATCCATACCGAGCAGCTGATCCTCATTTTCGTTTTGCTCAGTTTTATGTTTCTTGACAAGTATGCCGCCACACAAAGGGCGTCGTATCTGCTGTGGCTTACGGTTTTTGCCAACCTGGCCGTTTATACCAAGGAAACGGCGGTGCTGTTTTATGCGGGACTGCTCGGTTACATGATACTGCGGCGGGTGTTCTGCGGAGAAATCGGGTTGGAATCTTTTCTTTCGCCGTTTAAGACGGTGGCACGGATGCCGGCGGAATATATGCTTTTTTGGACGTTGTTCATTTTTCTTACCTGTTATCTGCTGTTGCAGGATCCCCGGGTGGACGACGCCTATCTGCAAACTCACCATGCCGCTTTGCCGGTGGTCGTTGCCATTAACAAGTTGGTGCTGGGACTAAACGTTCTGGCTTTGCTTTTGTGGTCGGTCAAGACCCTGCGGCGCAAAGAGGAGAAAAACAACCTATTGTGCGAGGGTGTGCTGCTGGGTTGTACTTTGGTGACGGCCGTCGTTGTTTTCAAACTGCAGGTGGTGGTCATTCCGGATTATTACAAGACCTATTACCTTTATCTGCCGGCCGTGTTTTGCAGCGGTTATATTTTTTCCTTTTTCCGCCGTCGTTTGTGGCTGTGGGCACTGTTTTCGCCGATTGTCCTGTATGCCGGCTATGTCAATTACAACACCTACATGCGCGAGGAAGGAGAGGAGAGGCGCGGGGTGGCGGAGTTTATCGTTTCCCGGGCTGAAAACGAAGCCGTCAGCATCTATGTCTATTCGCAGGAAATGACGGCGCACAGATGGTGGAAGGTAACCGGCTGGGCGGCGGCGCTGAAATATCTTTATCCGGCCGGCGACATCGTGTTCAAAACGGCTTTGCGCTTTTCCGATTTCCATGTTGAAAATGATATGGATTCTTACGAAGTCCGGGTAGCGCCGCCGGTTCCCGGCGATTATATACTGGTGCATAAGATTAATTCGCCGTCGTTTGAACCCGGAAAAAATTACGTTCCGGTTTATGAAAACGAAGTTTATACGATTTATCGGACGGGAACTCAGGATGATTAGACTGTACCGCATGTTGGAAAACGTCTGGTTCGGTTGGCCGCAGAAGCTACGGTTTCTGCTGACGGGCGGTTTTAACACCGTATTCTCCTACGGGTTGTTCGTTCTGATGGTGGCGGCGATCGGCATACCATACAAAATTGCGATTGCGGCCGGTTACGTCATTTCGACCAACGTATCGATTTTTACCATGCGCTACTACGTTTTCCGCTCGAAGGGAAGTTTGAAAAAGGAATACGCCAAGGCCTGGGGCGTTTATCTTACCACCATGTTGATCAACTATGCGGCCATGTATGCGATGGTTGATCTCGGTGCGGTAAACGAGCTCCTGGCGCAGGGCATTTACACGGTATTGATTACGGTTTTTACCTATCTGATGCACAAGTATTTCAGTTTTGCCAAATAAGTTTTATTCGTAAAACCTCTTGTTCAATTCAATTTCAAGCTTTTCGGCTCCGAAACGTTCTGTCAGGGTCGGGATTGTTGACAGCAGGGATGTTCCGAGTCCGAAACCGTGTTTATCGATTTTTGCCCCGGAAAGCTCAAGCACCGTCGGCGCAATGTCGAGAGCCGAGTGCGGCTTGTGAATGCTGCCGCTTTGACTGCCGTTGACAACGATAAAAACGTTGTCCCGGTTTCCCGTAATATTTTCGGTAAAAGGGCAGGACATCATGAGGTGATCCCCGACGATTACGAACAGCGTGTTTTTATAAAAGCTCTGTTGCTCAGCCCAGTCAAGAAATTCCCGCAGCATTTTGTCCGCGCAAAAGACGGCGGTTTCCATACTGTCGTTTTTCTGAGGGCAGTGCGGTGAAGGCAAGCCTTGCGGAAAATGGGTTTCGATCGTTTGCGCCAGAATAAAAAACGGTTGTCCGCGATGATGGCAGTTCAGTATTTTGTCTTTTAACGCGGCATACAAGTCATGGTCGGAGATGCCCCAGTCGTTGAGCGGATATTTCCGTTTGTAACGCGCAATAATTTTATCTCTGTCCAAATATTCTTTGAAACCGGCATTTTTGATAAAACTGTCAATATGTGCGAACTTTTTATCGCTTCCCAAGATAAAAACCGTTTGGTAACCGGCCTCGTTAAACGTGCCGACAATTGACGGATAAGGGGTCAGATAACGGTAATCATAGTCTTTGACCAGATTCAGTATGTCATGCATTTCGAGCGGCAGTCCGTATGTAAAAGCTACCGTTGCCGCCGCGGTATTTCCCAAGGGCTTCAACGTCGCCCGTCCGCTGAAGGACAAGTGTCGTTTTTGCAGTTTTTCAATGTTGGGAATCAGATTTTCTTCCTTATAGTTGTTAAAATCATATTCCATACTTTCAAGCATGATAAAAACAACGTTTTTTTCCGCTTTTTTCAGAACCGGTTTGCTTCTTGTGCAATTTTGCCGCAAAATATCGGATTGCGGGAGAGATAAATAGTTTTTTGTCAATCGGTTCAAAACGTGGTCAGCCTGTTTTTGTTCCCGCGTCCGAAAATTTTTGTCTTCATGCAGCGTTCCCGGTAAAAAGACCGTTACGAAATCGGTGTACAGAACAAAACAGAACAGGGAAGATAAGAAAAACAAAACAATGAGGACAAGATGTTTTCTGCCGGCAAAATATATTAATCCGGACAGACCGGCAAAAGGCGGTATGGCGGCCGCAACGACGGGAAGTATGTTTTTGATGTACAAGACGTCTCCGGCGCTGAATAAGATAAGCCTTAACGACAGGTCGGAACGCGCAATATAAAAAGTCAGCAGCAGAATGAAGGTTGTCAGAGCCGCCAGAAAGACAACGCAAAAGTTTCTGAACATTTTTCACCATAAAGGTTCGTTTACGGTGAAAATTATTTACGGCTTTGGCAAAAGCTTTCCTGTTGATATTCAGTTTTTTTCTTGTGTCCGAAGAAATAATGTCCTATAAGAAGGCTATCTAAAACAAACGAACTTTTACGGTGACGAGTGTTCGTTTAGCCCGCAAGATAGGTTTTGACCGCGCCGTCGCGCTCAAACAGATAAAGCAGGGTGCGCAGCGCCTGTCCGCGCGGGCTTGCAAGGTCGGGATCGGCGGCTATGATCATCCGCGCGTCTTTGTTGGCGGTAATCAGCAGATTTTGGTGTTCGGGCATTTCTGCCAGCCGGAACTGTTCGGCGCCGCTCTGGCGGGTGCCGAGAATTTCTCCGCCGCCGCGCAGTTTCAGGTCTTCTTCCGCAATCAAAAAGCCGTCTTCGGTATCGCGCATGACGTTCAGCCGCGCGCGCGAGGTTTCGCCCAGCGGATAACCGTAAAGCAGAATGCAGACGGCAGGTTTGACCCCGCGTTTGACCCGTCCGCGCAGCTGATGAAGCTGCGCCAGTCCGAAACGCTCGGCGTGTTCGACGATCATGACGGTGGCTTCCGGCACGTTGACGCCGACTTCGATTACGGTAGTGGCCACCAGCAGTTTGATTTCGCCGTTTTTGAAACGTTCCATCACGGCGTCTTTTTCCTTTTCTTTCATCTTGCCGTGTACCAGGCCGACTTTGTCGCCGAAAGTCTTTTGCAGAATTTCGAAACGGTTTTCGGCAGCCGCCAGATCGATTTTTTCCGACTCTTCGACCAGCGGGCAGACCCAGTAAACCCGTTCGTCGTTTTCCGTTTTGCGTTTGACGGCGGGAATGATTTCGTCGATTTTGGTAAGCGGCATTACTCTGGTGTCAACCGGTTTGCGTCCTTCGGGAAGCTGGTCGATTTTGGAATATTCCATGTCGCCGAAGGCGGTCAAAATCAGTGTCCGCGGGATAGGGGTGGCCGTCATCACCAGAACGTCGGCGCGGCTGCCTTTGTCCGAAAGGTTTAAACGCTGGTGGACGCCGAAGCGGTGCTGTTCGTCAATAATCACACAGGCCAGGTCGGCAAAAGTCACGTCTTCGACAAACAGGGCGTGGGTCCCGATCAGGATGTTGATTTTGCCCTCTTTCAATTCTTCCAGCAGCTGCGTTCTGGCTTTGCCTTTGATACGGCCGGTCAAAAGCGCGGCCTTGAGGCCGATTTCTTCCAAAAGCGGAGCAATGGTGTCAAAATGCTGTTTGGCGAGAATTTCCGTCGGTGCCATGATTGCCGCCTGGGTGCCGCATTCGACCGCGTTGAGCATGGTAAGCAGGGCAACGATCGTCTTGCCGCTGCCGACGTCGCCCTGAAGCAGTCGCAGCATACGGCTTTCGGCAGCCTGGTCGCGGTAGATTTCCGCCAGCACTTTTTCCTGTGCGGCGGTGAGCGAAAACGGCAGACGTTCGAGAATCCGGCGGCGGAGCATGCCGTTGCCGGCGATCTTGCGGCCGACCTGCTTTTTTACCTTTTCCCGCACCAATGCCAGTGCCAGCTGGTTGGCCAGCAATTCATCATAAGCCAGCCGCATGCGGGCGGGGCCGGACGGCAGCAGGTCGTTGCCGCCGCGGGGATGGTGCGCCCGCCGCAGGGCTTCGGCAAAAGACGGCAGGTTCAGGGACTTTTGGTGGTTTGTCTCCAGCCACTCGGGCAGCGGCGGTACCAAAGACAGCGCGTGCTGAACCAGCCGGCAGATAAATTTGTTGGTAATTCCCGCGGTCAAACCGTAAACGGGTTCGATTTCCGGAATCTGCCAGCCGTTTTCCGGGGCGACGATATAATCCGGATGGCTCATCTGCCAACGGCCGTTGAACAGTTCGGTTTTGCCGCTGACCAGACGTTCGCACCCTTCCGGCAGGTTTTTGCGGATAGAATCGGGATAGGCTTTGAAAAAAACGAGCGTCAGTTCGTTTCCCGCCTCGTCTTCGCACAAAACCTGATAGGGCTGCTTGCGGCTTTTGGGAGCAATATGTTCGATTACCCGGATCAGAACGGTGTTGATTTCGCCGTTTTTGAGAGCATGGACGGAAGCCGCCCGCCGGCGGTCGTTGACGGCATAGGGCAGATGCCAGAGCAGGTCAATGATTTTTCCGATGCCGAGGTTTTCGAGCAGCGCGGCGTATTTGTCGCCGACGCCGCGAACGGACGAAGGCGAAGCAAACAAGGGG
>OGGJ01002960.1_pt1 | contig 11215 bp, 6 predicted proteins | sample 1571071 | NCBI WGS metagenome assembly OGGJ01 (sample SAMEA2581954, study PRJEB24529) | metagenome | biome: Human gut stool | place: China | collected 2011
ATTCATAGTATTTAGCTCTATATTATCAATACTTGTAATAATATCTCCATTTTTTAATTCTGTATTATCTGCTGGACCATTACTAGTAATTTGCGCAACATAAATTCCCTTTTGAAAATTATTATTTAAATTTGTATTTAAATATGGTACTACTTCTTTATCATAAGCATAAATGCCTATAGTTGCTTCTTCAAAATTTCCTATTTGTTTAAAACTTTCAATAATTGGTCTTATAATATTAATAGGTATTGCAAAGCCAATTCCTTCAGCAGTAGATATTTTAACTGTATTAATTCCTATAATATCTCCATTTGGATAAATCAAAGGCCCCCCACTATTTCCAGGATTAATAGTAGCATCTGTTTGTATTAAATCTGTCATATAAGAAGATTTGCTTTCTTCTTCTATTTTTATTGTTCTATTTTTTGCACTTATTATTCCTGACGTTACAGTCCTTCTAAATTCAAATCCAATAGGATTCCCGAATTGCATATACCGTTTCTCCAACTCTTATGCTTTTAGAATCTCCTAAAGTAACATACGGTAAATTTTTCGCATTTATTTTTGTAATAGACAAATCTAAATCACTATCACTCCATACTACTGTTCCATCATAATTTGTCCCATTTTCTAACGTTATATAACATCTACTATACTTACTGCCTGTCACATGTTCATTACTTACTATATATCCATCTTCTGTCACAATAAATCCTGTCCCTAGTCCTAATTCACTTTCTGAACTTTTTGATAATATGCTATTACCTGTTTCTTTTAATTTTGAAATACCCACAACCTTTTCTGTCGTTTCTTCTAAAACATCTGCAATTTTCTCGCTATTATTCTGAACGTTTTCCACAGTTTGTTCTTTTAATGTGGATTGTGTCCTTGTTGCAACATAATTATCATTAATTTCTATCTTTTGGTATGTATTATATAAATAAAAAGCAAAAACCCAAAGAATTGATAAAATGATAAATATTTTTAATGATTTTTTTAAGTATTTTCTTTTTTTTATTTTTTTCAAATATTCCACCTCAAAAATATTCTTTCCAACTTTAGCAATTTTAAACTAAACTCTTTTTTTTTTATGAAACTTTTAGTATCAGTTATAAAATTCTATTGACATTTTTAAGTAAAAAAATATATAATTTGACTAAATAATACAATAAAGGTAAAAGGTGAATAAAATGGAAAAGGATGTTTATGAGTTAACTAATGCTCAGAAAAGTATTTGGAATACAGAATTATTTTATAATGGTTCTAATATTAATAATATTTGTGGTACAATAAATATTTTTGAACCACTTGATATTAATGCTTTAAAAGAAGCTCTTCATTTAATTGTTGCTGAAAATGATAATCTTCACGCTCAATTTTATATTAAAGATGGTTGCATATATCAATCTTTTAAAAAAGATCTTGATTATAACATAGATGTTTTAGAAATTTCCTCTAAAACAGATTTGCGTAAACTTGAAAGAAAAATGAGATCTCATATTTTTGATATTTTACATTCAGATTTATTTGATTTTAAAATTTTCAAATATCCTGATTCAACAGGTGGTGTTGTTGTTAACATTCATCATCTTATCTCTGATTCTTGGACTTTGGGTTTAATTGCAAAAAATATTATCAAGAAATATTATAGTATTTCTCATAATATTCCTATGGAAACCAATAAAGCTTCTTACATCGACTATATTAATTATGAACAAAAATATCTATCAAGTAATAAATTTCAAAAAGATAAAGAATTCTGGCGAAACTATTTAGAAAATTGTCCAGATAGTATTACTATGCCTACTTTCAAAAAAAATATAAAACAAAACTTTGCTTACAATGCAAAAAGAAAGATACTTCATTTACCCTCTAGCCTAATAAAGAAAATGAATGACTTCTGTCATACTCATAATGTCTCTTTATTCAATTTATTTATGGCTGTTTATTCTATTTATATTGGTAGAGTTAATCATTCTAATGACTTTATTCTAGGTACACCTATCTTAAACAGAACTTCTGTTAGTCAAAAAGATACAATGGGAATGTTTATTAATACTGTCCCTGCACGTATAAAAATAGAAGATAATTTAGACTTTTCTACTTTCGTTAGTCAAATTGCTACTAATTTTACTTCTATTTACAGACATCAAAAATATTCTTATCAAAATATCTTAGAAGATATAAGAAAGGAAAATTCTAAAGTTCCAAACCTTTATCAAGTACTTTTATCTTATCAAATAACTAAAATTAAAACTGATGATGATATAAAATATTCTTCTGAATGGAGTTTTAATGGTTCTATTTCTGATGACTTTGACATTCATCTTTTTGACTTGAATGATTCTGGTTCTATTAATATTGCTTATGATTATAAAATATCAAAGTATACAGATTTAGATATTAGACAAATTCATTCTAGAATTTTATATATAATTTCACAAATCTTAAAAAACCCAAAAATAAATTTAAAAGACATTTTAATTACGACACCTAAAGAATTAAAAGCAATTTTAGCACTTTCAGAAAAAAATGATTGTTCTTATCCTTCTAATAAAACAATTTCTCAACTATTTGAAGAACAAGTACAACTAACTCCTAATAATATTGCTATTAAATACAATGGTTCTTATTTAACTTATGATGAGTTAAATAAAAAGGCTAATCAAGTAGCTCATTTTTTAAGAAATATAGGAATAAAACCAAATGATGTGGTTGCCATTCGCTTAAACAAATCTCTTGAAATGGTAGTTGGAATTTTAGGTATTTTAAAAGCAGGTGGCTGTTATTTACCTATCGACTTATCTTATCCACAGGAAAGAGTATCTTTCATGTTAAAAGATAGCTCAGCAAAAATCTTTTTAACAAACAAACTTCATCAAAAAGATTTAAATATTCCTATTGAATGTTATTTATTAGATAATGTAGATTCTAATCCTATTTATAAAAACGATACTATTAATTTGCCTTGTCTTAATTCACCTGAGGATTTAATTTATATTATATATACTTCAGGCTCTACTGGTACTCCTAAAGGAGTTATGTTGTGCCATAGAAATGTTGTACGTTTAATAAAAAACAGCAACTTCCAGTTTGATTTTAACCAAAATGATGTATGGACTATGTTTCATTCAGTTGCTTTTGACTTCTCTGTTTGGGAATTATATGGCTCTTTATTATATGGTAGTAAATTAATATTAGTACCTGAGCCAACTGCAAAAGATCCTAAGAAGTTCTTGCAACTATTAAGAGATGAAAAAGTAACTGTATTAAATCAAACTCCTACTTATTTTTATAACTTATTAGATAGAGAACTTTTAAATACTGATAATTCTTTATCTGTTCGTTATATCATTTTTGGAGGAGAAGCTTTAAAGCCAAATTTAGTACGACCTTGGAAAGAAAAATATTCTTTTACTAAAATAATTAACATGTATGGAATTACTGAAACAACAGTTCATGTTACATTTAAAGAACTAAGTGATGAAGATTTGCTTTCTAGTGATTCTAATATTGGAAAACCAATACCTACTTTAAAAGTATACGTTATGGATAAATATCTTAATATTTTGCCTTATGGTGTAGAAGGTGAAATGTGTGTAAGTGGGCTTGGTGTTTGTAAAGGTTACTTAAATCGTCCTGAACTTAATAAAGATAGATTTGTTAAAAATCCTTATTATCCTGATGAAATCTTATACCATTCTGCCGATAATGCTGTACTTGACTCTAATGGAGACTTGTATTATATGGGTAGAATTGATAATCAAGTAAAAATTAGGGGATTTCGTATTGAAATTGGAGAGATAGAAAGCAAATTATTAAACCATCCTCATATTAATAAATGTGTCGTATTGCCTAAAAAGAACGGAGATACAGACTCTTATCTTGTGGCATATGTAGTAATGGATGAAAAAGAATCTGTTGATAATTTAAAAACTTATATTTCTAAACTTGTTCCAGAATATATGGTACCAAACTTTTTCGTATTTTTAGACAAATTACCTCTTACTAGCAATGGAAAAGTTGATAGAAAAGCTTTATTATCAATGGAAATTAAAGTTGAAAAAAAGAAAAAATACATTGCTCCTAGAAATGATTTTGAAAAAACATTCCAGTCAATCTTAGAAAATTCTATGCATATAAAACAAATTGGTATTGATGATAACATTCTAGAACTAGGTGCAGACTCACTTACTTTAATGAAAATTACAATAGAATTACTTGAAGAAAATTATCTTGTTAATATTCAAGATATTTATGAGTTAAAAACAATAAGGGAAATTTCAGATAATTTCTATTATCCTAAAAAATCTAATGTATATAAAAGAACCATTTCTGATAATATTTTTTACAACTTTAAAGAAGATTTTTCACCAGAAAAATTATCTGTAAAAAATATTTTATTAACTGGTGCTACTGGTTATTTAGGTGTTCATATATTAAATGAATTAATGCACAAAACAAATAGTAATGTTTATTGCGTTGTTCGTCATAAAAATGGAAAAGACTCCAAAGAAAGATTATTAAATAAACTATCTTTCTATTTTGGAAACTCTATGTTACAATATGTAGATAGTCGTATTCATGTATTAGTTGCAGATATTTCTTTACCACAATTAGGTTTATCTAATGAAGATTATCATAAACTAGGAGAAACCATTGATTTGGTTATTCATTCTGCAGCTATTGTTAACCATTATGGTAATAAGGACTTATTTGAGTTAATCAATGTAACTGGAACTAACCATATCATTGATTTTTGTAAAGATTTTTCTATTTATATGAACCATATATCTACTACTTCTATATCAGCTTCACTTCCTGAAAACTCAAAACCTAGTATTTTTGATGAACATGTCCTTTACATAGGTCAAAATTATTCTGAAAATATTTATATAAAAACTAAATTTGAAGCTGAATACAATATTTTAGAAGCTATTTTGCACTCTGATTTAAAAGCATCTATTTATCGTCTTGGAAATATATGCGCTAGATACTCTGATGCGAAATTTCAAGAAAATGATGATAAAAATGCCTTCTTAAATAGAGTTATAACTCTTTCTAAATTAGATAAATTAGCTAATTCTTTCTCTAATTTTAAGATTGATTTAAGCCCTGTTGATACTTGTGCAGATATTATCTCTTCTTTAATATTACTTAATAGTAGTTATCAAAAAGTATTTCATATATACAACAATCAAGAAATAAAATTAGTTGATTTAATTAATCAATTAAAACCCGAAAATCAAAAAATTAAAGTAGTATCTGATGAAAAATTTTATGAATATATTAAAAACAAATCAGATATCTTAGGAATAATAAATGACTTAACAAGTAAATCTTCTTACAACTCTAATATTATTATGAAAAACGATTTTACTATTAATTACATGAAAAATTCACATTTATCTTGGCCAACAATCGACAAAAATTATATTAATAAATTCTTTAAAAAATATATTAACAAAGGAGACTAAAACAAATGAAGAAAAAAATTAACACTTGTTTTTTGCGAATTATTTTATTGTATTTAATAATTCCAATTTTAATAGCATTATGTTTATACCCCGTCTTACCCAAGATACTAAATTATCCACCTGAGAGTGTAGATAATCAATTTCAAGTTGAATTTGATGGAGTTACATACACTCGGACAATATGTTTTATTGATTATGATTATTGTATTTTGTAGCTTAATTATATTATTTATCAGAGCTTACTTGATATATAAACAATTTTATAAATTAAGTGAAAATAATGAAAAACTATCATCACAAAAAAAGCTATTAATTTTACACAAAATCAGAGGTTTTTGCTATAATACACCTTACTTATTATATTTTCTAGAAATATTATTACCTTTAATATTTTTACCTTTGACATTTATTATAATAGATGCTTATCCTGTAACTATTTTAAAAATATGTTTGATTTATTTATCATTTTTTACATTAGCATCTGTAATAAGTTTTGTATTTTCAAAAAATGAATTTGGATATATATTAAATTTACTAAATACAATGTATCCTGATTTGATGCAAAAAATAGAATTAGAATATTCTGAAAAAAGAAGGAGTAAATTAAAATCACTCCCAGTCAAGTTAATATTACAATTTTCTCCTTTAGTACTTGTATCTTTAATCTTCATCTCTCTTGTAGGTTATGTACAAGCTTCTAAAAAAACTGGAGATATTTACTATAACTCTTATTTAACAATAATTTCTAATTCTTTTGATAAAGTTTTTGATTCAAAAGAAGAAATAGAAACAACTTTAAAAAATATAACATTATTAGATGACTCTCATCAATATTTTATTATTGATAGTAATGGAAATCAACTTGTATCAGATAATTCTAAATTAGAAAACTTTTTTGTTAAATATACTTTAGAAAAGTCAGAAATGCAAAATGGAAGAACATATGATTATTTTTGCTTAGATAGTGAAGGTATTGCAATAAAATGTTATTTAACTAATGGTGATTTTTGTTATGCAGGTTTTAGATATAATACTATGCAACCGACATTTTTAAAAGCTATTTTAACTTGTGACATTGTTTTATATATTATAATTTTCTTTATATTAGTTTATGTTTCTGTTTCACTTTCGAGAGAAATAAAAACAGTTTCAAATAAACTAAAAGAAATTGCTTCTACTAATAAAAATGATATTAATTTAAATAATAATTTAATTGTTACATCCGAAGATGAATTAGCAGACCTTTCTTTATCATTTAATTTAACACAAAGCTTTACTAAAAATAATGTAAATCAATTAAAATCAAACCAATCAATGTTAATGGAACGTGAAAGATTAGCTTCTTTAGGACAACTAATTGGTGGTATAGCACATAATTTAAAAACACCTATCATGTCTATCTCAGGAGCAGCAGAAGGTTTATCTGATCTTGTTAAAGAATATGATTCTTCTATTGATGATCCAGATGTAAACTCTCAAGATCATCACGATATTGCTAAAGATATGAATTCTTGGATTGTTAAAATCAAAGATTATACAGAATATATGTCAGATATTATTACAACAGTAAAAGGACAAGCTGTTAATCTTTCAAATGAAGAAGATATTTCTTTTACAATTGAAGAATTATTAAAAAGAGTAAATATCCTAATGAAACATGAATTAAAAAATGCTATTATTTATTTAAATATTTCACTAAAAACTGACGAAAATACTATAATTCATGGAGATGTAAATAGTTTAGTCCAAGTAATTAATAATATGGTTTCAAATTCAATCCAAGCATATGAAGGAAAAACAGAACAAACAATTGATTTGATAGTTGAAAAAGAAGACAATAATCTACTTATTTCAATTAAAGATTATGCATCTGGACTACCAGATAAAGTAAAAGAAAAATTATTTAAAGAAATGATAACTACTAAAGGAAAAAATGGAACAGGATTAGGCTTATATATGTCATATTCTACAATAAAAGCACACTTCAATGGCAATATTACAGTTGATTCTGAATTAGGAAAAGGTACTACTTTTACTATAACATTACCTTTACAATAGTTTTACTTATAAATAACTAAAAAATGAATTAAACTTAAAGTTTTATTTATAAAACATTACAAGTTTAATTCATTTTTATTTTATATTATCACACTCAAAGTGTTACTATATAAAAATTGGTTATTTTTTACATAATTTTTTTAACAAAATCTATTGATTTTTCTAGCATTTATTAATATAATGTGAACAAATATTAGTAAAATGGGGAATTAATATGAGAAAAGGATTGCAAAATTTAGAAAATAATGAAAATAATAATTATAAAATTATAGCCGTTGATGATGAAGAAGGTATTATTGATTCTTTATCTATATTTTTAAAAAGATCTGGCTATAATTTTACAGGTGTTACAGACCCTCAATTAGCAATTGAAAAAGTAAAAAATGAGCATTTTGATTTAATGATTTTAGACTTCATTATGACTCCATTTCATGGTGATCAAGTAGTAGAAGAAATCAGAAAATTTAATAAAGACTTGTATATTTTGTTACTAACTGGACATAAAGATTTAGCTCCGCCTTTAGAGACAATTAAACGATTAGATATTCAAGGATATTGTGAAAAGGGAGACAAATTTGATCAGTTGCTTTTATTAATTGAGTCTGGAATTAAATCTATTAAACAAATGAATCAAATCAAAAAAATTAATGATGAATTATCAGATACTTACGAAAAGTTAGAAAGTGCTTACTTAGAAAGTATTCAAACTCTACGTTATACAGTAGAAGCAAAAGATACTTATACTCGTGGTCACTCTGACCGTGTTTCTGAATATTCTGTTTTAATAGGAAAATATTTAGGATTACCAGAAGCAGATTTAAATACTTTAAGAATTGGTGGTTTATTCCATGATATTGGAAAAATCGGTGTTCCTGACGCAATTTTACAAAAAAACGGGAAACTTGATGATGATGAATATTCTCAAATAAAGCAACATCCTAATATTGGTGTTCATATTTTGTCACACGCAAAAATATTTCAAAATATTTTACCAATTGTTGAACATCATCATGAAAAATATGATGGTACTGGATATCCAGGCAAATTAGCTGGTGAAAATATTCCATATTTGGCAAGAATTGCTTCTATTGCTGATAGTTTTGATGCAATGACATCAAAACGCGCTTATAGAGATTCTTTACCTATTGATATTGTTATTTCTGAATTCGAAAAATTTAGAGGAACTCAATTTGACCCTAATATTGATGATGTTTTCTTAGATATTTTGAAAAATCATTATGACGAAATTGAAGAAATTAGAAATAAATATATGACAGAGTAAAATATTTATTCATGTAATAAAGAATAAGTCATATAATAAAAAATATAATAATTGAATGTGATTGAAGAACAAATATAAAATCTAAAAATAGCTAAATGAGGGAACCCAAAATTCTTTTGGGAAGTATCATTTAGCTATTTTTAGATTTTATATTTGTTCGTATTGAGCCGAAATTATTATATTTTTTATTATATGACTTATTCTTTTATATAAAATTCTATATTTTATACTTTCATTGATAATCCAACTTTTTGTCTTTCTTTATCAATCTTAATAACCTTAACTTTTACAACATCTCCAACTGATACAATATCAGATGGATTTTTAATAAATTTTTCACTCATTTCAGATATATGTACAAGACCATCATGTTTAACACCTATATCCACAAAAGCTCCAAAATCAATTACATTTCTTACTGTACCTGTTAATACCATTCCCTCTTTTAAATCCTCTAATTTTAATACATCACTACGTAAAATTGGCTTTGGCATATCTTCACGAGGATCTCTTCCTGGTTTTGAAAGCTCTTCTATAATATCTGTTAATGTCATTTCTCCTACATTTAAATCTGTTGAAGTTTTTGCAATATCAACTGTTTTTAATTTATTTTGTATAGCTTCTAATTTTTCTTTATCTTTTAAGTCTTTTTTATCAAAGCCAATCTCATTTAATAATTTCTCCGCAACTTCATAACTTTCTGGGTGTACAGCAGTTATCTCAAGAGGATTATCTCCATCTAATATTCTTAAAAATCCTGCACATTGTTCAAATGCTACTTTTCCAAGTTTAGGAACTTTTAATAATTGCTTTCTATTTTTTAATTTTCCATTTTCATCTCTATATTTTACAATATTTTTTGCAATAGTATTATTAATTCCTGATACATAAGATAATAAAGATGGTGTTGCAGTATTTACATCAACTCCTACTTTATTAACGCTATCCTCTACTACTCCAGTTAAACTCTCGGCTAATTTTTTTTGGTTTACATCATGCTGATATTGTCCAACTCCTATAGCTTTTGGATCTATTTTTACTAATTCTGCTAATGGGTCTTGTAATCTCCTTGCAATTGATATTGCACCTCTAATAGAAACATTTATATCTGGGTATTCTTCTGTTGCTAGTTTTGATGCAGAATAAACAGATGCTCCCGCTTCACTTACAATTACATAATGTACATCTCTTTTTGTATCTTTTATCATGTCTGCTACAAACATTTCAGACTCACGAGAAGCTGTTCCATTTCCTATTGCAATCATATCTACTTTATCTTTTTCAATTAGTTTAAGTAATTCCCTTCTAGCTCCTACAACATCATTTTGAGGTTCTGTTGGATATACTGTTGTATAATCTAACAACTTTCCTGTTTCATCTATTATTGCTATTTTACATCCAGTTCTATATGCAGGATCAAATCCCATAACTGTTTTACCTTTTATAGGAGCTCCTAGTAGTAATTGTTTTGAATTTTTTCCAAATACTTTTATTGCCTTTTCTTCTGCTTTTTCTGTTAAATCTGAACGTATTTCTCTATCAACTGAAGGTTCTATTAATCTTTTAAAACTATCTTCAATCGTTGTTTTTAACATTTCTGTAAATTGAGTTGTATTTTTTATTATATCTTTTTCAATATATTTCAATATTTTCTCTTCTGGTTTTTCTAATTTAATTTTTAAAAATTCTTCTTTTTCTCCTCTATTAATTGCTAGAATTCTATGACTTGGAATAAATTTTATTGCCTCTTGGTATTCATAATACATTTCATAATTAGACTTTTCTTCAGGCTTAGATGCTCTAGTTACTACTTGACCTTCTCTATAACATATTCTCTTTATTTCTTTTCTATATTTAGCATTATCTGAAATATCTTCAGCAATAATATCTAATGCTCCTTGTATTGCATCTTCAACAGTTGCAACAACTTTATCTTTGTTTTTCTTATCTTCATCAGATAATTTATCAATATTTACATATTCTTTTGCAACTTCTTCTATTGGTTTTACTTCTTTTTCCGATGATAATTACAATTTGATCAAGGGGGAGGCTCTCGGTTTAAGGGCGTATCTGCATTTTGATTTGTTGCGTTTGTTTGCCGAGGCGTATTCTACGGGGAAGGACAAGGAGGCGATTCCTTATGACACGAAACTAACCTCTTCGGTGACTCCTTTGTTCACGCAGGAGGATGCGATCACGATGATTCTTGAGGATTTGAAGAATGCCAAGATGTTACTGGCTAATGATCCGATGCATTTAGGTACGAGCCCGGCTAGTTGTCTGGCGTCGTTACCTTCCGGAGCGTATTTGTCTTCGGATAAGATTCAAAGTTGGCATAATCGGCGTTTCCGTTTCAATTATTACGCGGCTGTTGCGACAATGGCAAGGGTATATCTCT
>OGGJ01002963.1_pt1 | contig 11210 bp, 10 predicted proteins | sample 1571071 | NCBI WGS metagenome assembly OGGJ01 (sample SAMEA2581954, study PRJEB24529) | metagenome | biome: Human gut stool | place: China | collected 2011
TTATGGATTGTACGCAGGAACGGGCCGTCAGAGCACCATCTGCCGCAGCGCATCCGGCTGCAGCAGCTTGAAGCTGGAACGGTAGGTGTCCAGCAGGCCGTCCCGCTGCATCAGGCTCAGCTCCCGGGAAAGGGCGCTGCGGTCACAGTTGAGGTAATCGGCCAGCTGGATGCGGGAGAAGGGGATGGTAAAGGTCATGCTGCCCTGCTGCTCGGCCTCGCTGAGCAGGTAGGCGCAGACCTTGGCCCGCAGGGTCTTCATCACCAGCAGGTCCACCCGGCGGGAGAGCAGGAAATATTTATCGCTGATGGTCCGCACCAGATTCTGCAGCAGGCGCTGGCGGGCAGCGGAGCCGTCCGGCTGGAGCAGCTTCTCGTAGGGGAAGAGCAGGGCCTCGCAGGGGGCGGATGCCACCACCGTGACCGGGCTGTCCAGGCTGGAACCGCCCAGCACGTCGCCAAACACGCCCCCCGGCCCCATGTGGGTGATGGGGATCCGTGCCCCGCCCGGTGCCGGGCGGTAGGCCTCGATGCTTCCGGTCAGCACAACGCCGACCCGGCGGCTGGGGGCCCCGGCCTGCACCAGCGCCTCGCCACGGCCATAACTGCGGATGCAGGCCCCCAGCTCACTGAGCAGGGGGCGCAGTTCCCCGGCAGAGATCCCGGCAAAAAGAGAGGTGGATTGTAACAGCGGCAGATAGTTTTCCATGTCAGTTCCGTGAGGTTTTCCCCGGGCCCTCACCGCCCTTCTGCAATTCCGTTGCATGGGCAACGGTATTTTTAGCTCCATTATAGTAAACTTGAGCGCGTAAAGCAAATGATTTTGCAAAATTTGCAAATTTTGTTTCTGGTTGGAACAACAAAGAGAGGAAGGAATCTGAACCATGATGAAAAAACTGACCTCCCTGCTGCTGTCGGCTGCGCTGATGATCAGCCTGCTGGCCTGCGGGGCTTCTGCCGCCAAAACAAAAAGCGGGGTGCGCATTGCGGGCCTGAAGGGCCCCACCACCATGGGCCTGGTCAATCTGCTGGATATGGAGCGCAGCGGCAAGGCCAGCCAGCACTACGACCTGCAGCTCTACGGTGCAGCGGACGAGATCGTGCCCAAGCTCATCAAGGGTGAGCTGGATATGGCCGCCATCCCTGCCAATCTGGCCGCGACCCTTTACCAGAAGACCAATGGCGGCATCCAGGTGATGGCCGTGAACACGCTGGGCGTGCTGTATGTGGTGGAAAAAGGTGACAGCATCCACAGCTTTGCCGACCTGAAGGGCCGCACCATCCTGTCCACCGGAAAGGGCACCACGCCGGAGTATGTTCTGCGCTACCTGCTCACCAAGAATGGCCTGGACCCCGACAAGGATGTGAAGATCGAGTATTACAGCGAGGCATCTGAGGTGACCGCCCAGATGGCCGCCTCCAAAAAGGATGCCATTGCCGTTCTGCCCCAGCCCTATGTGACCGCCGCCCAGCTGAAGGACAGCAGCCTGCGGGTGGTGCTGGACCTGACCAAGGAGTGGAACAAGGTCTGTGACACCCAGCTCATCACGGGTGTCACCGTTGTCCGCACGGAGTACGCCAAAGAGAACCCGGACATCGTGGCAAATTTCCTGCGGGATTACGAGAAGAGCATCAAGGCCGCCCAGACAGATATTGCCGGTACGGCGGCTCTCTGCGAGGAGACCGGCGTGGTGGCCAAAAAGGCCATTGCCCAGAAGGCGCTGCCCCAGTGCAACATCGTTTACCGTGTGGGGGACGAGATGAAGGCCGATGTCAACGCCTACCTCAAGGTGCTGTATGATGCTTCCCCCGCTGCAGTGGGCGGCAAGCTGCCGGATACAAACTTCTACTACACCAAGGCCACGCCCGGCCAGGTGTTCTGGAAAAGCGTCCAGCGCAGCTTTCAGTAAATCGATAAAAAGGAGAGCCGTGCAGCCGCACGGCTCTTTTTGAGTGAGAACGGAGCAGGTAAAATGAAACAGACAAAAAAACGCCGCACAGGGCTGCTGGCAGCGGCGGTGTTCTGGCTGGCCGTCTGGCAGGCGGCGGCCATGGTCATCGGGCAGGAGGTCTTTCTGGTGTCACCCATTCAGGCGGCGGGCACCCTGATGGAGCTGCTGCCACAGGTCGATTTCTGGCAGCGGGTGGGGTTCAGCGCCGGGCATATCCTGCTGGGTTTTGCGCTGGGCGTGGTGGTCAGCGTTCTGCTGGCGGCCGCCGCCGAGCGCTGGGCCTGGGTGGACACGCTGCTGGCCCCGGTCATCCAGCTGGTCAAGGCCACGCCGGTGGCCAGCTTCATCATTCTGGCGCTGGTGTGGGTCAGCGGGCGGTCGCTCTCCATCCTCATCAGCTTTCTGATGGTCCTGCCCGTGCTGTACAGTGCCGTGCGCACCGGCATCGAGAGCGCGGACGCGCAGCTGCTGGAAATGGCACAGGTGTTCCACTTGCCGCTGGTCCGGCGGGTCAAAGCCATCTGGCTGCCCGCCATCCTGCCGGCCTTCCGGCAGGGGTGCAGCGTGGCGCTGGGCATCTGCTGGAAGAGCGGTGTGGCCGCCGAGGTCATCGGCCTGCCCGATGGCAGCATCGGAGATGCCCTCTACCGGGCAAAGATCACACTCTCTACCGGGGAGCTGTTCGCCTGGACGTTCGTCATCATCCTGCTGAGCGCAGGCTTTGAGAAGCTGTTTCTGGCCCTGCTGGACAAGGCGGTGGCCCGCGTTTTGGGAGAGGATGTGACGAAAAATGATTAACAAACTGGAAATTTGCGGATTAACAAAACGCTTTGGAGAAAAAACGCTCTTTGAGGATCTGGATCTGACCCTTGCGGAGCCTGCCGTTCTCTGGGCACCCAGCGGCTGGGGCAAGACCACCCTGCTCCGCATCCTGATGGGGCTGGAAGCGCCGGATTCCGGCACGGTACAGGGCGTGGGCCGGGTCGGCGCTGTCTTTCAGGAGGATCGGCTCTGCCCGCAGCTGACCGCCGTGCAGAACGTGGAACTGGTGCTCCCGGAGGGGAAAACACAATACAAAACGCAAATCGTGTCGGATTTTCAACGATTTGGATATGATGAGCAGGCGCTTGCCCTGCCTGCCCGGAAGCTTTCCGGCGGGCAGAAGCGCCGTGCGGCCCTGCTCCGCGCTCTCTGGGCCGGGTGCGATACCCTGCTGCTGGACGAACCCTTCACCGGCATGGACCCGGAGACCATGAAAAAAGCCGCAGCGCTCCTGAAAGAGCGCCACGGCGAACGGGCTGTTCTGTTGGCCACCCATGACCGGGAAGCCATCCGGGAGCTGGGGTGGAGGGTCATTGACCTGACGTAAGCGATTGTATTTTGTCAGAAAATATGATATCCTAAAAATACAGCTTTTAAGCTGTCATCAGGTGTTGCCTTAAACGTAGGCGGCTGAACGCTCCTTACCGAACCGCAAAGGTTTTACTTACTGGTAAACAGGCATCGGGAGGGCGGCTTTTTTGGGCGCACAATCCCGACGCTTCGGTGAAAGGAGGAATGCGCATGACTTTGTCAGAAGTGCTGCTGCTGTTGACATTTGTTTCCAGCGTAGCATATGGTGTTTTTGACATCACATGGAAAATCAGCCATGACGACAAAAGATATAAAAACAAAAAAGACTGACCGCCATCTATGCTTCCCCAAGCAAATCGGTCAATCTTTTTTGATACGAGTAACGTAAGGAGCTAGCCGTTTGGAGGGCAGCACCTTTTGTAATTTCAGTATATACGTTTCAACGTAAATTGTCAAGCAAAAGTCACAGCAGCTCCGCCAGAATGCTGTTCTGCACAATGAGCCCGGCGGGGGTGAGGGCAAGGGTGCTGCCATCGAAGGTGGCATAGCCGGACTTCACACAGTTTTTCACAAAGGCGAGCTGGGCGGTGGAAAACTCCTTCCCGTAGCGGGCCTTATAGGCGGCAAGATCCAGCCCCTTGCGCAGCCGCAGCTGTAAAATGAGATAGTCCTCTGCGCCGCAGCCTCCGTCCATAACGGGGGCTGCTTTGTCGTTCAGGAAGGCCTCGGTGTCGGCGGGGTAATAGAACCGTCTGCTGCCCATGCAGGAGTGCGCCGCCGGGCCAAGGCCGAGGTAATCTCCGCAGTCCCAGTAGATGAGGTTGTGCCTGCCCTCATAGCCGGGCTTTGCAAAGTTCGAGATCTCATACTGCCGGTATCCGTGGTGCTCCAGGTGCTCCACGGCGTAGAGGTAAAAGTCTGCCGCCTCGTCGGGGGAGGGCAGGCCCTCGGGCGGGTGCCTGCCAAAGGCGGAATCCGGTTCGATCTTTAAGAGGTAAGCGGAGATGTGCGTTGCCCCGCCCTCCGCAATGAGCTCCAGTGTCTCGTCGAATTCGGCCTGCGTATAATGGGGCAGGGCCAGCATGATGTCGCCGCTGATGTTGGTAAAGCCTGCCCGCCGTGCCGCCGCAAAGGCAGCCCGGGCCTGCCGGGCGGTGTGGGGGCGGCCCAGCGTTTTCAGCTGGCTGTCCCGGGCCGACTGTACCCCGAAAGAGATGCGGTTCACCCCAGCTTCCCGGAAACCGCACAGGGTCTGCTCGGTCACGGTCTCAGGGTTGGCCTCCAGCGTGATCTCCGCCCCGGGTGCCGGAGCTGCCGCCGCAATGAGCCGGGCGGCATCAGCAGGGGAGAGCAGGCTGGGGGTGCCGCCGCCAAAATAGATCGTGTCCGGGTGAAGAGGCGCTTCCGGCGCAAAGCGGGCAAGCTCCCGCAGAAGGGCATCCACATACTGGGTGGGCACGCCGCGCTGGCCGGGGGCAGAATAGAAATCACAGTACCGGCATTTGGAAAAACAGTAGGGAATATGCAGATAAAGTCCAAGAGACATACAATATCACAGCCTTTTTCACGAAACGTTCATTTCTATGCAGTATACTATAAAACGTAGACCGGAGCAAGGCGGAATGCCCGCCCCGGCAAAAAGACTGGAGGAGTTCCACAATGGATTACAGAAATTATGACCGCGGCTATGCGGAGCCCACGATGAGCGCATCGGACTATATGACCCGCACCTACCGCTGGATGGCCTGCGGCCTGCTCATCACCTTCGCCATGGCCTATCTCACTGCGACGACCTCGCTCATCTATCTGGTCGATTCGCTCTATCTTGTGCTGACCATTGCGGAGCTGGCGCTGGTATTCGTGCTGAGCTCCCGGGTGCAGACCATGTCGGTGGGAGCTGCCCGCGCGACCTTTTTCGGTTATGCACTGCTCAACGGCATGGTGCTGAGCTACTATTTCCTCGTTTTCTCGGCAAGCACCCTGATCATGGCACTGCTGGCAACGTCCCTTTACTTCGGGTTGATGGCTGTTTACGGTACCACCACCCATAAGGACCTGACCGGCTGGGGCCCCCGCCTGATGATGGCCCTGGTTGCCATGATCATCACCGGCTTTGTGGGGATGCTGTTCGGCTTCGGCTTTGGCGGCTCGGTGCTCTACTGCGGCATCGGTCTGGTGGTGTTCATGCTGCTGACCGCTTACGATACCCAGAAGCTGCAGCAGATGTACAGCTACTACTCCGCTGATGCTGAGATGGCCGAAAAGGCTTCCATCTATGGCGCGCTGACCCTGTATCTGGACTTCATCAACATCTTCCTGTATGTTGTCCGCCTGATGGGCAACAACCGCCGCCGCAGCTGATCTGTGTATTTCAGCCCTCTCCGTCAAGGCCTCAGGCTTTGACGGAGAGGGTTTTCTTTTTATAAAATGTGTATAAACCCGGTTCCGGAATCGCATACTGCAATCAGAAAATCAAGCGAAACCATGACGGATTGGAGTAACGAACATGGAACAGATCAGGAAATTTCTGCGGGACAAAGGGTTTGCGCTGGCACTGCTGGCCTGTCTGGTGGCGGCAGCGGCGGCGGGGGTCTGGGCGGTGCGCACCGTGCGCGACGAGCTGGACAAGAACCTTTCGGGCCTGAAGACACCGGACAGCACATCCACGGCCCCCGGCATCGATGAGGGGCTTTCCACCACCACGCCACAGGAGGACGAAACAACATGGGAATGGCCGACCGAACCCGCCGCAAACAGTGTAAGCAATGTGCCCAAGGCGGCCTCCTCGGCATCGCGGAGTGCATCTTCGGCCTCCTCTGCGCCGCAGGCTGGCTCTGGCTCGGTGCGCGAACCATCCGCGCTGCAAGGTGCATCCTCGCCTGCCAGCAGTTCGGCAGCGCCTGCTTCCACGCAGCCGGTCTCTGGCAGGGTGCTCAATGGATACAGCGGCGATGAGCTGGTCTACAACAAGACCCTGGGCGACTGGCGTACCCACAACGGCATCGACTATGCCTGCGCAAAGGATGCTGCCGTCCAAAGCCCCACGGCGGGCACGGTGGTGCTGGCCGGTTCCGATGGCAGCTGGGGCCCCACTGTGGCGATCAAGGACAGTGCGGGCCGTGTCTGGCGGCTCTGCGGCGTGGCCAGCCCGGCGGTGAAGGAGGGCGAGACGGTCAGCGCCGGGCAGACATTGGGCAAAGTGGGCAGCGTCAGCTGTGAATGCGCCGAGGAAAGCCATATCCACCTGGAAGTGAAGCAGGACGACAGTTATCTTGACCCCGCAAAACTGATGCAGTGACCCCAAGCGGCAGACACGACCGTCTGCCGCTTTTCTGTGCCTTTCCAAAGGAATGCAGATTGCAATTGCGTGCCGATTCTGGTATGATAAACTAGAACAAATTTCGACAGGCAGTGAATTGCGGGAGGAACCAGAATGGCAAAGGTGTTGATCGTGGGGGCCGGTGCGGCCGGGCTGATGGCGGCGGGGGCCGCTGTGCGGCAGGGGCATCAGGTAACGGTGCTGGAGCATACCGACAAGCCCGGTCAGAAGATCCTGGTTACGGGCAAGGGGCGCTGCAATGTGACCAACGACTGCACTGCGGAGGAGTTTCTGCACCATGTCCGCACCAATCCGCGCTTTTTGTTCTCCTCGCTGGGGGCGTTCCCGCCCGCCAGGACCATGGAGCTGTTTGAGAGCCTAGGCGTGGAGCTGAAAGTGGAGCGCGGCCGCCGGGTGTTCCCGGTGTCCGACAAAGCCGAAGAGATCCGGCAGGCACTGCTCCGCTACGCACAGGACGCGGAGATCGTCTATGACGGGGCAAAAAAGCTGCTTCTGGAAGAGCTGCCCCCGGAGCCGGAAGCCGCCCCTGCCGTGCCGGAAAATCCGCGCCATCCCAAAAAGAAAAAAGCCGGGCCTGCCCTGCGGTGTGTCGGTGTGCGGGGGACTTCCGGGAAAGAATACCGGGCCGATGCCGTGCTGGTGGCTACCGGCGGTGTGAGCTACCCCACCACCGGCTCCACCGGTGACGGCTACCGGCTGGCCCGGCAGGCCGGGCACACCCTTGTGGAGCCGGTGCCCAGTCTGGTCAGTCTGGTCAGCCATGACCCGGACTGCAAAAAGATGATGGGGCTTGCCCTGAAAAATGTGACCCTGACCCTTTTTGAGGACGGCAAGGACATCTTTGAGGCGCAGGGCGAGATGCTGTTCACCCACTTTGGCATCAGCGGCCCGCTGACCCTGAGCGCGTCCAGCCATCTGGGCGATATGAAAAAGCACAAGTACCACGCCGAGATCGACCTGAAGCCCGCCCTGAGCGAGGAGCAGCTCTATGACCGCATCACCCGGGATTTTGCCCTGCTGGCCAACCATGCCGCCCAGGGGGCGCTGGTCAAGCTGCTGCCTGCCAGTATGCAGCCGGTCATGGTGGCGCGCTGGGGCATTGACCCCGCCACAAAGGCCAACCAGATCACCCGGGAGCAGAAGCGGGAGCTGGTGCGCCTGATGAAGCACTGGAACGTGCCCATCGATGCCCGGGGCGACCTGGCCCATGCGGTCATCACCTCCGGCGGCGTGTCCGTGCGGGAGGTGGACCCCAGGACCATGCAGAGCAAGAAGGCGCTGGGCCTTTACTTTGCAGGTGAGGTGCTGGATGTGGATGCCTATACCGGCGGCTACAACCTGCAGATCGCTTTCTGTACGGCGCAGAGCTTTGCGAGGAATCTGGACTAAACCTCTCAGTCATCTGCGCTTCGCTTGATGCCAGCTCCCCTAGTAGGGGAGCCCTTGGCATTACGTAAAGTTTATACTGACCGATAAAAGAAAAGCTTATATTATAAAAGGAGCGTATCAAATGGTTTCAGTTGCAATCGACGGCCCTGCGGGGGCAGGAAAATCCACCCTGGCGCGGCGGCTGGCCGCAGAGATGGGCTACATCTATGTGGATACCGGTGCCATGTTCCGCACCATCGGCCTGTATGCCCTGCGCAAGGGCGTGGACCCGAAGGACAATGCGGCGGTCAACACTCTGCTGCCGGAGGTCGGCCTGCGGGTGGACTGCATTGACGGGGAGCAGCATATCTATCTGAACGGTGAGGACGTGAGCACCGCCATCCGCACGGAGGAGGCCGGCATGGCCGCCTCTGCCGTGGGTGCCAACCCGGAAGTCCGCGCCTTCCTGCTGGATCTGCAGCGCGGCATGGCCAAGACCCAGAACGTCCTGATGGATGGCCGGGATATCGGCACGGTGGTGCTGCCGGATGCCACTGTCAAGATCTTCCTGACCGCTGCCCCCGAAGCCCGGGCCAGACGGCGCTGGCTGGAATACCAGCAGAAGGGCATGGAGGTCGCCTTTGAGGATGTGCTGGCTGATGTGAAGCAGCGGGACTATCAGGACACCCACCGTGCCGCCGCCCCCCTGAAGCAGGCCGAGGATGCAGTGCTGCTGGATACCTCTGACCTCAACTTTGAGCAGAGCCTTGCGGCGATGAAAAAGATTATTGCAGAAAAGGTTAATTAAATGGTACTATATTACATACTGCTGCCGCTGGCCTGGCTGGTGTTCCACATCGGCTTCCGGGTCCATACCGTTGGCCGTGAGAACCTGCGCAAGGTGCAGACCAAAGGCTGCATCATTGCCCCCAACCACGTTTCAGCCATTGACCCGGTGTTCATCGTCATCAGCCGGTTCTGGGGCAGGCGGATGCTCGTTTTTGCCAAAAAGGAGCTGTTTGAGATCAACGCCCTGCTCACCTGGTTCTTCCGCTGCAGCGGCGCGCTCTGCGTGCGCGGCACCAAGGAGGAGCTGGAGATCATTGACCGGACCGTGGAGGCCTGCCGGGCGGGCGAGACCCTGCTCATCTTCCCGGAGGGCACCCGCGAAAAAGAGGGCAGGCTCCTGCCGCCCAAGAGCGGCCTGTTTGTCATTGCGGCGCAGGCTGGGGTGGATGTAGTGCCGGTGCGCATCCGCTACGATACGCCGGACGGGAAGATGCGGCTGTTCTGCCGGGTGAACGTCATCTACGGCGAGCCGATGCCCGCCGCCCAGTTCGCCATGGAGAGCCGCCGCGACCTGAAGACCCTGCGGGCCAACAAGCAGGCGCTTCTGGACGCATGGGAAGATTTGGGTCGACAGTGAGTGAAGCCAATCAAGACAGGAGGATAACATGGAGATTCGTTTGGCGAAGACGGCGGGCTTCTGCTTCGGTGTGAACCGGGCGGTGGAGCTGACGTATAACCTGCTGGATGAGGGCCACAAGGTGGCAACGCTGGGGCCGCTCATCCACAACCCGCAGGCTGTGGCCGATATGGAGCGCCGGGGGGCGCTGGTGGCCGACACGGTGGACGACATCCCCGCCGGGTACGAAGTTCCCGCTGAGCGCAGCAAGCCCTGGGGCACCGGCCAGGCAGTTCTGGCCTGCAAGAATGTCATCAAGGAGCCGTTCGCCGTTATCAATGCTGACGACTACTATGGCAAGGAAGCTTTTGTCCAGATTCACAACTTCCTGCAGGGCTACACCCCGGACAAACCGAACGCCCTGTCCATGGCCGGCTTTGTTTTGAAGAACACCCTGAGCGACAACGGCGCTGTGACCCGCGGTGTCTGCCAGATGAACGCCGAAGGCTACCTGACCGATGTTGTGGAGACTTCCGGCATTGAAAAGACCGCTGACGGCGCTGCCGTTGAGGGCAAGGCCATTGACCCGGAGAGCCTGGTTTCGATGAATTTCTGGGGCCTGACACCGGAGTTCGTAAAGGTGCTGGAGGACGGTTTTGTGGAGTTCTTTGAGAAGAGCGTTCCCGCCAACCCGCTGAAGGCCGAGTACCTGCTGCCCATCTATATTGGCGAGCTGCTGGAAAAGAATGCCGTGACCGTTCAGGTGCTGCCCACCCATGACAAGTGGTTCGGCGTTACCTATAAAGAGGACAAGCAGACCGTGATTGACAGCTTTGCCAAGCTGGTGGCCGATGGCGTTTACCAGAAAGACCTGTTCAGTGACCTGAAGCACTGAGCCCGCCCGTTGCAAACCGAATGAAATAAATCAAAGGGGTGAATCCCGGAGCCAGAGAATGTGCGAACCGCACAGAAATCTTTCCGCGGGTTCACCTCTTTTGATTGAAAACTGCAAAAGCATGGGATTTTGCACCATGGAAAGTGAGGGTAAAATGCGGTATCGTAAATGTAGGAGGGATGTACAGATGCCGAAACAAAACATCGAAGCCGTGAACATTTCCGCAATGACTGCCGAACAGCGTGATGCCGCACTTGCCCTGGATGTGGAGCGCCTGCTGCGCTTTGGCCGCAAACACAAGCTCATCAAGGAGCTGGATGCCATTGTAGCCCGCAACACCCTGCTGGATCTGCTGGGTCTGGCCCAGCCCAGTGAGGAAAAGGTGCCCAAAGAGGATTTTGACACCCCCGCTGCCCTGCTGGACGAGATGGTGGAGCTTGCCGCCGCCAAGGGCCTGTTTGACGGCAGTGTGCCGCAGTACCGCATCAACTTTGAAACCCGCATGATGGGTGCCCTGATGCCGCGCGAAAGCGAAGTCTGCCGCAAGTTCCGCAAACTGTATGCTAAGGGCGGCCCCAAAGCGGCCACGGACTGGTTCTATGATCTGTGCGTTGTGTCCAACTACATCCGCACGGCGCAAATTGCCAAGAACATCCAGTGGAACACGGCCACCCCTTACGGTGAGCTGGAAATTACCATCAACCTGACCAAACCGGAAAAAGACCCCAAAGTGATTGCCATGGAGCGGCTGCAGCCCGCTGCCAGCTACCCCAAGTGCATGCTGTGCAAGGAGAATATCGGCTATGCGGGGCGCATCAACTTCCCTGCCCGCCAGACCCATCGCATTGTGCCCATAAACCTGGCCGGTGAAACGTTCTATCTGCAATACAGCCCCTAT
>OGGJ01002965.1_pt1 | contig 11201 bp, 12 predicted proteins | sample 1571071 | NCBI WGS metagenome assembly OGGJ01 (sample SAMEA2581954, study PRJEB24529) | metagenome | biome: Human gut stool | place: China | collected 2011
CTGTTCCCGCAGGGCCGGAGAGGTTTCGCAGGCGCTCAGGTCAAAGCCGCTCTGCCAGAGCGGAGGCAGGACATGCCCCGCCCCGCAGCCGATGACCAGCAGTTCCCTGCCCCGGCGCGGCCAGGGGGCCAGCATGGAGAGCAGCAGGGCTGTCCTTTCCGGCAGGGCGATGTGCTGATGGAACGGGCTGGGGGGCTGGAGGGGCATGCAGGCTCCTTGAAGGTGAGGGTTCTCTATCCTGCTAATGTAGGGCCTGCCGGAGCGGCAGGCAAGAGGGATGCGGGATGAAGTCCCGATGCTCCCGCAGGGGATATCCGGCCTGCGGGAGCGGGAAAAAAGGCGGGCAGACGGGCTCCGGGAGGGCGATGCGTCACCGCGGCGCGCGCAGGACCAGCAGCAGGATCTCGGAAGGCACGCCCAGGCGCAGGGGAAAACCGCCCCACAGGCCGCTGCCGGGGCCCACATACAGGCGGGCGTCGTCCCGGGCATACCAGCCGCGCACGAAACCGCCGTTGAACAGGGCCACGCCCTGATCCAGCAGCAGGGCCAGCCCGCCGTGGGTATGGCCGGCCAGCGTCAGCACCGTTTGCGCGGGAACTTCGGGAAAAACGTCCGGCGAGTGGGAAAGCAAAACCGCAGCACCGACAGCGCCGGACAAAGCGCGGCCGACGTCCGGACGGCCGGTCGAAACGTCTTCCACCCCGCCGAGATAAAAGGAAATGCCCTGATAATCAATCTGCCGGCCGTCATTTTGCAAAACCATGATGCCGCGGGCGGCAAGCGCCGCCGCCATCTCTTTCTTGCCGTACCATTCGTCATGGTTGCCGAGCACGGCAAAGACACCGGCCGGAGCTTTTATTTCCGCCAGACCGGCGGCTATTTCTTCCGCCGGCATCGATACCGACCGCAAATGACCTTTGGCAAAATCGCCGCCCAAAAGTACTATATCCGGCTTTTCGGCATTGATGGCCGCCACGATTTTACGCAGCCTTTCCTTTGAACCCGGGGTCAGATGGAAATCGGAGGCAAAAACCATTTTCAGCCCCTTCATGTCCGGCGCTTCCAGCTGATAGCGGCTGACCCGGAGCAACCGCGGTTCCACCGCAAAAACCCATATCAGCAGCAAAGCTTCAATAAGCACCAGAGCCGTCAGCAGTTTCATCATTTTTTTATTTCTTTCCCCAAAAATTCGTATCATAAAATTTGACGACAGGATAATTTTCGGCCGCGGAAATTTCTTCATACTGCGGCCAAAAGCGTTCAAAACAGGCGCGATTGATCAAAAGCGAATCATCGTCTTCGGCATTGCGCGCAAGCACCCGGGCCAGCGCCGTTTCCCTGTCGCAGCGCAGCTGATGGAAAACGACGTCTTCGGTCAGCTTCCGCGCCCGTTCATACGCCCGGCGCCGCGCTTCCCTGCTCCAAAAACCGTAATCGAGAATCGCGTGAGCGCCGGCTTTTACCGTCTGCTCCGCCAGCTTCCAGATCAAAGCGTCAACCCGCTGCCAGGCATCGCGAAACTCCTCTTCCGGCAGATTTCGTCCGTACAGGGCATGCATAAACCCGTCATGGGTAAAACGCACCGCCGGCAATTCGCGCTCAAGCCGCCGGGCGAAAAAGGTTTTGCCGAATCCCATATAACCGACGATCAGATGAACCGCCGCCATTTTCTATGCGCCGTCCCGCGCGGCGACCTGTTCCAGTTTGTGACGGATTTCCGCATAACGGTCGTTTTTCAGATATTTCCAACACCGTTTAAGCGTATCCGCCGCGGCAAGCGGCGAGGTCCGGTCCAGATTGTATCCCTGCTCCAGCAGCCTTTCCAGGCAGTAGTAGTTGCCGATAAACGACAAAGCGATCCCGATTCCGTAACCGACGTGTTTGAAATCAAACAGCGGATAGTAACCGACCTCGCTGTCAAACAAGCGGCAGGCGACGGCCAGTCCCAGCACCCAGAGCAGCCCTTCTTTGACCATTCCGCGAAAGAAAAAACCGAACGGTCCGATGAGTAAAAACAGCCAGCTGAACCCCGGCCTGATTTTTCGCGTTTTGCCGGTTTCCGGATTATAAAGGATCAGATTGCGCAAATCCGCCGCGCTTTCCCGTTTCGCGTCCATTTTCATTTTCCCTCATGATACAAAAACACCGATATTTGAAACATTATCAGTTCTTCGTCTGCCGATCAACCGCTTTGTTGAAAAAAACGGCTGACGACGAAAAATGATGACTTTTAAAAATTTTTCGGTTATAATGCAGCCCGTGTTTTAACAAAGACTAAGACTGATGAAAAAAATTGTATCGGCGGAAGAAGCCGGAAAAATGATCCGCGAAAACTGCTCGCTGATGGTCGGCGGCTTTTTGCGCTGCGGCACCCCCGTAAAAGTTATTGAAGAAATCATAAAAAACAAAACCGGCAACCTGACCCTGATTGCCAACGACACTTCTTATCCCGAACATGACCGCGGCCGGCTGATTGCCAACCGGCTGGTTAAAAAGGCGATCGTCGGCCATATCGGCACCAACCCCGAAACCGGCCGCCAGATGAACGCCGGCGAACTGGAGGTGGAACTGGTGCCGCTGGGAACGCTGGCCGAAAGAATCCGCTGCGGCGGCGCCGGACTCGGCGGTTTTCTGACACCGACGGGTGTCGGCACGGTGGTGGAAAAAGGCAAAACCGTAATTGAACAGGACGGCCGCAAATACCTGCTGGAAAAACCGCTTCGGGCAGATGTGGCACTGGTTTACGCCGGCAAGGCCGACCGCTTCGGCAACCTGTTTCTCGACGGCACCACCCGCAATTACAATCCGGTGATGGCCACCGCCGCCGAAATCGTCATCGCCGAAGTCGACGAACTTTGCGACGAGCCGCTTAATCCGGCAGAAATCACCATTCCCGGAATTTTCATCGACTATATCGTCAAATCTAACGAGGATTAACATGCTTTCCAAAGAACAATGCCGCGAAATCATCGCCCGCCGGGTGGCAAAGGAATTTGCCGAAGGCGACGTCATCACTCTGGGCATCGGCCTGCCGACGGAAGTCGCCAATTACATTCCGCACAATATGCATGTCATTTTTCAGTCGGAAAACGGCTTGCTCGGGGTCGGTCCGCATGACGGCGCCGCCGGCGACAACCCGAAAGTTACCAATGCCGGCGGAATCGCGGTAACGACCAAACCGGGCGCCGTGTTTTTCGACTCGCCCGCCGCTTTTACCATGATCCGCGGAGGACACGTCAACGCCACCGTTCTCGGCGCCCTGCAGGTTGACGAACAAGGCAACCTGGCTAACTGGATGATTCCCGGCGCCTTCGTCCCCGGCATGGGCGGCGCCATGGACCTGGTAGTCGGCGCCAAAAGAGTGATCATCGCCATGGAACATACCAGCAAAGGCGCGCCGCGGATTGTTGAAAAATGCACCCTGCCGCTGACGGCGGCAAACGAAGTCGACCTGATCGTCACCGAGCGCGGCGTAATCGAGGTTACGCCCGAGGGGCTGGTGCTGAAAGAAATCAATCCGGCGTTTTCGCTTGAGGAAGTGATCGCCTCCACCGGCGCCCGGCTGATCATCGACGAGCGGCTGAAAGAGCTCAGTCTGCCGGAAGCCGTCTGAGCCTGCCGGCTGAAACGCAAAGTTGAAAAAACGCGGACAAGCATCGTTTTTTCATAAACTTCCACCGGCTAATGCCGATGATATTAACCATTCCGAATCTCAAATGCCCGGTCCGAAGCTGCGCAAGCCTTACGGCCGAGCCGGCATGTCTGCATCTACCTGCTTACGCAGACGTTCGAATCATAAAAAGAGCCCCCGGTCTGCCGTTTACTTAACCAGACGAATAATGTCAACTTCAATGTCGGTCGGTTTCACCATATGGGTATCGACTTCGCCCTGAATTTCCACTTTGTCGTCGGGTCCGACGGTCAGGCCGTTCCAGTCGTCGTCGTCAATTTCGATTTTGATTGAACCGCTGTCATCTTTGAACATATATTCCTCGCTGCCGAGACTGCTTTCGATATATCCCTGCAAAACGACATAGCTCTCGTCCGGCATTTCCTTGGCTTCGGCCACCGTAGCGGCATTATTTTTGGACGGGCCGGAAAATCCGGCCGACGCCGGCAGCGCCAGACCGGACAGCAATAAAACGGCTAAGGCAGTTTTCAGATTTTTCATGTTAACCTCCGTTAAAATACAATGCCTCTATAAGATATACCGGCAAAAAACAAAAACAACCGTCCTTTTGCCGATTTGACGCTTCGGTTTAAAAAACAGAAAGCCTGACCGTCCGGTTAAGGACGACAGGCTTTCTTACTTAAAGGAATCTCTCCCTTTCGGTAATGCCCGGACGCCACCATGAACTTCTGTAAACGTCCATGATGTAATCTTTGGGTTTGGTGATCGACCAGCCGTTTTCGGTGGTGTACACGTAGTTTTTACCGAAACAGCTTCTTCGGGCCGGAAAAACACATCTGTCAATCAACCCGGAAGAAGTTTCCGAAAAGATTCTTCTCTGCGCGATATCAATATATTTGTTCGTACCGGCAACGGAAACGCCGAGACGCAACTCCGTACCTTTGGCCGAACTCTCTCTGATAACGCACCATCGTAACCTTTTGCCCTTGGGGATATTGAAATATCGCCGCAAGAACACATAACTGTTAAAGAATCTTTTTTCAGATTTCATAAAATAATTTTTTTAAAAATAAAACAAAATCGTGTTTTCACGCCATAAGTATAAGACAAAACGGACAAAAAGTCAATTCGGTTTTAAAAGATAAATTTTGGACATTTTATTGACATAAAAATGACAATATTGTATCCTGAGAACAATCAACCAACGGAGAACAAAATGGCTGCAAAACCAGGAAAAAAGAAAACGAACCAAAAGATCGCCCTCGAAACCCGCATTCTGGCAACTTTCTCGCTGATCGAAATCTGCAAAACCGACGCCCAGAACATCGGCAGCGCCGACATAGAAGAATTGTACAAAAAAATTGCCGCTCTCAACGAAAAGGCCTTTGAGGACGAAAAAGCCCTGGATATCGTTGCCGAACACGGTCTGGACGAGATTGCAAGCGTCGACCACCTGAAAGAGCGCATCTACCGCAGCCGCGCGATCAACGCCTACAAACAGCTCGGCTATTTCGGCCTGGCCGGCGGTTCCGTCGACGAACACGAAATGAGCGGCGCCGAAATTCTCGCCACCGTCATGCACGAAGCCGGCATCAAGAACGCCGACGAGCTTTCCGCCGCCGCCTGCTCCGGCGAACTTGACGACGAGGGGGCCGACAGACTGCACAAAGAATTAAACGGCAAGCTGGGCTTCCTGAAAAAAAGACTGGCCGCCGACTACGAAGACTACCAAGAGCGGAAAAGCAAAAACAGTTCCGTTGAACTGATCCGCGAAGACATTGAAGAATACACTTTCGACAAAAACAAAACGGCATCTTTTGAATTCAGCGTCCGCAAAAAAGACTATGACTTTCGTTGCGGCTTGAGAGACGACTTCAAACGAACCACCAAGCCCGACTTCCTGAAACTTTACGGCACCATGCTGACGGAAGGCAAAAACGCGGCACAGGGCAGTTCTTTCGGCAGCACTTATCCGGCTTTTCGGGAAATGATTGAAAAATCGGTCGGCAAAGACGCCGCCGACGCCGAAATTGACCAAGCGCTAGGCATTTCCCCCGAAGAAGCCGCCCAGCCGGGAATTGAAGCCAAAAGAAAAGCGGCCTACAAGGAAAAATGCACGGAACTGTATTTCAAAACCGTGGCCGGACTGTTGTCGCAAAAACAAGAATATAACCTCAGCCACAACACCAACAGCGATTATCGCATCTATATGCAGACAATCGACAACAAATATATCCGCAGTTTATGCAACGGTGAAAACGATATCGCTGCTTTGGCCTTTCAGGATCCGGATTATAAGCAGCAATACGAAAGCAAGGCCCGGGAACATCAGCTGAACAGGGAAATGCGGGACGAGACCGCAGACATGCAGATCGTTTCCGTTCACCACAAATTCCCGGTCGGTGCCGTCTATGACGTTTATGACCAAATTCTGACCTCTCACAGCGAAGACCTGAAAAAAGAAAAATGCAGCAAGCTGGTCAACAACCGCAGCAACATGGTTTTCGTCATCGGGCAGGACATGCATCAGTCACTGGAAGCAAAAGGCAAAATGGACTTCCGCAAAAATCAGGATGCCATGATTTTTGCCGCCAGAATCAACGTCCAGGCCTTGAGAAGCGTTATGTCCCAACTGCCGCCTTACATGCGGGAAGGTTTGAAAAAATACGTCAAAATCGGCGAAAATGACAAGAGCAAAGACATCAGCGTCAACATGAAATTTTCCGAACCGCAGGAAATCGGCGCAATCAGGGAAAAGCTGAACACTTCGGCCGGGCATGTCAGCGTTGCGCAAAAATACGCCCGTTATTATACGGAAAGACAAGTCCGAGATTAAGACATGTTAATGTTGCCTTAAAACATTATATGAAAAGCCCGTTTCATGGCGCCCGTCAATCTGCGGAAAATGAATTCGCGACAAAACCGTAAGGTTGCCGTTGTCGCTGAAAGCAGCAAAAACAAGATCAAACAGCCAAGTAATTGACCGTAAATTTGAACGTCTAATTTACAGGCCAGCAACAGTAAACCATGCCTGTCGGATTTTTGAGCACTCCGTTCGGTAATAACCGACGGCAAACTAAGAACCTTGTATTTGTTGTAGCATTTTTAGAAGCTCTTGCTTCGTTTCTCAAATTTTTGTTTTCCCGTTCCAGAACGGATCATCGTTGAGTTCAGGAACTTTCCGTGTTCCACGCCTTTCCTTAAGCTTTCGGTTTTCTCCCGTTCCCCGGAAAGGTTTGTTTATCTCAAACGTTTTCAAATTACCGAACCACTGAATGCTTTTCGGCTTTCACTCTGATTCAGAAAATTATGCTTCCGTCGACAAAACAAGACTATTTTGCAAAGCGCATTTCCATTTCCGCCTGTAAAACCAAAACGGCGAAACCTCTTCGGCAGCGTACTTCTCAGAAGAAAAAAACAGACAGGAATTCAAAAAACGGTCACATACGGACAGCTTAAAATTTCAGTTTTATCAGTTCCTTTTTTTTGCTTCGGCATTTTTTTTGTATTTTGTTGACGATGTTGATTTCCAACCGATCAAGCAAACGTTCGAGTTTCCTCACAAAATCTGCCGGTTTTGTATGCGGGACACAAGCAAATGTTTGCATATTCGTCTGCAGCTGCCAATTTTGGTATAAGGATATTTTCTTTATGTCTTTTACAAAAACATAATTTATATCGCATATTACCGGTTCTTCTCCTTTATCCGCTTCATACTTAATAAAAAAAATCATATCATAAACATAACCGGATTTTAATCTGTTGATATATTTATTGATTGATCCGATATAAGGAGCAGAACGCTTTAATGAGTTTGTCGGCAGCAAATTAACATATATGTTGCTGCTGCTGTCGTCCAGCTCAACTTCCAATAAGATTTCATACGGCTCTCTCGGAGAACAGTTGTTGATCTTAATTGCCTTAATGCATTTGCACGCAGATTTATATTCATCAAAAACTCTTTTTAATACGTTGGAAACGCAACGGGTGATTTCACCGCCAATCCGTTGGCGCCTGTTTCTCTGCCTGACATCAATGAAAATTTTGCGCAAATCAATATGGGATTTTAACATATTAATGTCATTCATGACAGCGTCGTCATTACTTATGTCATAATTCATGTAACGTTCTCCCTTTATGTGCGGATTTTATCGTTTTCCGCTACAAAAACGTAATTTCTTATAAAACTATTGTATATTGTTTTACAAAAAATACAACTTTAAATAAAGCCGCCACCTGACTAACAGAAAATTAATGCCAGCTTTTCTTTCAGATTGTTGAATACAAAATCCACTCTCAATCGGCATTGGAAATTTTTAGAATTCGGACGTTTATATAGAAGAATTAGAGTGTGGACGTTTATATAAAAGAATCCGCCCTTCTCTATAAGTATAAGTTTCTGTGTAAAAATTACCGTCCATTTTGCCCCCAAATTTGCTTAAAACTGTGAAGAATTTGTAAAAATGGGAAACCTGCAATTAAGGATTGTCAAAGGTTATGTGAAGATTACGTGAAGTAATAACAGCTACAAACCTTACGGTTTGACCACGCTTATTGGCGTGGAGCAGCGTCTAACGACACCTTAGCATTCACCCCCCGTTAAAATGGAGGTTGAATACTAAGGCAACTAAGAAAAATGGGTTGCAATTTCTTGCAACCCATTGAAGATATTTGATATTTTCCTGATACCAATTAACGTTTGGAGAACTGGTAAGAACGGCGGGCTTTGGCTTTACCGTATTTCTTACGTTCAACCGTTCTGTCATCGCGGGTCAGGAAGCCGGCGGCTTTCAGAACCGGACGCAGTTCGGGTTCATAATCGTTCAGGGCTTTGGAAATACCGTGCTTAATCGCACCGGCCTGGCCGGACAAACCGCCGCCGCTGACCGTGCAAACGACGTCGAATTCGTTGACGCGGTTGGTAACTTCAAACGGCTGGTTGATGATCATCTTCAAAACCGGACGGGCAAAATATTCGTCCAGGGTTTTGGTGTTAACGGTAATGTTGCCTTTACCCGGCTTTACCCAAACGCGGGCAACAGCGTCTTTTCTTTTGCCGGTAGCATAGGAACGTCCGAATTTGTCGCGTTTCGGCTTGCGGACTTCCGCAACGGTTTCCGCGGCAGACGCTTTGATGTCTTTTAAGGATTCTAACTTAGCCATTATAACGGACTCCTCTTGTTTTTCGGATTCTTGGAAGCAATGTCCAGAACAATCGGGTTCTGGGCGGTATGCGGGTGTTCGGCACCGGCATATACTCTCAGTTTGGTCATCTGCTGACGGCCCAGAGGATTGCGGGAAATCATTCTTTCAACAGCCTTCTCGATGACACGGCCGGGGAACTTGCCGGCTAAGATTTTGGCCGGAGTGGTTTCCTTAATGCCGCCGATCCAGCCGGTGTGGCGATAGTAAACTTTGTCCGTCAGCTTTTTGCCGGTCAGTTTGACTTTTTCGGCGTTGATGACGATTACATAGTCGCCGCAGTCCAGGTTCGGGACGAAATTCGGCTTGTGCTTGCCGCGCAGAATCTTGGCGATTTCGGCGGAAAGTCTGCCCAATACGACACCGCTGGCATCAACGACATACCATTTTCTTTCGATGTCCGATGGCTTGGTTGCGTAAGTGTTCATATTTTCTCTCTTTGTTAAAGATGGTTGTTCAATTCGTTTGCAAATATAGCGGAAGTTTTTCTCTTGTCAACTAAAAAAAACCGTATTTTTCAACATTTTAATTACAGGTATTATAATACCGCGCACTATTTGTTTGATTTTCATTGTTTTTAAGGACAAGAAAAAAGAAAAGCCGAAAAGCGCGTTTTGCACTTGCAGATCAAAAAGAGAAAACATAATCTTCCGCCGGCTTACGCAAGCGGCAAAACCGTTCCGAACACAAGCCCCCGGCCCTAAAGCTTCGCAAGCCTGCGGCCGGGCCGGGATGCCCGCATCTGCCTGCCCGCACAGATGTTCGAATCGTAAAAAAGCGGCGTTGAAGAAGTTCTTCAACGCCGCCTTCGATTTTCAAGAATCGCTCTGGTTTATTTTTGCAAATCCGCTACAACACTCATGGAAATGATTTTATCGGGATCATAGACCATGCCGTTCGGACCGGTGCCGCGTTTGATCTTGTCCACCGCCTGCATGCCGGAAATGACCTGTCCCCAGACCGTATACTGACGGTCGAGGAAAGTGGAATCGTCAAAGCAGATGAAAAACTGGCTGTCGGCCGAATTCGGATCGGCGGCACGGGCCATGGAAACGGCGCCGCGTTTGTGCGGACGGTTGTTGAACTCTGCTTTCAGGTTCTTGCCGCTGCCGCCGGTGCCGTTGCCGAGCGGATCACCGGTCTGCGCCATAAAGCCGTCAATCACGCGGTGAAACTTCAGACCGTCGTAAAAGCCCTGACGAACCAGTTCCTTGATCCGGGCAACATGGTTCGGCGCGTCTTCCGGAAACATCTGAATCAAAACGTCGCCGTCTTTCAATTTAAGCAGCAGCGTATTTTCCGGATCTTTAACGTCGGCATAAGGTTTCGGCGCATCGGCCGCCTCGGCCGCACCGATACCGAGTCCGAACAGCGCAATCAGCGAAAAAACAAATTTCATCATCTCTTTGATACTCCTTTACATTGTTAATTTAAAATCTGATTTGCCGGACGGCTTCCGGATAAACCAAAACATCCGGCGCAACCGTTATCCATTCGGCAAACTTTCCTTCCATTCCCGGTTCGGCAAAAGGCAGTCCTTCCGGGAAACATGATTTTTCGTCGGGCAAAAAAGCCTCGAAAACAAAAACGATTTCCGTCACGTCCAGCCGGCGGCCGATTTTGACTTCAACCCCGAACTCCTCGGCAAATTCCCGTTTCAAAGCCGCTTCCGCCGTTTCTCCGAATTCGATGCCGCCGCCGGGCAAACGGAAAAAAACTTCGTTTTTCACATGGTCGACACCGCGGACTGCCAGAATTTTCCCCTGATAACGAATCACGGCAACCGCCAGCGGCCGGATATATTTTTCGGTAAAAGGCATCAGTTTTCCTCCGACAGCGCTTTTAAGCGGTACAGTTCATCCAGCGCTTCCCGCGGGGTGAGGTTGTCGGGGCAGATTTCCGCCAGCGCCGCGTCAACCGCCGATGGCTTTTTTTCTTCCTTTTTCAGGCTGGAAAACAACGGCAAATCATCGGCCAGCTCCTTGATATTGGCGTTTTTCTTGTCGTTTTCAAGCGAACTCAGCACCTGTTCCGCACGTTTTAAGACCACCGGCGGCAAACCGGCCAGCTTGGCAACGTGAATACCGTATGAACGGTCGGCAGCGCCGTCAATCACCTCGTGCAGAAAGATGACTTCGTCGTTAAATTCCTTGATTTTCATGCAATGCAGCGACATTTTGTGCAGTTTGCCGACCAGCGAGGTCAACTCGTGGTAGTGGGTGGCAAACAGCGCCCGGCAGCGGTTGACTTCATGCAGGTGTTCAACCACCGCCCAGGCGATTGACAAACCGTCAAAAGTGGCGGTGCCGCGGCCGATTTCGTCCAAAATAACCAGCGAACGCTCGTCCGCACGGTTCAGAATGCTGGC
>OGGJ01002967.1_pt1 | contig 11196 bp, 10 predicted proteins | sample 1571071 | NCBI WGS metagenome assembly OGGJ01 (sample SAMEA2581954, study PRJEB24529) | metagenome | biome: Human gut stool | place: China | collected 2011
TCGGCCCTTACGGTTTCTACGACGCTTTCAGCGAAACGGACAACTGGTATCCGCAACGTTATCTTGCCATCGACCAGGGGCCGATAGCTGTCATGATTGAGAATTACCGCAGCGGACTGCTTTGGAAACTCTTTATGAGCCATCCGGACGTACAGCAGGGATTGCGGAAGTTAGGATTCCAATTGAGTTCTGACACCCCCATTTCCGCTTCATAACCGGGATTGCGATCCTACTGAACGCTATTGCCGCCTCCACCGCCCTTTACATCATCATTGCTGATGGAACGGGCGGCTTTCTTGACGCTGGCTTTCAGCTCGCCGATACGGTAACTGACACTGATGCCGAAGCGCTGGCGGCTGTACTTGCTCCAGCTCTCCTGCGTAAAACCAACACCTTCGAGCGTATTGGTATTGTCCATGTACTTCTTAAAGAAGTTGCTGGCAAAAGCAGAGAGGGTCAGACGCTTGTCGAAGAAAGACTTGTTTACGCTCAAGCCGTAATCGAAGTAACTGCTCCCTTTACCCTGTAACATTACCCAGGGAGTCTGGCCGAACACGTTCAGACTGATGCGCCAGTCATGGGGCAGGGTTTGTTGCGCACCCCCGTAGGCAAAAAGATTCCAACCGTCGTTTTTAAGGCCGTTGGCTCCTTCCATATATGAATAGTTACCGTAGATATTGGCATAGATACGGGTATTGGATGTAGCATTCCAGTTGATATAACCGCTAAGACTCGCATTCTTGGTTTTTCCTATGTTCTGATAAGTGGAGTAAAGCACCTCTTTGCCGGTAGTCTCTTTCAAACCCTCAATCTCGGTATCGGGAACCATTTCGGAGATTTGCTCAATGCTGTTGTTGGTAAACGAATAGCGGAGCGATAGGTTGACATTGAACTTCTGCGTAAAATTACTGTAACTCAGATTGAAGGCATGGCTTTTCTCACTATCCAGATTGGGATTGCCTTGCGTGATATTGGTAGGGTTACTGTCATTCAGGTAGGGATTCAGATACCAGATGCCCGGACGGTAGATACGCATGTTATAACCCAAACGCAAGTTGGACATATCCGTCAGTTTCCAGCCGATGCTGGCGGAAGGAACTACATCGTCGAAATCCTTCTTGAAGTTATCGCCTTTGCCTAAAAGATACTTCACATTCTGTATGGTATGCTCGTAGCGCACGCCCAGCCTGCCGGAGAGCTTCTTCACTTTCAAGGAATAACCGGCATAGGCAGCCAGAATATCATTCAGGTGTTTGTAGTGGGAACTATGGTCTTCATCGAATTCATAATCGGTCTGCTGCCCTGCGGCGCGCTGGAAGCGGTCGTCCTCGGCAGTATTGTTGCGAAGGATGTATTTAACTCCGGTTTCTACTGTGTGCATCTTGCGGATGGGAGTCGTATAATCGGCCTGTAAGGTGTGCTCCGTAGTGCTTTGCGAACCGTCATTATGCTGGTCGAGCATGCGCTTCATAAAGTCCTGCCAGTCCGGGGCCACATTGTCCATATCGTACTCGTAGCCGGAATAGGAATCCGAGGTCTGCGGGCGGGTATTAATCTTATACGAGAACGTGAGCATACGCTCCTTTACGGGAAACAGACGCTGGTAGTCGATACCTCCGTCAATGGAATACCAGGAACTTTTACTGTGACTATTGGAGACATAGTTGTACAGTTCGTTGGCAGTACCGGGGAAGGTGGCCAGCGTATTGGTCGTTCCGTCACTCTTGTTCTTGCCGCCCCAAAGTCCGAAGGACATGGTTACCAGCCGCAATGTGTCGATTTCATAGCTGGCTTCCATACTGCCTGACTGGAAAGAACCGTCTCCCTTGCTTGTCCCGCTGTAATCCAGGTCGGACGAACTGCTGTCCGTTTCGCCGACGGTACGCCGATTGCCGCCGGAGTAGCTGCGGGGCTGGTTGTTATAGTTGTAATTATAACGGGCGCTGAAAGTCAGTTTGCCGCTTTTTATTGTACCGAATACACCCCCACCGGCGCCACGGTTACTGACATTGCCGCTGAACGTAGCCGTATACCCTTCCAGTCCGCCGCCTACGGTAACAATGTTCAGGATACCCCCGACACCTTCCGCATCGTACTTTGCACTGGGATTGGTAATTACCTCTATGTGCTTGATGGAGTTGGCGGGCATACTTTTCAGGACTTCCGTAGGATTATTACTCATCATGTTGTTGGGCTTGCCGTTGACATACACCTTGAAACTGCTGCTGCCGTTCACCTTGATGTTGTCTTCGCCGTCCACCGTTACAAGGGGTACTTTGCGCAGCATCTCAAGAACAGAGTTCGACTTGGAATCGGGGTCGTCCTGCACGTTATATTCTATCTTGTCGATATCTGCCTTTACCAACGGCTTCTGGGCTACAATCTCCACTTGTCCCAACTCATTGGAAGCATCTGTAATATACATGGTACCGAAGTCCACCGACTTTTCTCCCGATTTTACGGAGAAGTTCTTCACAATACTGTTCCGTCCCACCGAAGAAATTGTCATAATGAAGTTGCCTTTATTACCGGGTACTTTCTCCTGGAAGTGTCCCTTCATATCCGTCACCAGCATTTTCAACGCATGTTCCGGCGCTTCTTTCTTAACTATTTTGATTGTAGCGTACGGCTCGCCTTCTTTAGTAAGAGAATCGAGTAAGATACCCTTAATCTGAAAGGAAGAGTTTGCCGCATTCTGTGCAGTTGCCCAAACGGGTATTAACAATACCGCCAGCAACATGGCCCATCTGTTTTTCATGGTGTTTCCCTGTTTAAATCTATACCTTGTCTGTTTTTTCGTAGCAGATAGTGTCTACTGTCACAACGAATTAGGCAAAAATAGGGCATTCTTCGGCATTTATCGGAACACCGGAGTTAAAAAAAGCGAAAAGTACATTGATTTACAGAAAGTAGAAAAACAGCAGCAGGAACACATTGGCGGCAATGACACAACCGAAGCCTCTCAACACCCACGAACGCAACGGACTCTTCTTGCCGGAGAAGAACAATGCATAACACATATTTACGGCAATGTTGCTTACTATCGCCTGCATGCTGCAAGCTGTTATCAATGAAACAGGCACATTGCCCGTACCCTGCAGAAGATTCAAGATGAACGGAGTGATGTCGCTGAATCCGGAAACAAAGGAGAGCAGAGTCAACCCGCCCTCGCCGGCGTATATCAACGTATAATGGGTAGCGATTGTAAACACCACAAAAAGCACGGCAAAAATAAGCGCCACCTTGAACTCCAGCGGATTGCTGCCATCCTCGTCTTCATCGACCGTTTCCGACATGGCAGGACGCTTCCACCGGGAATGCAGGAACCACGCCGTCCCGGCAGCAACGGCAGACATTATCAGCAAATACGGATAAATGGCTGTCAAAGCCCCTATACTGAATATTCCTATCAGGATAAGAAACCGCAAGAACATCATGCTGACCGCCAACAGCATCGCCGCCACATATTCGGGTGCTTCCTGGGCGGATACTTTCCGACTTTTACGCGCCAGTACGGATATGGTGGCAGTGCTGCTGTACAACCCGCCTACAATGCCGGATACCAAAATACCGGACTCGCGGAATACATATCTTTTCAGCAGATAAGAAAGATAGGAGATGCCCGAAACCACCACCGTAGCCAGCCATATACTGTAAGGCGTGAGGTTGATGCCCGGTATCAGATTGTCGTCGGGCAGCATCGGGAGGATGATACCGCTGATGGCAAGGAACTTGGCAAGCGTAATCATTTCGTCGTTCTTCATCCGCTGTGCCAGTTCGGTAAACGTATGTTTCAGCTCGGTAAAGAGCAATACGGTCACAATTACCATTACATAGAACCAGGAGGGCTGCGTAGCAACGATAGGTGCAATGCAATACGTAATGAGCGCAATGACAATGGTAGTGACTCCGAACACATGAAACTGCGCCTGCTTGACGTAATAATTCAAGGCAAGCAGCAACCCCAGGACAGCCCCGCCACCCATAAACAGGCGATAGTCCGTCGGGTCGAGAATATAGAGGAGATAGCCCAGAATGCCGATAAAGGTGAAAGTACGGTCCGTACCGAACAAGGTCGTCTCTCCTTCGCGCTTCAAACTGATACGCCTCAAGGAAAGACCTATAAGCAAAGAAAACACCGTCACCAGGATAAAAGTGACGAGTTCTTCCGGCAGGTATTGGTACAGTTTCTCCATATACGAATCAACAATTACGAGGCGTAATTAGTTTACTTCCATTCCTTAAACGGATGCTTCATCAGTTGCGAATTGTAATAACGGATATCTCCCGTCACTTCCTGCCCGATAAAGTCCGGTTTCTCAAAAGGCTCGTCCTCTGACGATAACTCGATCTCCGCAAGGATCAACCCTTCATTCGCTCCGTGGAAAACATCGACTTCCCACGTATGGCTACCTCTGGGAACCAGATAACGAACCTTGTCGATCGCGCCCGGCTCGCAAAGCTCCAACAACCGCTCGGCATCCTCCAGAGGAATCTTTTGTTCGAACTCATAACGGCTCAAGCCTTTCTCATCCGAAGCGCCTTTGATCGTTAGGAATCCCTCCTCTCCCCGGATACGAATACGAACCGTACGTCCGGGCTGTGAGCAAATATATCCCTGCACGATACGGGTGGAGCTAACAGCCTCCGGTAAGAAATCACCGGAGACCAAGAATTTCCGTTCTATCTCAATGGCCATGTTTCGAGGTATCAGCCTTAATCGTTACCATCGTCGCACCAAAGCCATATTCGCGGAAAGAAGCGTCTTGAAAATAATGTTGCTTATAACGGGTCTTCAAATCCTTCTCGATCGCCTTACGCAACACGCCATCGCCTTTTCCATGGATAAAGACAATCTTCTGTCCGTTATTAAGAGCGTACTGATCCATCACCTCACGGAATTTTCCCAACTGGTACGTCAGCATATCCGCATTGCTCAATCCATTCGTATTATCCAACAATTCGGTTATATGCAAATCGATCTCAAGGATAGCGCTATTCGTCGGCTTCTTTTTCACGATTTGCCGGGGAACCCTACGTTCCTCACGAACCTTTTGCTGCATAGCTTCCTTCAACTCTGCCGCAGAGACCAATAGTTCTCTCTCGGGCAAGTCATTGCGGATAATCGGATAAATCAAGGCATCCTCCTCAAAGAAATCATTCTCCATAAAGCAGTGAAGCTTGTAGAACTTAACCGTATCCAAGCGCAACTCTACAGATACGGCGTTTTTCAACGAATAGGGTTTATCTTTCTTGAAAGCGATCAGTTGCACGCAGATCCTTTCCAGATCATTCAACTCCGGCTTACCGAACTCCTCTAGGAATATTTTCGTATTCGGCTCGATAATCCCGTTATAACGGCTTGTCCAGCTATTATTCGTCCGGTTCATATAATTGAAGAACAAATAGTAATTGCTATCATTCACGAAATACGTCTCATAGCCGCATTGCTGAAACGCCTTCGGATCGACCGGGAGATAAGCCAGATACACATTCAGACGCTCTCCCTCCGGTGTCTCCTCGACCTTTTCCTCTTTGGGTTCAGGCTTCTTTGGGGAAGGAGTCTCTACCGGAGCCTGTACTTTCGGGCGATTCGAGCTATGCACTTGCATATCATTGCCCCCAACCACGACACATTCCTTGATCAAGGCAGGAACCTCAAACCCATCCTCATCCTCAACCAACACTTGGTCCTTTCCACGGAATCCACGTACGACTCCACCTCCCACACTATTCAGGAAGCGAACTTTATCACCTATTTGAATACTCATATTCTATACCTTATTATATTATGCGCACAAAATTAGGGAATAATCCGCGAATCCGAAACCTATTTACTACTTTTGCACCCGGAATCCGTACAAACGGATGTTTTTTAACAGGACAGAAGAAGTAATGAAGACGCAAGAAATACGTATTGAAGATTATAACTATTCGTTACCGGACGAACGAATCGCGAAGTTCCCATTGCCTAAAAGGGACGAGTCCAAACTTTTACTCTACCGTAACGGGGAAATAAGCGAAAGTATCTTTAAGCATATCACGGATTATCTTCCCCAAAACACCTTGATGGTATTCAATAATACCCGGGTCATACAAGCCCGCCTACTTTTCCAGAAAGAGACCGGCGCACGCATCGAGATTTTCTGTTTGGAGCCCATCGAGCCTCATGATTACGCCTTGATTTTTCAAGAGACCCGACGCTGTAGCTGGACTTGCTTGGTTGGTAACCTTAAGAAATGGAAAGAAGGCACTTTATCCAAAACGATCTTCATTAAGGATGAACCGGTCGTGCTGACAGCGGATAAGAAAAAGTCTCATGGTGACACACATTTGATCGAATTCATTTGGGATAATGAAGCTTATACGTTCGCCGATATCTTGGATGCCGCCGGGGTCTTGCCGATTCCTCCTTATTTGCACAGGGAAACAGAGAAGAGCGACCTACAGACCTATCAAACAGTTTATTCTAAGATAAAAGGCTCCGTCGCCGCACCGACCGCCGGACTTCATTTCACTCCGGAAGTACTTGCCGATATAGATGCTCGGGGCATCGGGCGGGAAGAAGTCACCTTGCATGTCGGAGCGGGTACCTTTAAACCGGTAAAAAGCGACACGATCGAAGGTCACGAGATGCACACGGAATTTATCTCCGTCCGCCGCAGTTCCATCGAACGTATCAAAAGCAACCTTGGAAATATCATCGCCGTAGGAACGACTTCCGTACGGACCTTGGAAAGTCTCTATTACATGGGCGTGATCCTAGATAATAACCCGGAAGCGACTTCCGAAGATCTCGTCGTAAAACAATGGATGCCTTACGACATGAATAACAACCGGCTGACAGCGGAGCGTTCCCTTCAAAACATCCTCGATTATCTGGATAAGCATGATGCGGATACGCTGGTAACGGCTACGCAAATCATCATCGCCCCGGGCTATGAGTTCAAGATCGTAAAAGGAATCGTCACCAACTTCCACCAGCCCAAAAGCACCTTGCTCTTGCTGATCTCCGCTTTCGTAAAAGGAAACTGGAAATCCATCTATGAATATGCCTTAGAGCACGATTTCAGGTTTCTAAGTTATGGGGATAGTTCCTTGTTAATATAGATGCATGTAAAATACGAGCCGAATGGTGAACAGTTAAAATATCTATTCGGCTCTCATTAACCACTCTGTAAACAATCCGGTAATGATTCATCCGGATAAGCTCTCTTATAGTCGTATCTTGAAACTCCGGAACCATACGCCCGGCCAAAGGAAAACGTTCTAAAACATCTACCGCCGCAAACAATCCACTTACAACTCGGGAGGCATACGAGGTATAACTCTTCTTCTCAATATAATCTCCAATTTCATTAAGGTTTTGGATCGCAAAATCAGTCCATTTTACTTCAACCATTTCGCTAATTTATTCCGGCATTCCAATTTGGTTAACACTTTTCCTTCTTCTGATTCTTTTATTCCAATACAGACCTTATCGACAAAAGACATCTTATCGACAAGCTGGTCCATAGAAAAATGCTCCGGTAATCCTTCCATAGCCATAGCAACTTTTGACTTACTTAATAGATTCATCTGAATAGGTTTCGTTTTCTACAAAGGTAACTGTTTTCTTTCAACATACAATAAGATCCCATACAATTCGTTATATTTGCATGAATATATTCTAGATTGAATGAAAGCACATTTTACTATATATGTTTTATTTTTGCTTATCGTATCTTCCTTGTATTCCTGCAAATCGGCGAAGTTGAGCGATGCCGAGGAGAAGCAGCGTATCGGGGAATACTATGAGGCAGCCGCCATTTATCGTAAAGTTTACACGAAAACATCCCCGAAGAAAAGGGATTTGCGCGGCTATATCGCTTACCGTATGGCCGAATGTAACCGGTTGATCAACAATACGGCGAAAGCGACTAGTGCCTATATGAACGCCATCCGCTATGATTACCCCGATAGTACCGTCTACCTACGCATGGGACAGATGCTGCAGAAGACCGGACGTTATCCGGAAGCGATCAAGAACTACGATATCTATATGGAGAACGATCCTAGCAATTTATTAGCCATCAACGGCATACAAGGATGCGAGTTAGCTCCCGGATGGAAAAAGAACCCTACCCGCTACGAGGTAAGACGCATGGATAAATTCAATTCCCGCCGGGGAGAATTCAGTCCGATGCTGGCCGGAGATAAATACGACCAACTATACTTCGCTTCTTCCCGCTCGAAAGACAAAGACGCAAAAGTTAGCGCCATCACCGGGCAAAATAACAATAACCTCTTCCTTGTCAAGCAAGACGAGAAAGGGGCTTGGCTAGCTCCCGTAGAGCTTGAAGACGAGGTGAATACGGAATACGACGAAGGAACCCCCTCTTTCTCCCCCGATGGAAACACGATGTATTATACCTATTGCGCCCAAGATCCGGAAGGCCCTCGTACCGCCGAGATTTACATATCTACCCGAAGCAGCGCCAAATGGGGAAAAGGAACCCGTGCGACGATCGTAAAAGACTCGGTTACTGCCCTCGGCCATCCTTCCATCTCGCCGGACGGCAAATACTTGTATTTCGTATCCGACGCCGTGGGCGGTTTCGGTGGCAAGGATATTTTCCGTGCCCGGGTAGCGGGAAACGATTTCGGCCCGATGGAGAACCTAGGAGAAGAGATCAACACCCCGGGAGACGAGATGTTCCCGTATGTCCGGGATTCCGTCACCCTTTATTTCGCGTCCAACGGACATCCGGGAATGGGTGGTCTCGATCTGTTCAAGGCCACGCAAGACAGTACAGGGAAGTGGAATGTCGAGAACCTAGGCGCTCCCATCAACTCTATGGCAGACGATTTCGGTATCACCTTCGCCGGAAAAGAGGAACGAGGCTTCTTCTGCTCCAACCGCAACGACGCACGGGGCTATGACCATATATATTCCTTTGAACGGCCTACGATCACCATCTTCATCGAAGGAATCGTAAACGATGTCGATGAATATCCGATCGAGGACGCTACCGTACGCATCGTCGGAAAAGACGGACTGAACGTGAAAGTCCCGGTCAAGAAAGACGGAACCTATCGTGTCGAGTTGGAACGGGACATCCGTTATGTCATGATGGCCAGCGCCCGTGGTTACCTCAACCAGAATTACGAGTTGCATACCGGCCCCGAGGAGAAAAACGAGACATATATCGTGGATTTCTTCCTCTCTCCGATCAGCAAGCCGGTTGTTATCGATAACATTTTCTACGATTTCGATAAAGCGACCCTTCGTCCGGAATCCAAGAAAGCTTTGGACGAGATGATCAAGATGCTGAACGATAACCCGAACGTAACGATCGAACTGGGTGCCCACACGGACCGGAAAGGTACGGACCAGTATAACGAGCGTTTGGCTCAACGCCGTGCGCAATCGGTCGTGGATTACCTAATAGCGGGAGGTATCGAGGCAGCTCGTTTGGAAGCGAAAGGATATGGAGAAAGCGTTCCCAAGACGATCAACAAGAAGATGGCTAAACAATTCGATTTCTTGAAAGAAGGCGATGTGCTTACCGAGGAATTCATCCTTGCCCTGCCGCCGGAACAGCAAGAGATCGCCGACCAGATCAACCGCAGAACGGAATTCAAGGTCTTACGTACAAACTATAACTTATTTTGAGGGAGCAAAGAGCGTGATCTCCTTAAAAGAGACCGGCCAATCGATCGCACTCATCAGCACATCGAAGGACAGGCGTTGCTGATAAGAGACCGAGGACTCCCTTGAATACAAGTCATGAGCTACCAAACCGATCATCATCTTAACCTTATAATGCAATTCCTTGGATAGTACCAAGCAGGCAAGTACACTCAAATCTCTCGCTTCTTCCCAATCCCGATCCGCAAAACACATCTCCCTTTGAAGTGCCGGATAATGACGAGTCCGCATGATCAGATCCGGATCACGGACCTCACACGCACCTTCCACTACATCCAATAATATACGACAGACAGCCAAACGTTGCTTTTTAATTACCTCCATATACGTTTCCCTCAAACCGGACCGTTCACCTTGTTCGGTATTTCTATATGCTACAAAAAAGAAGCGTGGGAACTGTTAATCTACTATTCGAAACTGAGGCATCGCCAAACACCCATCGGACAAATAATAAACAACAGCCCGCGCCTTATTACGTATACTATTAGGCAGTATATATAACAAGCGTGAGCGTTTAGTTGCCTATTATCTCTGTCCGACTTGAAACTTGGCGATTTTCAGTTCCAAAGATAATATCTTAAACGCTTATCGTAATCACACTTTGATTCATAAACCCTTGAATTTCCACAAGAGTTTACTTTATCGATACAAATATAACGCTTTTTCTCATACATCATATGGATTTATTTTTCTCTTTTAAAATCTATTGGGAAAAGATAGCGTATACTCTCTAGCGATAAATTCTTCCACTATAAACAAGATGCTTCCGTGAGTAAAAAAGAGAAGCGCATATACATACTATTTAATGTATATGCGCCTCCACCATTATTTGGATATTTCCAAATCCGGAACTTTCTTCCTTATTTACTCTACCGAGAACTTATAAATACACTCACTCGCATATTTCTCGCCCGGACGAAGCACTACACTCGGGAATGCCGGTTGGTTCGGGCTATCCGGGTAATGTTGAGTCTCCAGACATAGAGCGCCACGATGCGGGTAAACCACACCTAACTTGCCTTTATCACCCGCTTTCGTCATTGAGTTGCCGGCATAGAATTGAAGACCCGGCTCGTTGGTGTAAACTTCCATAACGATACCGCTTGTCGGAGATACAACTTTAGCGGCTACCTTATTGATATCGCCGGCGGCGTTCAAAATCCAGTTATGATCGTAACCACCAGCCAGTGTAAGCTGCTGCCACGCATCACCAATATGATCAACCACTCTTCTGGCAGTTCGGAAGTCCATTGGTGTTCCTTCTACCGGAATCACTTTTCCAGTACAGATAGAACCCTGTCCAAGCTCTGTAAATGCATCTGCATCGATCATCATCTTTTCATCACAGATACTGCCGGCATCATGTCCTGCCAGATTAAAATAACTGTGATTGGTCATGTTGATTATCGTCTTCTTGTCACTGATACCGTCATAACTGATCTGAAGACTGTTATCATTCTTCAGTGTGTAGGTAACAGATATCTTCAGGTTCCCAGGAAAGCCAT
>OGGJ01002968.1_pt1 | contig 11191 bp, 9 predicted proteins | sample 1571071 | NCBI WGS metagenome assembly OGGJ01 (sample SAMEA2581954, study PRJEB24529) | metagenome | biome: Human gut stool | place: China | collected 2011
TAAATTACAAAGTTACGTATAATTTGGTTGTCTCTAATGTTTTATATTTCTTTTTTCTATCTTTGTGTGCTAATAGATTTTAAAGCATGTAGAGAAAAGACACTGATATGAAAAAAGTATTATTCATCGCACTGTTGTTGTGCGGTATCGGGTGGGGAGCGAAAGCGCAGACTGTGGCGGTCAAGTCTAATATTTTGTATGATGCAACTGCAACGGGAGATGGCTACTTGGCACAGAATGCAGCAATCACTGATAAGTTGCAGTTGACATTCCAGCTGACAGGCTTGGAATCTTTCGACCCAACAGTAACAACCACAGCAACCAGCAATACCGTTACCACTACAACGGTTAACGTCAATGGTGCTTATGATACCAGCGGTAAGGGCGGTTCTTACAACAACGGTTCTTATAACAGCGGTAAGGGCGGCAGCAGTTCCGCTCCAACCAGTACTTCTACCCCAACCCAGACCGCTGACTTGAGCGTTGGTGCAATCGTAGTTGGTGCAGTCGCTGCCGTTTCTCTGGCAGGTGCTGCATTTACCGTTACCAGAAGAAAGAAGAAGTAAGATTTCTTTTTTGAAATGCATTCCATCCGCCGCAAGCCGGAATTGATTCGGAACGGCGGATGGTTTTTTCTGTCTGTGTCCGGAAGATTGCTGAAAAATACAACCCCATTTTGTGCAGATTGTATATTTACAGTAAATAAAAAGTATGGTATAATAACTTCAGGTATCGAAAAAAGATGCAGACGAACGAACAATGCGAAGATGTATCGGGGAAGTACATCGTCTGTAAAGAGAGAAAAGAATGGAGGAGACACCGCATGAAACGCATCATCAAGGGCGTTTTGGCAGCCGCTTTGGTAGCAACTGCACTGACTGCCGGAACGATTTCTTTTGCAGCGAATACAGAGGTATCTGCGATTGAGGGCGTAACTGCAACGCTGACCGGTTCGCTGGATGACAGTAATTTTGCTTATTATGGTGTTGGAAAGACCAATAAAAATATCGAAAGCACGACCGCTAATATCTCCAGTGATGGGGAATATGTCATCAGCTGGACGGTTTCCGGCAATGCTTCTACTGTCGATTATTGGATTTGAATTTTCCGTCACCGATTAACACACAGCCGATCAAGGACACATTTCCGAATTTGAGCGTTGTTGTAACCGAAGTAAAGACCGGTTCCACCATTGTGGATTATAAGATGGGAACGAATGCCGTCAATTATGACTATCTGAACGGCGGTTTGGATTCGGTTCGGGTAACACTCTGCGACCAGTCCACTGCAAACAATGGCTATCTTTCTAAACGGACTGCAATTGGACAAACTTTGTCGGTGACTTTCCAGGTATCTGGTCTGGGTGATGATACTACTACAACACCAGTTACAACAACAACAATGCCGGTACAAACGACACCGATTCAGACAACAATGGCAACCACGTTGCCCGTAACACAGCCAGCAACGCCAGTTGTAACTACAACAGCAGTTGTGGCAGCAGGCAGCAGCAGCACAGGCGGCATTCCAACGCCAACACAAACAGCGGATTTGAGCGTGGGTGCAATTGTAATTGGCGGTGTTGCAGCCGTTTCATTGGCAGGAGCTGCCTTTACAGTAACTCGAAGAAAGAAAAAGTAAACACGAAACCGTGTAAGAATAAAAATAAATAAAAGAACATTGCCGTTCCTTGCAGAACTTTTGCAGGGGGCGGCAATGTTTTTTTGTTGCCGAAACAAAAAAATCCCTGTCCGAATTTGCTCGAACAGGGAATCTTGAAAAATCATAGGAAAAAAGCTTATTCGTCATCTTCCGAAACAGTCGGTTCAGACGGTGCTTCTGGTTCTACTTTATCTGCTGCCATAGATGCACAGGAATCGGCATCATCATCTTCGTCATCAGTGCAGGCATCTGCATCACAGCAAGGTGCTTCACACATCGGTTCATCTGTGCCGTCACAATCGCAGTCTTCACCGCCAATGCAATCATCTGTGCCAGCGAAATCACAGCCACAGCCGTCATGATGTTTCTTCCGCAGCTTTGTAACGAAGAAAATCGTTCCGAGCACAACGGTAGCAGTTGCCAGAATAATGGATACAATGGTGCGTGTTTTCATAAGCTCCTCTTTTCTCCGCAGAATGTAGAATATTGGTTTTTTTGTGTTCAGTTGTGACAGGTTCACTTCTGCGGCAGTGCCGCTGTCTAATGGTTATTATACCATGTTTCGAGAAAAAATACAAGACTTTTACCGAATCTTTTCGCTTTTTCTGCGATACAATTTTGTGATTTTTGTTGATTTTAATACAAAATATGTAGAAAATGATTGCTATTTGGGGAGAAATAGAAACAGTTCTGACAAAAAAATCCGCCGCACAGCGGAAATGCCGTGCAGCGGAAAAAATGGATTGCATATAATCAATTTTTAGCTTTCTGCGATATATGGGAGCTCCTGATAGCCTTCCACATTGAAAGACACGATTCCGGCGTGATTTTCCAGATGTTCTGGTAAATACAGAGTCACTCCGAAAATCTTCTTCAACTGTCGTATCAGATACTCCGTCATTTCTTTTTCTCTGTCCAAAAAGTAATCTGCATTTTCTTTCAAATATGTCATTCTCTCTTCCAGGGATGCATGCAATCCTGCAATTGCCACAATATTCGGACTTCCGGGTTCATAGCCAACCGTTCCTTCCTCCGGCATTTCCAGATTCAGTGAATCACTTCCGGTTCCCCCGGCAATCATATGTTTTAATCTATATTTGGAATGATAGATAAAACCTCCGATTCCAAATGGACCATACAAAGTTTTATGCCCTGCAAACACATAAAAATCAATCGGACTATTTTTAAGCGAAATAGGAACCAATCCTAATGCCTGTGCACCATCCACAACTACAATTGCTTCATATTCTTTGGCTGACGCTGCTATTTCTTCCACCGGAAGAATATAACCTGTAACATTACTCACATGAGACATCACTACCAGATCCGGTTTTTCTCTCATGAACTGAAATCTGATTTTCTCCTGATCCAGTTCCATTCCTTTTTCATCGAGAGCAAGTTCTGTGATCAAAAAACCATACCTCTTCTGGTATAAAAATAAACTCCGCATAGTTGCGTTATGTTCAAATGGCGAAACATACACAGTCCGTTTTTTTTTCCAGTCTATTCCACCAAAAATCTCGTTACATGCAAGCGTAGCAGAGGCTGTAAATACAACCTCTGCTACATTCTCTGTCTCCGTCAATTCCATGATCTGCTGTCTTGTTTCACTGATAACTTCAGAAGCTTTCCTAGCAAGCGCATAGGCGCCCCTTCCGGCATTGACAGCGTAATCCCGGTTTGCCTCATCCATTGCCTTATATACATTTTCATGTTTTGGAAATGTCGTTGCCGCATTATCAAAGTAATATACTTTTTCCATATCTGTACTCCACATCTTTTTCGTAATGATCCGGTCTCTTTCTGCCCACCTTCTACAATAACTTCCTGATCGCCTGAACCAGAACTGCTACTTTCTGGTTCATCTCCAGCGTATCACCAAAATCATCCAGTGCTTCCTCGATCATATTTTGCAGATAAATGCTGGTAGAATCTGTAATTTCTGCATCAAAATACTTCATAACCTCATTTCCCTCTGCATCCTGCAGAATAAACCTGCTCTTACTGTCAGTGGCAGCAGAGGCATCCTGGATATTCTCAATTTCAATACGTATCTGATGCAGTTCTTCCTGAAATTGCACAATAGAAGTATCGTTCCAGTCTTCCACATACATATCTGTAACGATCCGGCTCAGTTTCCGCACAATTTCTTCTTCATCATTTGTCGCTAATTGATCTAAATAAGACATGAATTTACTGATTCCAGTACTTAATATATACTGTTTTGAAGCCTGACTCTGTCTCTCGTACCATTCGATGAGGCATGCCTTCAGATTCGTATCTTTTTCCACATGAAATTCTTTTTTTATCTGGATATTGATCTGTGTTAAAAGTTCATCCAGCTTTCCATTCATCTCCGAGACAGCATTTTTTACCCCCACAATTGCCTGTTCATAATCATCTGTTTCCATCCCATCTGGAATTCTGTCAAAAATCAATTCCCTCGGATTTATCTCTGCACGCTTTAATAAACTTCTGAGTACTTTTACAATTAAAATGTTCTCACTTGAATAATGATCTGTAACTACCGTATATTGCGGCAATGAACGATACCATTTCTGCATACATGCCGCGATTCCATTGATCCGGCTTTGTTTTGAGAGTGTAAAGTCTCCCCTCTCGCAGAAAATCTGCTCTAATTCTTTTAAATACCAGTCTTTTGCAGCTGTCTCCGGTTCAATGTACAATTCATATTTATCCGGGAACTCATTCACGTTATTCAATGTATCAAAAGAAACTTCTAATTCTTTATTTTTCAGATAAATGACGGCCGTTCCTTCTGTATCAGCCAGCTTTTTTGCCAGAAATAAAGGTATGATTCCTTTTCTTGCACCATAATCTTTTCCCTGCAGACATTTATATAATGTTTCAAAAGAATGTTTTTCTCCTGCACATTGTTCAAAAAATCTCTCGATCTCATTGCATACCCGATTGCATCCTTCATCATTTTTTGTGTGGACAAATGCTGCACGATATACCATTGCTTCCGGACTGGTACCTTTCATATATCCTGTGCAGTCATTTTCATTCAAAAGATTTTTAATGACCTGATTCCTTGCCTTTTTATATTGGGCACCAACACACTCGATATTCAAAAGCTCATGATTTACCTTAGGCGAATGTCCGTAATACTTTTCACATACACTGCTTAAATAGTCGTTCCAATCTGCTGAAGTCCCACAGACCACTTTTTCTCCATTTTCTCCAAATACCGATGTATTCTGGCTTTCCGGTGAAAAATCCTGTTCTAACACCGTATTTATCTCAAAAGTAATATCATCCTCATATAAATTTAATTCCTGAAGCAGTACCACATTATCTTCAATAAATTTTTCATCTTTTTTCAGGCTTCTGACTGCCTCATATTTTAAAGCAAGATTTCTGACTGACAGTTTATGGTCTGATACCAGTGCGATCAGTCTGTCATCCGCTAATTTCTGCAGATGTTTTTGTACCTCAATCACATCTGTCTCATCTTCATAAATGAGGAGTAAAATTTTTCCATCTGCAAATTTTTCTTCAAATAAATATGCACTGTTTTCCAGTTTCAGGAAATCCGAAAGCAGCATGATCTCATACTGAAAATATCTGGTGATTGCAAATTTCTGGTTATACCGCTTCGGCAGTTCGTAGTCCATCTCTGCGCTATCCATAAGGCTTCTGCACAGATCAAATCTGCTTTCCAGCTCTCCCATGCGGCTTTCGATCGCCTTTTCTATGTCAACCCCGACGTTAGAACGGAACGCATACACCCCGAGGCGTTTTCTGTATATAATGAGATTTTTCTCCATGAGCTGCTGCATTGCATGTTGAAATTCTTTTTCTCCACATCCAAGTGAAAGTCTGAATATCTCCTCTTTTGCAGGCAGTTCTTCCTCTTTATGGATCATCCGGATAATCGCGATCGTCTTTAATATCCGGATCTCCAGATCCTCTGACACTTGTGAAATTGCATATTCTGCTTTCATCCATTCATTATGGATCTGTGGAAGATCCGTATTGTCCCGAAACAGATTTTTAAAATAATCATAAATTTTATCGATTCCGATAAAGTCCTCTATTCCTTTTTGCAAAAGCCAGCTTAAACTGCCCTGTTCCTCTTCCGCCAGAAATGTAAAAATTGTCCGCTCGTTCTGTGCCACTTTTTCCGAAATGCAAAGCAGCGCATAAGCTGTCAACGGCAATAACGGATAACATCCTTTTCCAAGTGTTTCCAGATATTCATTCTCTGCAAAAAGCTTTTGGAAGCATGGCACATAATATGTTTTCTCCACAATATCTCCATAGACAGACTGATTTTCCCACTCTTTGTACGCCTCTGAAAACTCTGGCTCTTTTTTCTCAATGGTATCTGCGATCAATTCATAATTATTTTGTGCTGATACGATAAAATCAATTTCCTTGATTCTGCCCTCCACACCACGGAAAGAATTCTTGACCGATTTATCAATGGTTTTTCCGTAATCATGAATACTTTTATGCGCAACCAGTGTAAATATCATCTGTCCTTTTGAAGCGTTCACCAGCTCGCACATGTCCTGCAAAGCTTTCATATCATTTGAAAAATACTCTGCTCCATGTCCCTCCAAATATTTACTGAATTCATCAAAAACCAGGAACATGCCGGCATAACCTTTTTCTTCCACCAAAATTCTGTTGATCTGCTGATAAATGCGAACAGCATCTAGTTGCATCATCGGCTGAAATTTACTTCCTGCTGTCAGTTTTGGATATGTCTCTGTAAAAAAGTCCAGACTTCCCTGTTCCTGCTTTTCAAGCTGCATACAGAAATCATCCATCACATATCCTGCCTGCTCTGCCATCTTTTCAAACGCCACATATGTTTCCGGATATTCTTTCTTCCATTTTTCAATAACCTTAACTGCCTCTGAATAATAATCCGCAGGTGCGAGATCCCGTAATTCTTCGCGGTTTAATGCTTCCTGAAGTGCATAAATAAAACTCTGATTTAAATCTGTGCCCGGAACAGAATTCACTAATACCGGCAGATATTTATTTTCCTGTTTGATCCACTGTCTGATTTCATCTGTTAACTGTGGATCAATTTTTTCTATTTTTTCTAAAATCACCTGATTTTGATTCATACTTCCGTGAAGTAATGCTAAAAGCACCAATAACAGATGTGATTTTCCTTTTCCATAAGGTCCTATTAAAACAGAGGCACTCTCCCCTGATTTTCCTGATACGATATTCCAATAACGTTTTAAAATTGCAATAGAAGAACGCGTTGGAATATAACTTCCAATGCGTTCATAATTATCCAGATCAAGCTGTAAATTTACAGACTTCTGAAAGGAATGATTAATTTGTATCAGTTTCATCAAATGGTTCATAATGTACTCCATGTTTTTCGTAGTAGTTTCTTACAACAGAATTGCCATCTGTTTTCTCATTTAAATACACCATATTCAGTCCTGCGGTGTGATTGATAATGATTTTGTCCTGATTTTCCAGACGCTCCAGCAATTCGATGAGCATGGTTCTCTTTAAGTTCATGATCTTTCCCGGTCCGCCCTTCATGGTCAGAAGTTCGTCGATCTGGACCGAATCATGCTCCTGTAAAAGATCGTTCAGCAGATAATAAATAATATCCTCAGGTACTTTATTCAGATCCGGCTGGCATTTTTCAAACAGGTCACCTGAGGCTTTCATCAGATTTAATTTCCAGAAGGGGCTCTTGTTCTTTTCCTCCGGATTCATCTGCTTCTCTTTTCTCTTTACATACATTCGGAGAATGGCATCACAATCGTCTTCCACGGATTTTTCTGAAAACTTTTCTCCATCTGTATAATCCGCTGCAAGTTCTGTCATCTCATCGTTCATCTGTTTTCGTGAAAACTCCTCATAAGAAAAAGAATCAAAAAACAGTCCCCACGCAGTTGCCAATGCATAATTTTTTACGATCTGACAGTGTAAAAGCCATATCGTAAAAATATCCTCAAGATAAGGATCTCCTGTCAAAATGATTCTTCCAAGCTCTGTGAGCTTTGTTCCTTCCTTTGGCTTATCCTCCGTCAGGTTCATCGTTTTAAGCCAGTAGCGGATCGATTTTGCCATATTAGGTCCAACTCCCAGTTCATCCGCTCCATAATTTTCAGAAAAAACTTTTGCGTCTTTCTCTATTTCAAATAATCCTTTGTTCAGCCATCCCTCACGGAGAATAAAGCTTTCATGCCCCTTAAAACGGTATTTATTTTTCTCTGTCAAGGATCGTCACCTTCCTACTCTCTTTTTATTGATAATACTTTCCGCATATAACAGCCTGCGATAAAGTGGTTCACACACTCTCCACAGCGCATGCATTTTTCATCTGAAATGCGGTAGTCGATTTTTCCATCTTTCTCTTCTTTCACAGAAAGTGCATTGAAACGGCATACACTTTCGCATGCCAGGCATCCCATGCACATCTGATACTTTGTAAGCTGACATTTGACACGTTCCTCCGCCGTTTTCATGTCGGATGCACCGGCGATCTTATGATCCAGGATCGTCACTTTCAGATTCCTGCTTCCAACTCTTCCCTGCAATTTCAACAGAATCTTTCCGGCTCTATTCAAAATAAAAACTTCTCCAAGTCTTGCATTGCCCATGTCAAAATTCAGATATCCAAATGGACGGAAAAGTTCGTATAATTCTTCTGTGACAGGTTTCTGAAGTTCGTAATTGAAGGCATTCTCTTCTGTGGCACATGGTTTAAAAGAGATCACCGATTTCTGTGCATACGCTACCCCGTTACCGCCCTGCCTTGCCTTCCAGAATCCGTCATCCACATATACTTCTGCATCTTCTTTTCCGATACTTCTGGCAAAATCGATCAGCAGTGTACGAAACCGCTCTGACTGCTCATGCATATGGATTTTTGACAAAAATTCCGACCAGCCGCTGTTGTTCGGGCAGCACCAGCATCCAACCCTTGCATAACCCAGACGGTATGCGTCATTAAAATCAATCCCGGATGTCAGGATGTACAGCCAGATATCAAAATCCATCCAGTCAATGATCGGGGAAACAATGCGCTGTTTCGTGATTTTAGGGCTGTCAGACTCCCGCTCGTATTTGCTCCGGCTCAACGATTCACTGCGCCGGATTCCATAAAAAGTTAAAATCTGATTTTTATCCCTATATAAAGATTTGATTCTTTTTTGAATCGTTCCCGTTTTAAAAATGGTACAGCACCACCGCATCACACGGCTTGGCGGTCCAACCAATTTACATAATTCTTCAAAATCTTTTTCTTTATTTCTTGCAGAAATAAGAGGTGTCTTCGGATGATTCATCTTGAATCTCTGAACATATTCATAGGTATACGGAAATTCCAGCGTCGTATCTCCAAAAATATGCATGATCTGCGGATTGCTTAAAGCACGTGTCACCAGATCTGCTGTGACAGTCGAATCCTTTCCCCCACTGAAGGAAACAAACATATCTGTAATATTAAAATTCTCTGTCACGCTTCTGATATATCCCTTCGCCTCTTCCACAATCCGGTTATATCGTTCTTTATTGCACAAAATAAAACGTTCCATCTGTTCTTCAAAGTACTGATAAGTATTCTGCGCTTTTAATTCTTCGTATTGCTTCCGAATCGCATCTGTATCCTTATTTTTCAGGTCTTTGACAGAAAATTTAATTTTTTTTCCATTTACAAAATAATTATTTCCGTTGCCGTTCCAGACAGAATCTTTTTCAAATGCAAACGGCTTTTCCAAAATGATTTCTAACAGCAGACGTTCTTCCGGAAACACCGGTCTTACATCACTGGTCAGCTTTTTTCCTTCCTGTCCACAAACCGGACAAGTCTTCTCATAAATTGGCACCTGACATTCTGGACACCAGAAAATCTCTGAAATGGCATCTGCCCGTCCGCCACAACTAGGACATATACTTGTCTCACATCGATTATTTGTACATGGCAGATTCTCACCTGTTTTGTCATTTTTATTGTGGCAAATATATGTGATCATAATTGCACTTTTTCCTAACTTTCAAGACTTATTCTTATAAAATAAGAATATATGTTCATTATAGTCTTAGCTTCAAAGAAATTCAATACGTTATTCTTTGTTTCAAAGACTTTTTGGATTATGAACTGCCGCTTCGGGTGGTGTTACGGGTTTTTTGCAGGTTATGTTGTATTGCATGCCTAAAGTATTTATAAACATAAAAAATAGAACTGATTTGTTTTCCGTCCAAAATCCTGAAAACAAATCAGTTCTATTTTTTATTTATCCAAGGCTGTGTGGCATGTAATATCTAGGTTGTGAAAATCCGTCTTCCAGTCTTGTTCCAGCCTACGGATGTTACATATTATATAGTTTTATCCAGAAGTATCTTATAAATTGTCTCTACATTATAATCAGGTGCACACTGTCCGATCACATCATAGATTTGTTTGATTAACGTTTGGGGTTCTTCCAGCATATCTGCTGTTTCTTTTACAGAACAGCCTTTTTTATACTTTTTAATTACTATTTCTATGACTTTTGAAGCTGCGCCTTCGAGTTTTCCCTCGAGTTTTCCAACATTCCTGCCCTCCATAATTCCTTCTTCCCTCGATTCGCGCAGATCATCCGCAAATAATTCACGTAATGCTTCACACATTTTTCGTTCCTCCTTTAATTCCTGCCAGTTTGCGCGCATGATCGTTTTTCGACTGTTATCTGCCGATCTCTTTGCAATTTCTGAAGCATGGTTCTTGGATAATGGTAACATACAAAAGTAATTGTCAGCTCTGCTGCCGGTATGAAGTCTACTGTCTCCGTGTCGGCTTTATAAATACAGGCGTATGCGTACACCTTGTAAAAATCGTCAATGTTAAGGTCATCTTCCGGCGATTTGTATTCTACAACATTGTACTGTCGGAAAATTCTCCCAATATTCTTCTGGATTTTTACATGTCTTTCATTTTTGACTAACACATCGATCTGCATTGGCTTCTTCGACAGCAAATGTTCAGAATCAAATTCTAAATACTTTGTTTCTTCTCCAAGTTCAATCTGCAATGCCGCATCAAATGCAGGATGCCATTGGATTTTCTCATCGTTTGTGTTCAATCATTTTCCCCCTTTATGATAATAGAATGTGTGGTATTTTTCAATGCACGTAAAAGATTTTTTCATAAAAATGCAACGGTGCTAACTGTAATTAAGATTAAAATTTTCATGCATTGAATTGTTCATCAAAATGGAATCTCCTGCCGAACCGGCAATGAATTTTGAGATCATATCCGTAACCATATATCAGGTTTTGGATCTGCAGACAGAAACGTTGTTAAGAATGATCACGCTTATGAATGCTTCATAATCGTAACTGTTATTTGTCTGCGACTTTGATGTAGGCTTAGTATAAAGCAATCTTGGAATTGTGTCAATGAAAATCCGTCAATCTATGTTACGTGCGGCAGAACCCAATATAGGCACTTATTCCATAACCGTGAGTTCCACAACATAAATTGCAGATTTTGTGGTGCTTTCTTAGGGTGTGAAGGGCAGATATAAGCGTCCTCTCA
>OGGJ01002969.1_pt1 | contig 11188 bp, 9 predicted proteins | sample 1571071 | NCBI WGS metagenome assembly OGGJ01 (sample SAMEA2581954, study PRJEB24529) | metagenome | biome: Human gut stool | place: China | collected 2011
CGGGGAAGCCGTGAAAGCGGAGAAAAGTTCGGATATGAGTGCGCGAGGTGCACCAGATATTGAACGTCAAATCGTAAGATTTGGCGTTCTTTTTTTTTTTTTTTATGCAGGAAAGCGGCTACACACTTTCTGCACACCGTTTGCACATTTGCCCGAATCGAGGGTGTTTCTGCGCATGGCTTGCACAGCCTGCTTTCCTTATCACTCGGCTGTAAGCCGAGAATTTCGCCCTCACGGAGCGACAGGATGCTCCGGACACCTCCATTGTAGCGGGATTCGAGTCCATTTGCAAGGATTTATTCGTATAATCTTCGGATTTCACAGAGATGGTATTGCTGGGGATAGGGAAAGTGCGGTCATTCATCATAGGCAAGTCTCCTTTTTTACATCCAGGTAACATTAAAGTTCGGCGCTCTTCTGGTGGCTAGCTTTGGACGGTGCATCTGCTATCCGTTCCGGCTTCTGTGCCAGAAGATTCTCAAAAAAATTGCGCACACGCTCCGGGGCGTGGCGCATAGCGTCCAGATAAGGCTGAACCTTGTTCTGCAGGTTACGGTAGCGGGTTTGCCAGTTGATAGAATTTTGTTGTGCAGCGGACAACTGCTGTTTGAGCTGACGGTTTTCCACGTCCACCATATAGCCATGGTCTGCCTGTTTTTTCAGCTTGGAGAATTCTTCTTCGGTCAGCGAATAGTTGCCAAGCAGGGTCTTTTTGCCCAGATTGGCAACATCCTGTGCATGGATAAGAGCGTTCTTGGTAAGAGTGGACTTTTTCTGAACAGCAGCAAGCTCCTGTTCTTTTTTGGAAAGAACGGCGTTGGTTTGGGCAAGCGACTGCTTCTGCTGGTCGGCTTGGGCGGTCAGGGTATCTAGTCGCTCCTGCTCCCGCTGAACTTTGATAATGTCGGGGTTCTGATAGCAGTCCTTTTCGCGCTCGTTGTGCTGCTGGGTGTTGCCAACGGCCTTGTCCGAAACGGCATCTCTGTGATATGTAATTCAACGATGTTGCTGTTGCATTAAAAAGTTGAATTGCTATAAATCGTTGGGATAGGCTGCCACAAAAATCGAGTGGCATCAACAAAAAGTTTTGAAAACACGCTGTTTTCGGCAGGGCGCAAGAAAAAGCGAGGGAAACTTTTGCAAAAAGAGAGAGGGCTGGACGGTGCCAGCCCTCTTGACAGAGCTTAATATCAAAGCCCCAGAGATATTTTTGAAAAAATTGAAATTCCGAATCGTTTTTACGGTTCAATGACATTGAAGGTTTTTTCAAACTTGGACGCGTATGCCAGCAGGCGTTTCAGGACAGTGGGATCTCCGCTGATCTGTACCTGCCCGGCCTGCTGACCTGTCATCAATGCAAAGAGCTGCAGACGCTTGCAGGTGACGGAAGCCTGCGCATCCGGATGGTTCTCGCCGGGGTAAGACAGCAGGACGCCATTCTTACGGGTCACATAGAACTGTTCATTCTCATCCGTTACGGTCAGATTCAAGGTCAGGTCATCATTCTGTGCAGCGTTGGCATCCGTCAGGATGGCGATATAATCCAACAGCATGGAAACCGTCATTGCTCGCATACTGTTGGTGAGACCATTCGCCGTGCGGGCCCGCCCGGACAGATTGCCGTTCCGCAGTTCCGCCGCACCCATCAGGTAGGCGTTGCGCCACGCACCGGATTCCGCCTGATAACCCAACTGCTCCAGCGCATCGGCACACAGGTTGCGTGCCTTCTGGTTGGACGGGTCTGCAAAGACCAGCTCCTTGGTGATCTGTGCCACCCACTGATATTCGCCTTTTGCATAGTCCTTTTTTGCCTTGCAGAGCACCAGCTCCGTGCTGCCCAGATATTCTACAAGCTTCTTAGCGGCATCGCTGGGCGGGAGCGGGTCCAGGTTGACCGGGTTCGCGTCGTACCAGCCCAGATACTTCTGGTAGATGGCTTTGGCGTTATGCGGCAGCGTGCCGTAATACTGGCGGGTATACCAGACTTTTTCGAGGGCATCCGGCAGCGAGATCATGGCGGCGATCTCGTTGGAGGTATAGCCCTGGTTCATGTAATGCAGGGTCTGGTCGTGGATAAACTTATAGATGGCTGCCGTGTTCAGCAGATATTCATGGATCTCCTCGCCCCAGTGCGGCCAGTTGTGGCTCTGGAACACCACGTCGGTCTTGCTGCAGAAGCGTTGATCTGCCTCGATGATATACTTTGCCCAATCGTTGGCATCGCGCACCTCTGCACCGCGCAGGGTGTACAGATTATGCAGCGTACCGGTGCAGTTTTCCGCCATCCAGAGGGCGCGGTATTTCGGGAAATAGGCGTTCATCTCGGCAGGGGCTTCGGTGCCGGGGGTCAGCTGGAATTCGATCTCCAGCCCGTCGATGGTCAGCTTCGGAACATCTTCCCCAATCTCATAGGTCGGTGCAATAAGGCTCACATGACCGGTAGACTGTCCCATGCCGATGCCGATGGAGAGTGCTCCTTTCTCCCCTTTTTCCAGCACCGTACCATACTGATACTGCGCACGCCGGGCCATTGCGATGCCGGCATAGACGTTTTCGCGGATGGCGTGTTTCAAAAATCCTTTCGGTGCAAGGATGACCGTTTTGCCCGAGGCAAGCTGTTTGTCGACGGAAAGGCTGGGGTCCGCTACATTGTTCCGGTCGATCGCACCCTCTGCGCCGCCAAAGTGATCCACATGGCTATGACTGTACAGCACAGCTTTGACATCCAGCGGTCCGAACCGGTTTTCCATCAGCGCTTTTGCTGCCTGCATATTTTCTTTGCACATCAGGACATCAAAAATGATCCAGCCGTTGTTGGTGCGGATGAAGGTTGCATTGGCCATATCAAAGCCGCGCACCTGATAGATGCCATCACATACTTCAAACAGACCGGCTTTGGCGTTGAGTTGGGTATTCCGCCACAGACTGGGGTTTACAGTGTCCGGAGCATCCCGGTTCAAATCGCCGTAGCTCTGCAGATCCCATGCAAATTTGCCATCCTCGGCGTAGATGATCTTACCTTCCGCATTGTCCAGCCAGCCGCGTTCTGCGTTGGCAAACTCCCGCCGGTCTGAAAAATCCAGCTTTTCATACCATTCGGCGTTCTTTTCTGCCGTGATCGCCGTTGCCTCTTCGATCTCGCCCGGTTGGGGAGAGTCCTTGAAAATATCTGTGATAAAGTTCAGACTGTTTTCATCGGTACTGCCTGCTGCATGCGCGGTCAGGGATGCGCCGCAGGCGAACGCCGCAACTGCTGAAGTGGAAAGAAAGTTTCTGCGGGTCATCTTCATGGTGGGTTGCCTCCTTTATATCTGGGTTTATTTTACACAGACCGTGGGCGGCTGCCAGCCGCTCAGGGCATTCCAGTCAGGCTTATAGATACGCAGGAAGAGGATGTGCTTTATGCATCTTGTGAAAAACCATTTGACCTTCTATGTTACAGAATACACAGGAAATGCCCGAAAGTCAACGACTTTTGCACTTTCGGCATTAAAGATGTGGCGTTGAACGGAACAAAGCACATCCTTCACGATTACAGCTCTGAGGTGGACGAATACCTTACGATCCATTGCTACCAGCCGGAACCGGGGTATTGTGCCTGCGTATTGCAGGCAGCAGATCCGTAACAGTTCTTCTTCCGTCTGCGGTTTATAATCCTTCTTGTGCCGTCCTCGCCGGTCTTTCAGGACATCTTCGCCGTCTTTGACATGAAAATACCCCCAGAGTATTCAGAGTTTTGTTTTTACTCTGTCTACTCCAGGGGTAGCATATCACTTCACCAGAACGGGGCTGTGTTTTTGTATTGGTTCTAGGCGCTCTACTTTGCAGCCGGAGCGTTTTCCTGGGGGATCGCTTGCCTTATTCCCGGCAAGCTGCAGCTTCCATACGATCTTTCTCGGTTATCTGGCGGATGACCCGGCAGGGATTTCCGGCAGCCAGACTATAGGGTGGGATGTCCCTTGTCACAACACTTCCGGCTCCGATCACACAGCCTTCTCCGATGGTAACGCCGCCACAAACCACTACGTTGGATGCCAACCAGCAATTATCCTTTATGGTGATGGGTTTGGCATATTCCAGATTATAAATGCTCCCATCTTCTCGCTTTTGGATATTCCGTTCTTCCGGCAAAAGCGGATGCATGGGAGTTGCCAATGTGACATTTGGCCCGATCATCACATTGTCCCCGATATGGACTTCACATACATCCAAGCAGGTGAAATTAAAGTTGACAAAGCTGTACTTTCCAAAGTACGTATTGCAGCCGTAATCAAAGTAGACCGGTGCCTGCAAATACGGGAACTGCTTTGTTGCAGGTAATAATTTTCGCAGAATTTCGGCTTGTTCTTCCGGTTGGTCCTCATCCGTCCGGTTGTACTTTCTTGCCAATTTGCGTGCATTCAGGCGTAATTGCTCCAGTTCCGGATCGGATGGATCGTATAGCGCGCTATTTATCATTTTCTCTCGTTCTGTCATTTCTGATGCTGCCTCCAAATTGGGTCTTATTGGTCAAGATAAATATACCATACTTGTCAAAAAAGGAACACCTCTATTGCAGCAAAAAACGTCCGGGACCTTATCATAAGAAAGCACGGCAGACCTTGATGGTTCCGGCAGACGGTCTGCTTTTTACCCTGCGGGAATATCCCATGGTCTATCCGGGCAGTCTGCTGGCCCGCATCCTGACAGGAGGATTCCAGAAATGAGGGAAGAAACGCTTTATGAGTTGAAAACGCCCTACCGCCAGAAGTTCAAAATCAGAGGATTTCGTTTTCAAAACCATTGCCGAAAGTATTCCCGAAACGCCGGTCTTGTTGTATAATGATTCCGGACGGCCCGGCCAGGCGGGGCTTTGTAAAAAACCATGCCCGAAGCCGGTCTGCTGTAGATCATACCCCACAAGGAGGTCTGTTTCATGAATCTGACTCTGCGAAAGGATGCCGATGCCATCATCGCATCCAGCCTGAATGCCGTCCTGCCGGACGAAGCTGTCCGCCGCGCGCTGAAAGCCTTTGCGCCCAAGGGCGGCAGGGTGCTGCTGGTCGCAGCGGGCAAGGCCGCATGGCAGATGGCACACGCGGCGGTGGAAGCGCTGGGCCGTGTGGACGGCGGCGTGGTCGTGACCAAATACGAGCATGTCAAGGGCGAGATCCTGGGAGTAAATTGTTATGAAGCGGGACATCCGGTGCCGGACGAGAACAGCTTTGCGGCCACCGAGAAGGCATTGGAGCTGGTGCAGGGGCTGACAGCGGAGGATACCGTGCTGTTTCTGCTCTCCGGCGGAGGAAGTGCATTGTTTGAAAAGCCGCTGCTCCCCGGCACAGAATTGCAGGACATCACCGGCCAGCTCCTTGCCAGCGGCGCTGACATCGTGGAGATGAACACCATCCGCAAACGGCTTTCGGGCGTCAAGGGCGGGCGGTTCGCGCAGGCATGCGCCCCGGCCCAGGTGTTCAGCATCGTGCTGAGCGATATTCTGGGCGACCCGCTGGATATGATCGCCAGCGGTCCGGCGGTGCCGGACACCTCTACCTGCGCACAGGCGTTTGCCATTGCGGAGAAGTATCACCTGAAGCTCTCGGAACAGGCAAAAGTTCTTCTGGCGCAGGAAACGCCCAAGATGCTGGACAATGTGACGACCCAGATCACCGGCAGTGTGCGGGAGCTTTGCACCGCCGCCGCTGCCGCCTGCCGGGAGCTTGGCTATGAGCCCGTCCTGCTGACCGACCAGCTCTGCTGTGAAGCCCGGGAGGCGGGCAGCTTCCTTGGCTCCATCGTCCGGACCCACGCGGGGCAGGGAAAAAAGCTGGCCTACATCGCAGGCGGCGAGACGGTCGTCCACCTGACGGGCAAGGGCCTCGGCGGACGGAATCAGGAGCTTGCCCTTGCAGCGGCTCCGGCGCTGGCCGGGCTGGATGCAGCAGTGTTCTCGGTGGGCAGTGACGGCACTGACGGCCCCACCGATGCTGCCGGCGGCTATGTGGATGGTGACACCCTCTCCGCACTGACCGCCAAGGGCTGGAATGTGTTCGATACCCTGCAAAACAACGACGCCTACCATGCACTGAAAGCTGTGGACGGCCTGATCATCACCGGCGCTACTGGCACGAATGTCAATGATGCTGCCGTGGCGCTGGTGGGGGAGAAGTAAAAATGTGATTCTGGTATGAAAGAAAGGGCGCCTACTCCTGTATGTGGATTGGGAATAAAAGCGCGCTGGCCCTCTTCTTCATATCGAAATAAGATACCCTCGATACAAAAGCAATATTTTACACAGCATCCTCCGAAACATATAATGAGGTGCGGAAGTTCAGAGAAAGAAGGTTTGCTTCATGGCAACAATATTTCCGAGAGAAGAAAAGGCGGAAGCACTGTTCGGGGAGATTTTGAAAAACCCAGAAGCCTGCCACCGCCTGATGGACACTTTCAACGATTCGCTGGACATGGCCGATGTTCTGGACGCACCGGAGATCAGTGCGCAGCAGTTTACGACTGCACTGTTCAATGCTTATGCAAACAAGGATCTGTCGGCCTTCCTGATGGCGATCTGCCAGCACAGCATGTTTGATCTGCTGCGCAACGCAGCCCTGATCCCCTTCAAGTTCAACGCAGATGGTGAGCCGAACCCCGTCATCCTGACCGATGATGCTGGTGTTCTGCTGCCGGGCAACAAGTTTGCCGTCAGCACCAGGGAATACGACCGGTTCGTCCGGGTGTTCAAAAAGCAGGCAAAAGTCAAAATGTACCTTGCCACCGGCTATTGCAAGTATCACGGCTATGATGAGGATTCCATGGATGTGGTGGAGTACCACTACAACCAGCACCTTGGTGTGCTCCTGATCTACGAGTTGCCGGATACTGTCAAGCAGAAAGTGACCGAGGCCGAAGCATACTCCACCGTCTGGGACATCCAGATGAAGTTGCAGCATGCGCTGCCGCGCTCGGTGGTCTACTACGGGCAGGATTCGCTGGAGGAGGGCGACACCCGCTACGATGAGCTTGGCGTATTCCTGCCGCTGGAGCACTTTGCTGATCGGCTGGAACGCCACATTGACACTGCCACCCAAATCGTTTACGGGGAAGCATGATTCCACCCCGTAAACGGGTTTTCCTTTCATAAATACACCAAAAGCAAAACGCAGGGAGCCGGAAACGGTTCCCTGCGTTTTGCTTGAAAAAGGAAAGATAGGGAGATAAACACGCACATCAGGTGCAATACCGGAATGTACGGTCTGTGATGATACGGGCGAAGATCAGCCCCAGCGGCAGCGCTACGATGATGAGGATGGCGTCCGCGAACCATGTGGCGGAATCTGTCAGGGACATAATGCCCAAATTGTAGATGGCACGGTAGAAGTACAGTCCCGGAACCATGATGACGATGGACGGGACGGTAACAGAGATGCGCGGGTATCCGGCTGCATTTTTCAAGCAGGTGGCCAGCAGACCGGACAGCAGCGCCCCCAGAAAGGCTGCAACGGCCGGCGGGAAGCCCGCCAGACTGACCAGTTCCAGCCGGAAGGTGTTCGTCACCGCACCGATCAAAGCCGCACAGACGGCCAGATTCCGCGGGCTGTTAAACATCAGCGAGAAACCGAATACCCCACCGAAACTTGCCAGCAGCCGCAGCACGATCTCCTCCGGGATCGTCAGCGACAGCGGCGGGAACTGCACCGGCTGCAGATGCAGCAGCATGGCCATGATCCACGCCGTCAGTGTCGCCACCAGAATGATGAGGATGGCGTAGGCCAGACGTTCCAGCCCGGAGCGCATATCCAGCTTGGCAAGGTCGATGCCGCTGGTGATGAACGGAAAACCCGGGATGATAAAGAGCATCGAGCAGATATATCCGGCCTCGTGCTGCGCCGAGACGGCAAACAGCACCTCGGCAGCTTTCAGGAGAACGGCATAGACCACACTGGCCGAACAGACCGAGGCAGTGATGCCCAGAAACAGGGTGAAGTGATGTTTTGTCAACTTGCACCGCACAAAGTTGCCGATGCCCGCCCCACAGAACGCGCAGAGCATCTCCACGATGCCGCCGCCCAGCAGGAAGGTGAAACAGCTGCACGCCAGTGCTGCCGCAAAGCCCAGTGCTGCCGGAGAATAAAGGCCGTGGATACGCTCGATCTCATCCAGATGGGAGTGAAGTTCTTCACCGGTCATGAACTTTCCTTCCCGGTCGAAGTCGTTGACGAAATGTTCCAGCCGGTTCAGCCGGGAGGTGTTCACCCCTGTATTGGTCAGACACAGCGCCTGAGTATAGCACTGGTCGCCGTCGAAGCAGGTGAATTCGATGGACAACAGCCCGATGTCCGCCGTGGTCGTGACCCCCAGCTCCCGCGACAGGGTGTTCATGGAGCTTCGGACACGCCACGCACCCGTGCCGCATTCCAGCAGCATCAGCCCGGTGCGCCCGATGATGGATGCCTTTTCGATCAGGCCCGCCTCTGTAATGGACACACCCTTGCTGGTCGAGGCGTAGTCATGCCAGTAGACTTCCATGTGGTTTTTGATGATCTCACTTTGGGTTTGTCCCATACCGGAAAACCTCCCTTGTTTGATATGGGAAATATGACAGCCCATTTTCAAGGCTGCGGTGTCATTATACCCGGAATCCGCAGAAGGGTAAAACGTATCTTTGATATGCTGGCAATATCCGCTGCACATTTCAGGATGCAGACGAGAGCCTTGTTTTTCACTGTATTCTGCGATAAACTAAGAAAAAACGAGCCGAAAGGAAACAGTATGACCCTCCAACAACTTCGCTATGTAACGGCTGTGGCCGATGCCAGAACCATCAGCAAGGCCGCACAGAAATTCTATATCTCCCAACCCAGCCTGACCAATTCCATCCATGAACTGGAACAGGAACTCGGCCTGACTATCTTTCACCGCACCAACCGGGGCGTCGTGCTGACCCCGGAGGGGGATGTCTTTCTGGGGTATGCACGGCAGGTGCTGGCGCAGGTGGGGCTCATCGAGGAAAAATATCTGGGCACTGCCCCGGTCCGGCATCAGTTCTGCGTTTCTGCCCAGCACTATTCCTTTGCCGTGGAAGCTTTTGTACAGCTGCTGAAAGAGTACGGCGGCGAGGAATACGATTTCCGCATCCGGGAGACCCAGACCTACGAGATCATCGAGGATGTTGCCCATCTCCGCAGCGAGGTCGGCATCCTCTACCTGAACCACGACAACGAGACCATTCTGCGCAAGGTCATCCGGGAGCATGACCTGAACTTTACGCTGTTGTTTACCGCAAAGCCCCATGTGTTCGTCAGCACCTCCAGCCCGCTGGCACAGAAAGCGGCCCTGACGCTGGAGGACCTGAAACCCTATCCACGCCTTTCCTATGAGCAGGGCGAACACAATTCCTTTTACTTCTCCGAGGAGATCCTCAGCACGCTGGACAGCAAAAAGGACATTCAGGTACGTGACCGTGCCACTCTGTTCAATTTGCTCATCGGGCTGGACGGATATACCATTTGCAGCGGTGTCATCAGCGAAGCGCTCAACGGCCCGAATATCCGTGCCATTCCTTTGCAGGTAGACGATTCCATGGAGATCGGTTATCTGACCCACAAGCAGGTTCAGCCCGGACTGTTCGGGAAGCGGTATATTGAGATCCTGAAAAGCTGCGTTCAACAGATATAGCTTCAACCTATTGCAAACTGCCTGTTTTTTGTATTTTACACAAGCCCACTCTGGCGGTATACTGTTGCCATCGAACAACAGACATTTCAAAAACAACGATAGAGAGGGTTTTATCTTATGTCAGAATTGAAGTCTCCGTTCCGTTACGACTTTGTGGGCAGCTTCCTGCGTCCCCACGCACTGAAGGAGGCCCGCGCACAGTACAAGGCCGGTGCGATCGACCGCGCCGCACTGACCGCTGTGGAAAACGAAGAGATCACCCGGCTGATCGAAAAGCAGAAGCGCGCCGGCTTCCACGCCATCACAGACGGCGAGTTCCGCCGCAGCTACTGGCATCTGGATTTCATGTGGGGCTTCCATGGCATCGACGAGGTAGAGCTGGATCATGGCTATTACTTCCATGGCGAAGAGACCACCCACGGTTCCCTCCGTGTCAGCGGCAAGATCAGCGGCGAAAATCACCCGTTTGTGGAGCATTTCAAATTCGTCAAGCAGTTCGAGGATGAGAATACTGTTGCAAAGTATACGATACCGGCTCCTGCACAGACATTTCAGCAGATGATAGTACCTGACAATATTGCAAACACAAGGAAGTTCTATCCTGCAAATGAGGAGCTTATCCAGGACATTGGAAAGGCTTATCAGGATGTTATTAAGCAGTTCTATGATGCTGGATGCCGAAACCTGCAGCTTGACGATTGTACATGGGGCGCCATAGTGGGGGATGCAGCAAAGCAGAGATATAGGTCGCTTGGAATATCACTTGAGGATGTCAAGAAGGAGCTGCTTGCAGTGAACAATCTTGCCCTTGAGGGAAAGCCGGAGGATATGGTCATCACTTCACATATCTGCAGAGGAAATTACCACTCAACATTCTTCACAAGCGGTCCTTATGACACAGTTGCAGATTATGTATTTGCAAATGAGAATGTAGATGCGCTGTTCCTTGAGTATGACGATGAGAGATCGGGCGGATTTGCACCTCTTGCAAAGGTTTCAGAGAACAAGAAGGTCGTGCTCGGACTCATCACAACAAAATCTCCGGTTCTTGAGGATAAGGAGAAGGTCATTGCAAGGATCCATGAGGCTGCAAAGTATGTACCACTTGACAGATTATGCCTGAGCCCTCAGTGTGGATTTGCATCATGTGAGATCGGAAACAAGCTGACAGAGGAAGAGCAGTGGGCAAAGCTCAAGCTCGTTAAGGAGATAGCAGAGGAAGTCTGGTCATAAAATAGAGTATTATAGAAGTGAAGTGGCGGCGAACAGAAGCAAGAATCTGTTCGCCGCTTTTTTGTGTTATGAAATCTGTTATATACAAGCCTGATCGATATATGATACTATTAAGAAACGCGGAATCCTTGTGGGAGTTATATTCCCAGTGCTTTTGCTCGTGAGGATACTTCTTCTGAGAAAGAAGAATGCTAAAGAAAATGTATGTTAAAAAGCAGAAATATAGATATAGTTAGGAGTTAGATTCATGAAAAAGATTGTAGAGGAAAAATATCTGGATCTTCTCACAAAAGCCTTTGAA
>OGGJ01002972.1_pt1 | contig 11179 bp, 10 predicted proteins | sample 1571071 | NCBI WGS metagenome assembly OGGJ01 (sample SAMEA2581954, study PRJEB24529) | metagenome | biome: Human gut stool | place: China | collected 2011
AAAGAATATGTAGATGATGGATATACAGGAACAAATTTTGATAGACCAGGTTTTAAGCGAATGATAGAGGATATCGAGGCGGGAATAATTGATACTGTTATTACAAAAGATTTATCAAGACTTGGAAGAGAAAGATTAGGAGTAGGTCATTATACTGAAATATATTTTCCAGAGCATAATGTTAGATATATTGCACTTCTTGATAATATTGATACCTATTTTGATGCAGGAATGAATGATATGGCACCTTTTAAAGGGGTAATAAATGACATGTATGTTAGAGATATTTCTAAAAAGATAAGAAGCTCTTTAATAGAAAGAAAAAAGGCAGGAAACTTTTTAGGAGTAACAGCACCGTATGGATATGAAAAAGACTCAAACAATAAATTTCATTTAGTTATAAATGAAAAAGAAGCTGAAATTGTAAAAAGAGTATTTAGATTATATCTTGAGGGAAATGGTCTAACAAGAATTGCACAAATATTAACAAAGGATGGAGTACCAGTTCCTGGAGAATCAAGGAACATTGGTAAAACAAGAAAAACTGCATTATATAGTTCATGGAAACAAACGACGATTAGGAGAATACTAGATAATAGAGTGTATTTAGGTGAACTTGTACAATTTAAAAGAAGAAAAATAAATTATAAATCTAAAAGAAGAATAACAGTACCAGAAGAAGAAAGATATATATGTAAAGGAACACACGAAGCTATTATTGATGAAGAAAGTTTTAACGCAGTACAAAACATATTGAAAAAAAATAAATCTTTTAAAGGTACAAAACACGATTATTTATTTAAAGGTCTATTATTCTGTAGCGAATGTGGTGCGAGACTAAATGTGACATATTCAAATTATGCATTAAAAAAATATGGAGAATATAGATACACAACCATTTGTTATAGTTATTCAAGATTATATAGCGATATTTGTACAAGGCATTCGAACAGCATACCAGAGCTAGAAGAAGTTTTAATAAAACACATAAAAGAAGTTTGTAGCAGATATATTAACGAAAATTTACAAGATGAGTTAATAAATATGGCTAAAAAACAAAAACAGCTTGAATTAAAACAAATAAGCAATGAAAAAAGATTAGAAACATTAGAACAAAAAATATCAGATATTGGATTATATATTAAAAATCTATATATGGACAAAGTAAAAGGCGTAGTAAACGAAAATGATTATATATCTTTAGTAGCAGACTTTACAAAAGATAAAGATAACTTAATAAAAGAAAAAGAAGAACTAATAAAGATTATAAATAATCAAAAACCACAAATTAATGAAACTGCTAAAATAGAAAGACTTGCAAAAGAATTTTTATCATTAGAAAGACCTACAAAGCAATTACTAAATGAATTGATAGAAAAAATAACAATATCTGAAAATAAAGAAATAAATATTTATTTTAAATTTAATAAATTAAATGAAATAAAAAAGAAAATAGCATAAATAAAAATGAAGTAGCTAGTAGATAGTGTTTAAATATATTTTTAACACACATATCACTAGCTACTTCGTATTTGAATTTGTCTAAAGCAGTCATAGCTTCTGGTACTAATTTCTTGTTACTTGAGTTTGCCATTGTTTTTTCACCTCCTGTAATATTACACTAGAAAAAACTACTGCTTTTTCTAATACTATCATTTGCAAAAAAGAGAAAAATAAACAGGAAATTTTTAGAAAAAATAATAATTTAAAATATTGCAAATTAGAATTTTTATATATATAATAAGATACGATCAAAAGAGGAGTGAAAAATATGTACAAATTAGTAGCAATTGATTTAGATGGTACAATGTTAAATAGTTATGGAATTGTAACAGAGAACACAAAAAATGTAATAAAAAAAGTTATTGAACAAGGAACAGAAGTAATTATAGCATCTGGAAGACCAATAGATTCTATAAAAACAATTGCAAAAGAAATAGGAAGTAACAATTATTTTATTGCAGGAAATGGTGCTCTTATTTATGATATCAAAAATGAAAAAACAATATACGAAAAATATATTACAAAACAAAAAGTATTGGAAATAATAAAAATATGTGAAGAAAACAGTATAAGTTACAATGTATATACTGACAAAACAATATTAGCAACATCATTAAAATATAATGTTTTATATTATTACAAAGAAAATTTAAAAAAAGAAGAAAATAAAAAAACAAACATTAATATAGTTAAAGACATGTATGAATATGTAAAAGAAATGAAAGAAGATAAATTTTTAAAAATTACAGTATGTGACGATAATAAAACAGTATTTAATTATATAATGAAAAAATTAAAAAAAATAAATGGAATTGAAGTTTTAGATGTATCACATATGTCAAGAAAAGTTATAAGGCAAGGGACTGAAGATATCCCTATAGAATATTATTATACAGAAATTTCTTTATCAAATGTAGATAAATGGGATGCTATAAAATTTTTGATAACAAAACTAGAAATAAAACCAGAAGAAGTAATAGCAATTGGAGATAATATAAATGATAAAAAAATGATAGAAAATGCAGGTCTAGGAGTAGTAATGAAGGGAAGTACACCAGTAGTAACAGAAGTTGCAGATTATATTACAGATAGTAATAATGATGAAGGTGTAGCTAAAATATTACAAAAATATTACAAGAATATTAACTTTTAATTACAGTTAAGAGATTAGATTGATTTTAGGTAATATTTGAGGTAAAATTAAATAAAAGATTGTAAAAAAATATATACAAATAAATTTTAAGGGAGGAATTTGTCATGGCAACAAATCCAATGCAAAGAAAAGCAAGAAATTCATTTTTATTAGGAATGTTAGTAATGGTACTGATTTCAGGAGTAGTAATAGCATTTTTATTTATTCAATTGATGAATAAAAATAAAAAAGAGCAAGAAGAATTAAAAGCAAGTGTAAAAGCTTATGTTTTGAATAAAGATGTAAGCTCGGGACAAGTTATCACCACAGATATGTTAAGTCTACAAACTGTTAATAAAAATTTAGTTCCAAGTAATGCAACAAGTGATATTACAATGATTCAAAATTATGCATTACAAGATAAAGAGGGAAATGACATATATACAAAATATGATAAAAACAATAATCCTAAACTATATATTAATAAAAATAATAAAGAATATGAAGTACAAAAAGAAGATGAAACAGATAATTATTATATAATAGGTTCAAATAATTCAAAGGAATATTTAGAACTAAATAGTGTACCACTTATAGCTAAAGTAACAATGAAGAAAAATACACTTTTAACAACAGAATTATTAAGCAAAGGTGATAATCAAGTACAAGATGATGTTAGAAAACAAGAATACAATATGATAGTTTTACCAATAGATTTAGTAACAGGAGACTATGTTGATATAAGGGTAATGTTTCCAAATGGACAAGATTTTATTGTAGTAGCAAAAAAAGAAGTTGAAATACCAACTATTGGTACAGCTGATTCAGAAGATACAATATGGATGAATTTATCAGAAGATGAAATATTACATATGAGTTGTGCAATTATTGATAGTGCACAAGTAAAAGGTGCCAAAATTTATGCTACTAAATATACAGAAGCAGGAATGCAAAAAGCAGCAACACCAACTTATCCAATAAATGAAAGTACTTCAAAACTATTACAAAGTGATCCTAACGTTCTAGAAAAAGCAATGACAGAAATTAGAACAAGATATGGAAATGGAAATAGTGCAGAAATTAGAAACAATTATATTAATAGTTCAATTAACAATCAAGGAGAACAAGCACAATCAAACTTAGAAACAAAAATGGAAGAAAGTGTAACAAATTCTAAGAATTCAAGAAAAGAATATTTGGATTCATTATCTGGAACTACAACAGAATAATATAGAAAAGGAGAAAATACATACATGAAGAAAATAGGATTTATAGGGGCTTATGACAAAACAGATTTAATAATATATATAGCTAAAATACTAACAACACTAAAAAAGAAAGTGTTGGTAATAGATGCAACTACAAAACAAAAAGCAAGATATGTGGTTCCAGTTATAAATCCTACAAAAATGTATGTAACTGAATATGAAGAAATTGATATAGCTGTTGGATTTCCAAATATAGAAGATATAAAAAAATATTTGGGATATTCAGAAGAACAGGATTTGGATTATGACATAGTTTTAATAGATACAGACAGTATAGAAGGATTTAATATATTTAAACTAGAAGAGTCATTTAAAAATTACTTTGTAACATCATTTGATGCATATTCACTAAAAAAAGGACTAGAAATTTTAAGTGAATTAAAAACTGTTGTAAGTTTAACAAAAGTACTTTTTGCTGAAGAAATGTTAAAAGAAGAAGATGATTATCTTAATTTTCTTTCACTAGGATATAAAATAATTTGGAATGAATATAGAATATATTTTCCAATAGAAAATGGAGATTTAAGTGTAATATATGAAAATCAAAGAGTTGCTAAAATAAAATTTAAAAAATTAAGCATACAATACAAAGATGGATTAGCTTATATGTCAGAAGAAATATTAGGAGATGTTAGCGAAATGACAATAAGAAGAGCTATTAAATTGATAGAAAAAGGAGTATAAAAATGTCAGTTGTAACATTTTGGAATGATGGAAGAGAACAAACAGGTAAAACGCTATCTATAGCAGCTATTAGTACATATATGGCGATAGAACATAACTATAGAATATTAATCATATCAACAGGTTATAGAGATGACACACTAAATCAGTGCTTTTGGAAAGAAAAGAAAGTTAAAAGAAATTTCGGGCTATTTGGTCCAAATACAAATGAAATATTAGAAGAAGGAATTGTTGGTTTAGCTAAAGTAGTAAAAAGTAACAAACTTTCTCCAGAAAACATTACAAATTATACAAAAATAATATTTAAAGATAGATTAGAAGTATTACAAGGATTTAGAGGGGAAACAAGTGATTATGACGAGCTAGAAAAAACATATCCAGATATTATAAACTTAGCTAACAGTTATTATGATTTAGTTTTTATAGATTTAGACAATGAAATGAATCCTAGCATTAGAGAAATGATATTAGCTAATTCTGATTTAATAGTTGCTAACATTAGTCAAAGATTAACAAGCATTGATAGATTTATGGAAACAAGAGAAAACACACCTATATTAAATTCTAAAAAAACATTGTTATTAATAGGAAAATATGATAAGTTTTCAAAATATAGCATAAAAAATATTACTCGTTATATGGGAGAAAAAAATAAAGTATCAACAATACCATATAATACACTATTTTTTGAAGCTTGCGAGGAAGCAAAATTACCAGATTTAATTTTTAATCTTAGAAAAATAGATGAAGAAGATATAAATGGATTCTTTTTATCAGAAGTAAAAAGAACGTCAGAAAATATTATGTATAGATTACAAGATTTAGCAATAAAAAGGTAAGGAGGGAAACCTAAATGACTATAACGAACATTGTGTTAACATTAGTAGTTTTATTATTTGCAGGATATGCAATGTATTATATAATAAAGAAAAAGAAAACTGCTAAAGTAGAAACAGCAGTAGATGTAGATGATAAAACATATACTATAGATGTAATGACAGAATTCGTAAAAAAGAGATTAGATGAAATAACTAAAATTAACTTATATGATATAGGTCTCTCTGAAGAAGAATTAAAGAGAAGAAAAAACAAGAAATATGAATTAAAGAAAGCTTTAAAAGGATGTACATATGGAGATGTTAACGACAAAAGATACATAAAGGAATTAATATTCGATTTATTACAAAAAGAATATGGAGTAACAGAAACAAATATATCAAAAGCTATACCTTTTGATATCCCATCACTTTTAACAGCACAAGACAAATTCGATATTTTAATTTATGCATACAAAAAAGAATTTGCATATGAAGCATTAACAGAATTAATCAAAAAATATGATTTAGCAGAATTAAAATATATAGAAGGAGAAACAAAGCCTTCTTATGTAATTACAAGTGATGAAATTGAAGATATATATGAAAAAGAAAATATAGTATTATCTTTTTCAGACAAATTAAGTGTTGTTGTACAAAGAATATATCAACATTACAAAGGATACAGTAGCATTGATGAAGTAAGAGATATGAATATAGATGGTGTTTCTGGTGGTGTATCTGGACTTCCAGAAAGTTTTTTGAGCCAAGTAGCACAAACTGATAGCGATTACTTAAACCAGGTATCAGAGCACAAGGTACCAAGAGCATGTGATAGTATTTGGATATTTTTCCAAGGTAAATCAATTAGGTTAGCATTTTTATCTTTTGGAACAGAAGCAGAATTAAAAAGAGTATGTCAAAACATTTACAAATATAACAATCCAGGACAATTATCTGACACAAATGGTTATAAAATAAATGAAATGAAAGATGGTTCTCGTGTTGTTGTTGTAAGACCAAGTTTCTCTGAAACATGGGCATTCTTTGTAAGAAAATTTGACGTAAAAAGAGCTACATTAGAACAATTAGTAAGAGACAAAGGAAAAGAAGATACTATAGAATTATTAAAATTCTTAGTAAAAGGAGCTAGAATTACAGCCATTACAGGTGAACAAGGTTCTGGTAAAACAACATTACTTATGGGAATGATTGAAAATATATATGAAACAATGAATATACGTGTTCAGGAAACAGCATTTGAGTTACACTTAAGAAAAATATATCCAACGCGTAACATTTTAACATTCAGAGAAACAGATACTATTTCAGGACAAGAGGGATTGGATGTTCAAAAGAAAACAGATGGTTCTGTTAATATCATTGGTGAGGTTGCAACAGACCCCGTAGCATCTTGGATGATTCAAGCAGCTCAAGTTGCATCTAAGTTTACATTATTTACTCACCACGCAAAAACATTTCCTAACTTAGTTACAGCACTAAGAAACTCGATGCTTAGAACTGGTGTATTTACAGACGAAAAAACAGCGGAAGAACAAGTTGTACAAGTTCTAAACTTTGATGTACATCAAGTAAAAGACTTTAGAGGAAAAAGATACATAGAAAGAATTACAGAATGTATTCCAATTGAAAGCAAAAGTGAATATACATTTGATCATAGAAAAGAAAAAACATTAGAAGGAAAATTTGATAAATTCTTTGATAATGCTACAAGATTTTTTGAAAAAACAACAGATAAAAAATTATATACATATAGAAACATTTTAGAATATATAGATGGGGAATATGTTATAACAAATCCAATAACTCAGACAAACTTAAGAGAAATGAGAAATAATATGAGTGAAGCTGACGTAGAAGAATTTGATAAGTTTGTAGAAAAACATTGGGGAAATAAATTATCTGAGAAGGAAACTGTAGAAGTATCTGCAACAGTAGAAAATAAACCAAAAAGAAGAGGTAGAAAACCAAAAACAACCCAAGCATAATATGAAAAAATTATGTATTGAACTAAAATAATGTAGAATAAAACAACAAAAAGGAGGTGCTAATATAAGTGAGTAACCAAATGATATTATATATTATGGGTGGATCAGCTGTAACTTTAGTTATAATAGTACTTATCTATTTTATATTATCTAAAAAAATGCAAGGATCTGAATATAGAAAAATTCAAAAATTACAACAAGGAACAAAACAAAAGAGCTTTTCAACAGAAGTACTATTTCAAAAATTATATTTAACATATATAAGAATTCCATTTATAAAAAGATATGCATTAAAAATTAGAAGAAGATTGGAAATTATTAATATAGATGATGAGTATAATACAAGAAAAGGAACAGCTAAAATTTTAACAAGAACACTTGCTATAGTAGTGCCTGTTATGATATTAACAATTATGATTTCATCAAAAAACTTTTTATTAATGTTTATATTATTATTGTTTGAATTATTTATGATAGATACATTAATAGATGGTTCTGTTGATAAAATTGATAATAAAATATTAAAAGAACAAATTGATTTTTTCTCTGAAATAAGACATGCATACCATGAATACAACATGGTAGAAGAAGCAATATATCAAGTATCGCAAGATGATGAAAAAGATGTATCAAGACAAGGAGAAAAAATATATGAAATATTAATTTCTGATGATCCAGAAATGGAATTAGAAAAGTATTACGATATAGCTCCAAATAGCTTTTTAAAAGAATTTGCAGGAGTGTCATATTTAACAAAAGAATTTGGAGACAGAAAAGTAGATGGAGCATCATTATATTTAAAAAATGTTAATAATATTACACAAGAAATGCAATTAGAGATATTAAAAAGAGACAAATTAAATTATGTTTTTCAAAGTTTATCTGTTATTGCAATAGCACCAGTATTATTATTAGAGCCTTTGAAGAATTGGGCGATTTCTAATTTCTCATTTACTGCTAGTTGGTATCAAGGAAAAGCAGGAATGATCGTACAAATGCTTATATTATTAATTACTTTTGTATCTTATGTTTTAGTTAGAAAATTAAAAGATAATGGTTCAACAACCATAGATACAAGAACAGAAAATCCTTGGCAAGAAAAATTGTATAAAAAGAAACCTATAAAAAAAATAGTAGACTTGTTTATACCTAAAAAAGGTACTAAAGAATATAGAAAAGTAGTGCAATTACTAAAAGATGCAGCATCTCCACAAAAAATGGAATGGTTATTCATGAATAGAATTGCAATTGCAATTGTTACATTTTGTGCTTCTATAATTATATTTACGCAATTACATGTAGTGGCGATCAATTACATATATACAGAGCCGACAACAGATTATAATATTATAGGCGGATTATCTGAAAAAGATGAAAAAAAGGCTATGGAAATAACAAAACAAGATAATATTATATTAGATCAATATAGAGGAAAACCAAAAACAACACAAGAACAAATAAAAACATCTGTACAAAAATTAAAATATTACGAAGGAGCAGAATCAACTGAAATAGATAAAGCTGCTGAAAGAATTTATAATAAATTGCATGTTATTAATACTGAATACGTTCAATGGTTTGAATTACTATTAGCATTTGTTTTTGCAGTAATAGGATATATGGCACCACTTTGGATATTAGTATTCCAAGCAAAGATGAGACAATTAGAAATGGAAGATGAAGTTATGCAATTCCAAACAATTATACTTATGCTTATGAGAATTGAAAGGGTTAATGTTGAAATAATTCTTGAGTGGCTAGAAAGGTATTCTAACATTTTTAAAGCACCAATTACAAAATGTGTTAATAACTATGAAGCAGGAGCATGGGAATCTTTGGAAGCAATGAAAGAAGAGGTTAACTATGTACCAATGATAAGAATAATTGAAAGTTTGCAAGCAGCAGTTGAAAAAATACCAATAACAGATGCTTTTGACGAATTAGATTCTGAAAGAGATTACTATCAAGAAAAAAGAAAAGAATCAAATGAAAGATTAATTAAAAGAAAAGGTATGATAGGTAAAGCAATAGGTTTTGCACCAATGGTATGTTTGTTTGTAGGTTACTTAATTGTACCATTAGTATTCATAGGATTAACTAGTATGTCAAGTTCTTTTGGTTCTATGACAGCAACAACTACTAAATAGACAAGGAGGACATAAAAATGGAAAATGCAACACGAGCTCTAACTATGGCAGGAGGAATATTAATAGCATTAATGATTTTAGGAGCATTGTTTCTTATGTTTAACAATTTATCAAGTTATCAAAACCAAAATGACACATCAACTAAAAGTACACAAATAGCAGAGTTCAATAATCAATTTGAACCATATAATAAAGATAATCTTACACTTATGGAGTTACACAGTGTTTATAATAAAGTAAATAGCAACAATACAAAAAATCCAGAATATAAAATAGAGATGATTTATGAATTTAATTCTAATCACGAAGATGAAAATTTAAAAGAAAATTTCAAAAGTAATTTTACAGCAATAGAAGAGGCAGAAAAAATGAATAGTACATTTAGCTGTATAAATATAGAATACAAAGGTGTTGATGGAAGAATTAGCAAAATAGTATTTAAAGATACTACCCAGGAGGTAAATAGCTGGGTTAAAGTTAAAAGAAATTAGGAGGTAAAGCGATGGAAAATGCATCAAAAGCTTTAATTATGGCAGCAGGAGTGCTAATAGGAGTGTTGATTTTATCTTTAGCCGCATTTTTATTTCTAGATTTTGGTGCAACTTCTGAAAGCGTGTATAGTCAAATGGAAAATCAACAATTAACACAATATAATGCACAATATACAGTATATAGTGGGAGAAAGGATATTACAATATATGAAATTATTTCTATAGCTAATTTAGCTAAAGAAAATAATGATTATTATAAAGATTATACTGATTATGAAGATGCATATAAAGTACAAGTATCACTTATAGGAACTTTATGGACTCCAAATTTTCAAGATAATGAACAAAAACCAGATTGGATTGTAGTATATAGTAAAGTGGATGAACAAGGAAATTTAAAATATATGTTTGAATGTAAAGGAATAGAGTATCATTCGTCAAGCGGAAGAGTAAAGAATATTAAATTTGACTTAGTTAAAAAATGAAAAAATTAATTGTTTTATGATAAAAAACTTGAAGAATAAAAGTATAAATGATATAATAAAAAGGATTTATGATGAAAAAAATAGCAATATTTTTATTAATAATAATAAGTATAGTATCAACTATTTCTTATTTATATTTAAATAGTATTAGTAATCAAAGAATAGCTCAAAAAGAAAATATAAAATTTGAAATATATAAAGATGAAGAAATAACTGGAGCTGAAGTAACTACTTTAATTAATAAAGCAATCAATTCAAATCAACAAAATGAGGTAGAAAAAGATAAAAAAGGTAGGTATATAGATAATGAAACTAATTCAATAAATGTAGATATTAAATTTATAGATGATGATGTTACTTATAATATAGAAAAAATTTATAATAATGGAATGGACAAGTTTTTGACATATTATAGAGATATAAAGTTTAAATGTGTAGATGTTCAATATCATGATAAAACACAAAAGATTAAATATATGTTGTTTGAACAAATTACACAATAAAATTTAGTTATTAATATTACTAGTAAAAATACTAGTATAAAAAATATATAATAAAAAACAAAGGAGGAATTTTTTATGGAAAATGCATCAAAAGCATTAATAATAGCAGGAGCTATATTATTAGCAATATTATTAATATCAT
>OGGJ01002973.1_pt1 | contig 11176 bp, 10 predicted proteins | sample 1571071 | NCBI WGS metagenome assembly OGGJ01 (sample SAMEA2581954, study PRJEB24529) | metagenome | biome: Human gut stool | place: China | collected 2011
TGCCTTCCCCAAACCCTGCTCTGTTCCGCAAAGCGGAAGCGATACGGCTAACGCCGATTTTCGATTTTCAAAAAACGAAGGAGGAACCGAATGACAAAAACCTACAACACACCGAAACGAAGCCACAGCGTAAAAACCCGTCTGGATGATGAAGAACACGCTGACTTTCTCCGCCGCTTGGAGATTTACGACATGAATCAATCAGAGTTCATCCGTGAAGCAATCTCCGGTGCGACCATCAAGCCGACCATCGTGGCAACATTGGTCAGCGACGATCTGCTCGCTGCCATAGGCAAGCTGACCGCTGAGTACGGAAGAATCGGCAACAACCTAAATCAGATTGCCCGACACCTCAACGAATGGCACAGTCCCTATCCTGTCATGGCAAAGGAATTGCAGGATGCCGCCGCTGATCTCGCCACTCTGAAATTTGAGGTGATGAAAAAGGTAGGTGATGCTGTTGGCAACGTTCAAGCATATAAGCTCTAAAAATGCTGACTACTCTGCCGCTGAAGCCTACCTCACTTTTGAGCATGATGAGTTCACCATGAAGTCTACCCTGGATGAAAATGGCAGGCTTATCCCAAGACAGGATTACCGCATTTCCACGCTGAACTGCGGTGATGAAGATTTTGCGATTGCGTGCCTCCGTGCCAATCTCCGCTACGGCAAAAATCAAAAACGGGAAGATGTCAAAAGTCACCACTATATCATCAGCTTCGATCCCAAGGATGTTCCCGACCACGGATTGACCGTTGACCGAGCACAACAGTTGGGCGAGGAATTTTGCAGAAATCATTTTCCCGGTCATCAAGCAATCGTCTGCACACATCCCGACGGACACAACGGCAGCGGCAATGTTCATGTACACATCGTTATCAATTCTCTGCGAATCGAAGAAGTCCCCTTCATGCCGTACATGGACAGACCATGCGATACGCAACCGGGCATGAAGCACCGATGCACCAACGCAGCTATGGAATACTTTCGTGCCGAGGTCATGGAGATGTGCCACGATGCAGGTCTGTATCAGATTGATCTTCTGAACGGAAGTAAGACCAGAGTGACCGAGCGTGAGTATTGGGCGAAGAAGAAAGGACAGCTTGCACTGGATGAAGAAAATGCCGAGCTTGCCGAACAGGGCTTGTCCATCAAACAGACCAAGTTTGAAACAGACAAAGACAAGCTCCGTGAGGAAATCCGCATAGCACTTTCTGATGCTGTCAGCTTTGAAGACTTTGCAGAAAAACTTCTCCGCCGTGGCATTACCGTCAAAGAGAGCCGTGGGCGCTTGTCCTATCTCACACCCGACCGCACCAAGCCCATCACAGCACGAAAGCTGGGTGACGATTTTGATAAAGCTGCTGTATTCGCAATCTTTGTCAGAAACACAAAACGAGTGAGAGCAAAAACCGACACTATCCATTCTGCACCCGCTATGCAGAAAATTATCAATGAGCGTGATACTGTCAGCCGCATGGTAGATATTGATGCCGCAAAGGAAAAAGGAAAAGGTTACGAGCATTGGGCAAAGAAACACAATCTCAAAAATGCCAGCCGTGCCTATCTGCTGTATAAGGAATTGGGATTTGATTCTCCCGAAGCATTGGCTGCCGCCTGTGATGCCGTCCACGAAAAGCTGAGCGATATTCGCACAGAAATGAAATCAGTGGAAGCTACAATCGCAGAAAAGAAAGAGCTTCGTAATCATGTGCTGAACTATCACAAGACCCGATGTGTAATCGACGAAATGAAAGCCTGCAAAAATGAGAAAGCTCGCCAGAAATACCGTGATGAACATGACAGCGACTTCATCATTCTGAGTGCCGCCAAACGCTACTTTGATTCCAAGGGCTTGAAGAAGCTACCGAGCCACAAGGCGTTGCAGACGGAAGTGGAGCAGTTTATCAAAAAGAAAAACGAGCTTTACAACCAGTACCAGACCGCCAAGGAAGAAGCACAGCGACTTGATACCATTCGCCACAATATCGAGCAGACCCTTGGCAGAAAAATCGAACACAAACAGGAACAGGAGCGTTAATCATTCTCTTCGATTCGTTTTCATTCCCATCCGACAAGTTCCCAAATTGGGAACATGCCACCACAAAACAGAAAGGACAATTTTTATATGAACGAAAAGAAAAACAGAAATTACACAGTCAAAGAAAATGGTAACATAGTTGTTCACAACTACTGTGCGGCAGCGTTGCCGAAGATCACCGTGACCATTCACTCCGGTCAGACTACTTACCGCTTTAACGGAAGTTACGATGGAACACGAAGTCTTTCCGGTAAACTGCTCGACCACATGGCAAAAGATAATTAAAAATGCTCAAAAAATATTATAACGAAAAGGTAGATTTATTCACGAATGTGTGATATGATATATACAAGCAATCCTGTATTGGCAGACTGCCCGCCGATTAAGGAGGAACAAGACATGAACAGGCAGTCTGACAAAATTACTGCTATCTACTGTAGATTAAGTCGTGATGACGAACTCACAGGAGAGAGCAACAGCATTGTCAATCAAAAGGCGATTCTCAAGAAATACGCAAAAGAACAAGGTTTCCGAAACATCCAGTTTTTTGTGGACGATGGTTACTCCGGTGCTAACTTCAACCGCCCCGATTGGAACCGCATGATCGAACTGGTAAAGGACAACAAGATCGGCGTTATCATTGCAAAGGATATGAGCCGTATCGGAAGAAACTATCTGGAAGTCGGTCTTTACACGGAAATGCTTTTCCCCGAACATGATGTCCGTTTCATCGCCGTGAACAGCGGTGTGGACAGCGCCAACCAACAGGACAATGATTTTACTCCGTTCTTGAATATCATCAACGAGTTCTATGTCAAGGACAGCAGTAAAAAAGTCAAAGCGGTTATGAAGCAGAAAGGTGAATCGGGTGAGTATTTGACCACCAACCCACCCTACGGCTATATGAAAGACCCCGACAATCCAAAGAGACATTGGATTGTGGACGATGAAGCCGCTGCAGTTGTCCGTCAGATCTTCACATGGTGCATGGCGGGCTTCGGTCCCTCTCAAATCGCCAAGAAGCTGAAAGAAGCAAAGGTGGATTGTCCGACAGTTCATTGGATGAAGATGGGACGAAATGCTCCTGCAAAGACACCCGATAACCCTTACGATTGGGCGCCACGAACCATCACCGGCATACTGGAGAAGCAGGAATACCTTGGTCACATGGTCAACTTCAAAACCCGTAAGCAGTCGTACAAGAGCAAAAAGAAAATCGAAAACCCGCCAGAGCAATGGAAGATTTTCGAGAATACCCATGAAGCCATTATCGACGAAGAAACCTTTACCCGTGTGCAAGAACTTCGCAAGAACAAACGCAGACCCGCCAGAACAGGCAAGACCAATATGTTCTCCGGTCTCGTCCGCTGTGCCGATTGCGGTGAGAAATTGTACTACTGCACCAGCAACAGTTTTGAAACCAGACAAGATCACTTTGTATGCTCCACTTCCCGTAAAAAGGGCAAGGAGGTCTGCGACACTCACTTCATCCGAGCTGTGGTGCTGGAAGAAGGTACACTTCAACACATGAGGTTGGTGATCCAGTGTGTTGCCGATTATGAGGATGCGTTCCGCAGAGCGTTGGGTGCAAAGCGAAGCGAGGAAGCAAAGAAAGACCTTTCTGCCAAAAAGCGAACCCTGCAGAAATCCGAAAATCGTCTGGCTGAACTGGACAGATTGTTCAAACGTATTTACGAGGATATGGTCAACGGAAAGCTCTCCGAAGCTCGTTTCCAGATGTTATCTGATGATTATGAGCAGGAACAGGATGAACTGAGAGCCAAGATTGAAATGCTTGAAAACGAAATACAGAACCAAGAAAATCATGTGGAGAGTGTCGATACCTTCATTCGCTTGGCGAAGAAGCACTTGTATCTGGAGAAGCTGACACCCACTATTCTGAACGATATGGTCAATGCCGTATATGTTCATGCACCGGACAAGTCCAGCGGACACCGAGTGCAGGATGTGACAATCAGCTACAACTATATCGGCATACTCCCCGCCAATTTACTCTATGACGTTATGAACGGAAAAGCGGCATGATTACTCATGCCGCTTCCCGAAAACAATATACTGTTTTATTGGACCGCCCCGAAAAACATCCTCTTTTTTGTTTCCATTATTTCTTTTTGTTGGGAATCAGCTTCTTTGTGCCGCCCATATAAGGCCACAGAACTTCAGGGATATTTACAGTACCATCTGCCTGCAAATTGTTTTCAAGGAAAGCAATCAGCATACGGGGGGGTGCTGCAACTGTGTTGTTCAGTGTGTAAGCGAAGTATTTCTTGCCTTCTGCATCCTGTACGCGGATACCCAGTCTTCTTGCCTGTGCATCGCCCAGATTGGAGCAGCTGCCGACTTCAAAGTATTTTTTCTGTCTGGGAGACCAAGCCTCAACGTCAACGGATTTTACCTTCAGGTCAGCCAAATCGCCGGAGCAGCATTCCAGTGTTCTTACGGGGATATCCATGGAACGGAACAGGTCTACGGTGTTCTGCCACAGCTTATCATACCACATGGGCGCTTCCTCAGGATTACATACAACAATCATTTCCTGTTTTTCAAACTGATGGATACGGTAAACGCCTCTTTCTTCAATACCGTGTGCGCCTTTTTCCTTACGGAAGCAAGGGCTGTAGCTTGTCAGGGTCTGCGGCAGGTCTTCTGCTTTATTCAGCGTATCGATGAATTTACCGATCATGGAATGTTCGGATGTACCAATCAGATACAGGTCTTCGCCTTCGATTTTATACATCATTGCATCCATTTCCGCAAAGCTCATAACACCTGTTACAACGTTGGAACGAATCATGAAGGGAGGAATGCAGTATTTGAAGCCTCTGCCAATCATGAAATCTCTTGCGTAAGCCAGAACTGCGGAATGCAGACGCGCGATGTCGCCCATCAGGTAATAGAAGCCATTGCCTGCAACCTTTCTTGCACTATCCAGATCGATACCGTCGAAGGTTTCCATAATATCTGTGTGATAAGGAATTTCAAAATCGGGAACAACGGGTTCGCCGAATCTTTCTACCTCTACGTTTTCGCTGTCATCCTTACCAATGGGAACGGTAGGGTCAATGATGTTGGGAATGGTCATCATGATAACCTTGATGCGTTCCTCAACCTCTTTTTCTCTTGCGGAAAGGGTTTCTACGCGTTCTGCGTCTGCGCCAATCTGTGCTTTTACCTTTTCGGCTTCGTCCTTTTCGCCCTTTGCCATTAGCGCACCAATCTGCTTGGAAAGCTTATTTCTCTGCGCTCTCAGTGCTTCAACCTCCTGCTTGATGGTTCTGTTTTCCTTATCCAGCACCAGAACCTCATCTACCAGAGGCAGCTTTGCATCCGGAAATTTTTTGCGGATGTTTTCCTTTACGATATCAGGGTTTTCTCTTACAAATTTAATGTCTAACATTTCATGACCTCCTAAAAATAGTATTTTTTCGGATGGAAGTTTTTCGTATATCTTATGAAAGGTTTTTCAATCAGAAAAAAGAATTGTAAGCAATTCTTCTCTATCAACAGCAATAAAAAATATCTGCAAGCAGCTATTTTTTCATCACCGCTTACAGATATGCTTTTCTGTCGTAATCGCTCACGCTTTCATAACAAAAAAACTCCCGATCCCGGTAATAAAACAGGGACGAGAGTATATTTCCCGCGTTGCCACCCAGATTGCTCGGAGCATCCTCCGAACCTCTTGAACAGCTATAAAGGGCTTACCCTTCCGACTTTCATCGGCAGCTTGGAAAGTGGAACATTCTCTTTTCTCCGCCGATTCGCACCAACCACCGGCTCTCTGTGGGAGTTTTACAAGAACTTAGCTTTCCTTTCGGCTTTCGCCTGCGCTATTTTGTCTTGTTTGACTTTTTGGTGTATATTATATCATATTATTTTAAAATTGCAAGCCTAAATTTTTTTCTTTTTTTTGTACAATTTTTCCATAAATCCTGTCTTTTTGCTAAAATATATAGAAAATGCTAAAAAATTTATATTTTTTTCTATATGCAAAATAGCGTCCATTGTGGTATACTATACGGGTACAAGAAAACCCCTTTTCCTGTACCACAATATGCCCCGGGGTTTGTGCGCACAACCCCATAGAATGGTGTCTCCCCTGGCACCATTCTTTTCCCTAGTCAAAAAGGACAATCAAGCATGATTGTCCTTTTTTTGTGCTTTTCCATCATAAAAATCCCCGCACCCTTTTTATTTCAGAATAAATTTCTCAATGACCTCTGCCACGCCGTTTTCCTCACAGCTTCGTTCCGTTATGTAATCCGCGTCACATGCGCCTCGCCGTTTTTCATTGCAACGCCAAGCCCTGCCTGCAATATCATGGAAAGATCATTATCACTGTCACCAATGGCAATCGTTTCGGCAAGCGGCACATTTGCCTCCTGCGCAGTCGCAGCCAGTGCATTGCCCTTGCTTACGCCTTTTTTCACCAGCTCCAGATAGGTTTCCGAGGAATAAAACAAATCAAAGATATCCCCTGCCTTTTTCTCTACATAGCACTTCAGCGCCGAAAGATTTTTCCGCTCTCCGCTGATTAAGCATTTTGTAAACTCGCCCTCATAATCGGTCGGCTCCTGCAAAATGCGCGGATTTGCTTGCATCATCCAGCAATAGGATTTCACCTCGTCCGTCAATTTTTCAATCATAAAATTGCGATCATCATAGTAAAACAGCTCCAAGCCAAGTGCTCTCGCCCGCTCTGCGATTGGCTGCACCACAGACGGTGAAAAACTGCTTTTCAGCACCAGATGCATATCCTTCAAATCATACACCGCCGCACCATTCTGGCAGATAACATAGCCCTTTTTGCCCAGAAGATGCAATTCCTGCAAATGCTTTTCCACGCCAAAAACACCTCTGCCTGTGCAGATGACAAACTCCACGCCTTTATCCACAGCCTTTCGGATTGCAGCAGAGTTTTCCACAGAAACCCGTACACCTTTCCATAATAATGTGCCATCCATATCGGAAAATACCATTTTATAGCCCATTTTTTCCTCCTTTGTTTACATAATACATTACCCACATCCTGTGGATAACCTGTTGATATTGTGGAAAACCCTCTGGACAACTTTTCTTTTTCACAAGTTATCCACAAAATGTGGATAAAATTTCAACTTATCCACAGAAGTTTTCTTTTGTCTGATATGAAAAAAGGAGGAACCTCTCCTCCCTTTTCACGTTTATTTTTCGTTTTCTTCGTCCGTTTCCGGCTGTTTTTCCATGAAAACTGCCTCTTGGAAAATCGGTTCGCTGATTTTTGCTTCCGCAATCGCGCGTTCCACGGCACTTTCCATGGCATCCCCCAGATTTTCCTCCTCAGGCAAATGCGCCTTCTCCGCAGCCGCTCTTGCTTCCTCTCTCTTTTTCAGAATGGATTCCGCAGCCGCAATCTTGCCTGCAAGCGTTTCCTCCTTCAAAATCAGCTCTTTTTCCGCCTCTGTTACATCACCGATAGAGGATTTTGCCTGTTTTTCCTTCGTTTCATCCACTTCGACCATTTCTACCTGATCCAGTGTAATCTGCTCATCCATAGCTCTGTCCTTATCCTTTTTGCGGAAGGTCGGCTTAAAGCGCACCTTAACCACCTTTTCATGCTCCGGCTGATAGGTATTATTTTTTGCCACCTCAACCGCTTTTAATTCCTCCTCGGAAAGCATGTAGGTGCTGACACCCATTTCAATCGGCTTAGCATAGGTAAAAGAGCCTGTTCGGCTATGAATACCGTTCAGCACCACGCCGTTGTCATTCCCATCCAAAAGTGCCAAAGCAAAGCAGAGATTGCCGCCCATTTCATCAAAGGGGTTATAACGAATCAGCCCAACCTTCTGGATTTTGGATTTATCGGTTTTATCCATATCCGTCACCATATCCAACAGCTTAGAATATTGCGATTCAATTTTCTTTGAGGTTTCAAAATATTCTTCAATTTTCATTTCCAGATTATGGGTTGGTCTGCGATTAGAGCCCATAAAATAATCATATCGTTTCTTCTGCCCGTTCAACTTCACAAACAGAACAATGCAGAGAATAAATAATATGAATATTGCTGCCGCCATAGCGGCAAAAAGAATCAATATCGTTTGCTGCGTCAATTCCATCATATTTCACATTCCTTATCGTTTCAGGAGCACCAAAAGGCGTTCCAAATCTTCCTCAGAATAATATTCTATTTCTATTTTACCCTTTTTCCGCTTACCGATAGGCTTCAGATTTACCTTTGTGGCAAACAGAGATTTCAAATCTTCCTCTATCGCACGATAGGCAGTTTCATCCGCTTTTTGCTCTGCCAATTCAAACTGTGCGTCCCCATCGGATACAGGCAGAAGCGAACGAGCATGTCCGCCTGTCAGCTTATTTTCCGTCACAAAATTACGCACACGGGCATCCAACTGCAACAAGCGCAGAGAATTTGTAATCGCAGAGCGGCTTTTGCCGACCTTTTCTGCAATTTTTTCCTGACTGAGCTGAAATTCCTCCTGCAATCGCTGATAGCTTTCGGCTTCTTCAATGGGATTTAAGTCCTCACGCTGGAGGTTTTCCACCAGTGCGGCTTCAAAGGCTTCACTGCCTTCCCATGCCTTCAGCACAACAGGCACCTTTTCCATACCGGCAATTTTTGCGGCACGCCAACGGCGTTCCCCTGCAATGATTTCATAGTATTCCCCATTTTTCTTCACAACAATGGGCTGAATCATACCATAGGCCTTCAGGGATGCCGCCAGCTCCTCCAAAGCGGTTTCATCAAAATATTTTCTCGGCTGCTTGCGGTTGGGTTCGATTAAATCCAAATCCAGCTCCGTCACCGTTTCATTCGATTTTGCTGTTTTCAGATCCTGTACTTCTGTATTGATGAGGGCGTTGATTCCAAGACCTTTTGCACCAAGACCTCTTTTCTTTTCTGCCATATCAATTCCACTCCTTTTCCATGACTTCCTCTGCCAGCAATGCGTAAGCCTCTGCGCCCTTGGATTTCGGGTCATAAAGATTGATAGGCAGACCATGGCTCGGAGATTCCCCAAGGCGCACATTTCTGGGGATAATTGTGCGGTAAACACTCTGCCCCAGAGAACGCTTGACCTCCTCCACAACCTGCAAGGAGAGGTTTGTTCTTGCGTCATACATAGTGAAAACAATTCCCTCGATTTCCAGTTCTGGGTTCAAACGTTTTTTCCCCAGATTCACCGTATGCAGCAGCTGCTCCAAACCTTCCAACGCAAAATATTCACACTGAATGGGAACCAAAACCGTATTTGCCGCCACAAGTGCATTCACAGTAATCATATTTAAGGAAGGCGGACAGTCGATGATAATAAAATCGTATGCGTCCTTCACCTCTGCCAACGCCTCCTGCAAAATATATTCCCTGCGGTCGTTGCCAATCAGCTCAATCTCTGCTCCTGTCAAATTGATATTTGCAGGAATCACCTCCAAGCCATCCATACAGGTCGGCTGCTTCACTTCTGTAATCGTGGCTTCGCCCAAAAACACATCATAAATCGTCAGAGGGACATCATTTTTATCCAGACCAAGTCCGCTGGTGGTATTTCCCTGTTGATCTGCATCAACGGCAAGCACACGCTTTCCCTCTGCGGCAAGGCAGGCGGAAAGATTGATGGCTGTGGTGGTCTTTCCCACGCCGCCCTTCTGGTTCGTCACTGCAATGACTCTAACTTTGCTCATAAATTCCCGCCTTTCCTTCTCGTTTTTTCTTCTTTTTATATAATAGTATAATCAATATGAAAAAGCAATGCAAAAACACGATGTTTCACGTGAAACATCAGAAATTTATATAAAAATAGAAAAAGCCACTCTATTTTGTGAAATAAAATGGCTTTTTTGTTTGTCGTGCGCTATGTTTCACGTGAAACAATTATAGTTTTGCAGGCTTTGCGGGGCTTTTCAAAAGAGACTTAATAATATTCTCCTTCGGTTCCTTTTCAAATTTCCCAAAAACAGGGATTGCCTTGGGAATTACCTTGATCTCAAACGGCATATCCGGTCCCAGCTCCCCATCAACCGTAGATTCCATAATTTTGAAATCGGGATCTAAGCACTCAATCTTAAAATAATGATCTCTGAGATACAACACATTCTTATCATGAATATGTTCCCCTGTTAGCATTTTCATCAAAACCGGTGTCATTTCGATCAGAGGCTTTCCTTTGATAGCAATAAATTCAAACTTCCCATCCGTAATGGATGCTTCGGGGGAAAGGTTCGTAAAGCCACCCGTCCCGGCTGAATTCATAATCATATAGAAATACAAATCCTCCTCTATGACACCTTCACTTGTCGTAATGCGAAACGGCACCTTTCTGAACTGCGGCAGCTGCTCCACGCCCTTTAAATAATAGGAAAGGCTGCCAAGTGCATTTTTCACATCCTTATCCACAATCTGTGAAACATTTGTGAAAAAGCCGCCTGCGCAGACATTGATAAAGAAAATGGAATCATTCACCAGACCCAAATCAATATCCACCGGCTTTGTGGAAACAATCGTTCTGCAAACATCCTCTACCTCGCCGCTTTTAAAACCAAGGTAGGTTGCAAAATCATTTGCCGTGCCGGAAGGAATGATGCCCAAAGGAATATGCAGACCACGGCGCATCATAGCATTCAGCACAATATTCACTGTACCGTCACCGCCGGAGGCAACAATAATATCATAATTCGGGTCCATTGTGGCAATATGCGTGTCAATGTCTCCGGGATGGAGCGTGCGGAAGGGATGCACCTCATAGCCGCCCTCCTGAAAGATACCAATACAAACATCTAAGTCAAATTTAAAGCTTTTATTCCCCGAAAAGGGATTATAAAATAATTTCAACTTTTTCATACAAATACCTTCCTTTATAAAGAGAATTTCTATTTTAAGATGATTAAAAGCCCCTTGGTTAGGTTTTCTAATCTCTGAAAACAAAATCCTGCAAGCAGTTTTTGTTTCAGAAGATGGAAAACGCTTTTATGGCATATCACATTTGTTCGGGTGCTTCGATACCTAAAAGTGCCAGACCCTTTTTCAGCACTGTTTTTACAGAGAAAACAATCGCCAGACGCGCCTGTCTTACCTCAGGTTCACTGCTGAGAATCGGGTTATCGTGATAAAATTTA
>OGGJ01002985.1_pt1 | contig 11154 bp, 7 predicted proteins | sample 1571071 | NCBI WGS metagenome assembly OGGJ01 (sample SAMEA2581954, study PRJEB24529) | metagenome | biome: Human gut stool | place: China | collected 2011
AGGCGTCGGTCTACACCGGCATCACCATCGCGGAGTATTTCCGCGACATGGGCTATGATGTGGCCGTTATCGCAGACTCTACCTCCCGCTGGGCCGAGGCCCTCCGTGAGATGTCCGGCCGTCTGGAAGAGATGCCCGGCGAGGAAGGCTATCCTGCGTATCTGGCCTCCCGTCTGGCCCAGTTCTACGAGCGTGCCGGCAGCGTGGAGTGCATCGGCTCCGACGAGCGCCGGGGCAGCCTGACGGCAGTGGGCGCTGTGTCTCCTCCGGGCGGCGACCTGTCCGAGCCGGTTTCTCAGGCCACCATGCGGATCGTCAAGGTGTTCTGGGCACTGGACTCCTCTCTGGCCTACAAGCGTCATTTCCCGGCCATCAACTGGCTGAGTTCCTATTCCCTGTATCTGGACTCCCTGAAGCCGTGGTTTGACGAAAATCTCGGCCCCGAGTTCATGCGGGACCGCACGAAGGCTATGGGCATCCTGCAAAACGAGGCCAGCCTGAACGAGATCGTTCAGCTGGTTGGTAAGGACGCTCTGGGCGCCGGCGACCAGCTGACGCTGGAGGTGGCCCGTATGGTCCGCGAGGACTTCCTGCAGCAGAATGCCTTTATGGACGTGGATAGCTTCTCCGACTACGAGCGGCAGAAGAAGCTGCTGGGCATGATCCTCAGCTATGACGTCCTCTGCCGGGACGCTATCGCCAAGGGCGCTTCCGCCCAGGAGCTGTTCCAGATCCCGGCCCGTGAGCAGATCGGCCGCGCCAAGAGCGTGCCTGCCGAGGAATACGCGGCAGTTTACGATCAGATCCAGTCTGATATGGAGCAGCAGATCGCTGCCATTGCAGCCAAAGGAGGGGACGACGAATGATCCGTGAATATAAAACCGTTGAGGAGATCAGCGGCCCTCTGATGATGGTCCGCATGGTGGAAAACGTCACCTATGACGAACTGGTGGAGATCGAGCTGCATGACGGCTCCCTCCGCCGGGGCAAGGTGCTGGAGGTCAACGGCGACGCCGCCGTGGTCCAGCTCTTTGAATCCGCCGCCGGTATCAATCTGGCGGACGCCAAGGTCCGCTTCCTGGGCCATCCCCTGCAGCTGGGCGTGTCCGGCGATATGCTGGGCCGCGTGTTCAACGGCATGGGCCAGCCCATTGACGGCGGCCCCGACATCCTCCCTGAGGAGTATCGGGACATCAACGGCCTGCCTATGAACCCCGCCGCCCGCGACTATCCCAACGAGTTCATCCAGACCGGCGTTTCCACCATTGACGGCCTGAATACGCTGGTCCGCGGCCAGAAGCTGCCCATCTTCTCCGGCTCCGGCCTGCCCCACGCCAATCTGGCGGCGCAGATCGCCCGTCAGGCTAAGGTTCTGGGGGATGAAGGCTCCAACTTCGCCGTGGTGTTCGCCGCCATCGGCATCACCTTCGAGGAATCCGAGTTCTTCGTCAGCGAGTTCAAGCGCACCGGTGCCATTGACCGTACCGTGCTGTTCAGCAACCTGGCCAATGACCCCGCCGTGGAACGTATTTCCACCCCCCGTATGGCCCTGACCGCCGCTGAGTATCTGGCCTTTGAAAAGGGGATGCAGGTGCTGGTCATCATGACCGACATCACCAACTACGCTGAGGCTCTGCGTGAGGTCTCCGCCGCCAAGAAGGAGGTCCCCGGCCGCCGCGGCTTCCCCGGCTACCTGTATACTGACCTGGCTACGCTGTACGAGCGGGCCGGACGCCGTCTGGGGAATCCCGGCTCCATTACCCTGATCCCCATTCTGACCATGCCTGAGGACGACAAGACCCACCCCATCCCCGACCTGACAGGCTATATCACCGAGGGCCAGATCATCCTGAGCCGCGCTCTGTACCGCCAGGGCATCCATCCCCCTGTGGACGTGCTGCCCTCCCTGTCCCGTCTGAAGGATAAGGGCATCGGCGAGGGCAAGACCCGTGAGGACCACGCCAGCACCATGAACCAGCTCTTTGCCGCCTATGCCACCGGTAAGGACAACAAGGAGCTGATGAGCATTCTGGGCGAGGCGGCGCTGACCCCCACGGACCTGCTGTACGCCAAGTTTGCAGACGAATTTGAAAAACGCTACGTCAATCAGGGCTACGAGGAAAACCGCTCCATCGAGGAAACGCTGGATCTGGGATGGGAGCTGCTGAGCATCCTGCCCAAGAGCGAGCTGAAGCGGATCAAGCCGGAGCTGATCGAGAAATACTGGCCGAAAAAGGACGAGCAGAAGTAAGGAGGGGTGAACCATGGCAAATATCACGGTCAGCCCTACCCGCATGGAGCTCACCCGTCTCAAGGGCAAGCTGAAAACCGCCCAGCGGGGCCATAAGCTGCTGAAGGATAAGCGGGATGAGCTGATGAAGCAGTTCCTGGATACGGTCCGGGAGGTGCGTTCTCTCCGCGCCGAGGTGGAGGAGGACCTGATGCGGGTCCACAAGTCCTTTACGGTGGCCTCTGCCCTCATGTCCTCCGAGGCACTGGAACAGGCGCTGCTGTATCCTAAGCAGAGTGTGGAGCTCACCCGCACCACTCAGAACATCATGTCCGTCAACGTGCCGGTGTACGATTTCCAGACGAAAACGAAGTCGGATTCCGACATTTACCCCTACGGCTTCGCCGCCACCTCCGGTGAGCTGGACGATGCAGTAGAGGCCCTGGGCCTTGTGTTCCGGAAGATGCTGAAGCTGGCGCAGATCGAAAAATCCGCCCAGCTGATGGCGGAGGAGATCGAAAAGACCCGCCGCCGGGTCAACGCTCTGGAATATGTGATGATCCCCAACACCCAGGAGGCCATCCGCTATATCACCATGAAGCTGGACGAGAACGACCGTTCCACCACCACCCGGCTGATGAAGGTGAAGGATATGCTCCTGAAGGATGCTATCGAGGCGAAGCGGGCAGAAAATGCCAGAGCCATGGAGGCGTTCAGCAAGTCCAGAGAGACCGCTGCTGAGACGTAAGCCAAGGTCATAGTTCTGACGCGCATGTTCTAAAACGAAACAGAAGGGGCCTGCGCATCTGCGCAGGTCCCTTCTGCTTTCTGCTGATCAAAACGAATGGAATGCGGAATGCCCCCGGCCATTGGCCGGGGGCATTTTGTCAATACTGATATTCGAATTCGTAGCCGTCCAGAGAGACGGTGTCGCCGTCCTCGATGCCCCGCTCCTCCAGCTGCTGATACAGTCCGGATTCCCGCAGGGCCTTGTCGAACCACATGCGGCTCTCGTAATCGTCGAAGTTGACGTTGGCCATGAGGCGCTGGAGCCACGGGCCCTGAATGAGCCAGGTGTGGCCGTCGTCCAAGCGCTGGATGTCCAGCGGCTCGCTGGTGTCCACCACTGGCGGCTTGGGTACATATTCCGGCTCGTAGACTGTGACCGGCGGCAGGGAAGCCAGAGCCTCCGCTACCTTGCCCACCAACTCCCGGGTGCCCTGATGGGCCGCAGCGGAGATCTCCATCAGCGTGAAGCCCTTGGCCTCCACATGGGCGCGGAGCCGCTCCAGATTTTCAGGGTCGGTCATAATGTCCACCTTGTTGGCGGCTACGATCTGGGGCCGCTTGGCGAGATCGGGGCTGTATTGCTCCAGCTCGGTGTTGATGGCGTCAAAATCCGCCACAGGGTCCCGGCCCTCGCTGCCGGACACGTCTACCACATGGACCAGCAGACGGCAGCGGTCGATGTGCCGCAGGAAATCGTGGCCCAGACCGGCGCCCTCGCTGGCGCCTTCGATGATGCCGGGAATGTCAGCCATGACGAAGGACACGCCCTCGTCCACCCACACCACGCCCAGATTGGGATAGAGGGTGGTAAAGTGGTAATTGGCGATCTTGGGCTGGGCCTTGGAGACCACGCTCAGCAGTGTGGACTTGCCCACATTGGGGAAACCGATGAGGCCCACGTCCGCCAGCAGCTTCAGCTCCAGAAATACATCGTGGCTCTCGCCGGGCAGGCCCGCCTTGGCGAAGCGGGGCACCTGCCGGGTGGGGGTGGCGAAGTGCATATTGCCCCAGCCGCCCCGGCCGCCCTTGCAGAGGACATAGGGCTCGCTGCCGCTCATGTCTTGAATGATCTCATTGGTTTCGGCGTCCCGCACCAGCGTGCCCCGGGGGACGCGGATCACCAGATTGGCGCCGTCCTTGCCGGACTTGCGGCCGCCCTGACCGTCCACGCCGTTTTCTGCCACGTATTTGCGCTTGTAGCGGAAGTCCATCAGGGTGGACATGTTGTCGTCCACCTGCAAGATAATGGAGCCGCCCTTGCCGCCGTCGCCGCCGTCCGGGCCGCCGGCCGCCACATATTTTTCGCGGTGGAACGCCACTGCGCCGTTACCGCCGTTGCCTGCCCGGACCGTGATCCGGGCCTTGTCGATAAATGTTGTTGCCATAAAGTGCCTCTCAATTCAAGTGTAAAAACAGGTTTCCCTACATAATTGTTCCTATCATACCGGAAAATAGGGGGAAATGTCAACTGTAAAGGTCAATCCGGCAGGCATCCGAAGTGGAGGAGTGCCTCCAGTACGCCGCCGCCGATGGCGGTGGCCTTGTCGGAGGCAGTAAAGCAGTTGGCCTGCTGGCCCCGTGGGTCGATGTCGCCGCATTTCATGCCCTCGTGGACCTGCAAGCCGCCCTGAAGCAAGCCCCGGAGACAGCCGGTGAGGGTGCAGCGCATGGGTTTGCCGTTTACCGTGGCGGCAATTTCTCCCTCCTGAACCAACTGTCCGATCTCCATGCGCGGCTCAAAAATGCCGTCCGCCGGGGCCCGGAGGACCCGCTCGCCGCTGCGTCCGCCGATGAGGCCGGGGATGCCGGTGTTGGGCAGAGGACTGCCGGTGTACAGCGCCCGGCCCAGCGTGTGGCCCCGCATGGTCTCTACGGCGGCGTGGCAGTCGGTCCCCACGGTGAAGCCGGGGCCTACGCCGATCACCACCGGGGCGTCCGTCAGGGCGGTGCCTAAATTCTTCTTCGCCAGAATAGCATCCACCACCGCGCCGGGCCGGAGGGTGGGGATACAGGCTCCCGCCGGGTCAGCGAGAACGGCCACAACGCCGGACTGAGCCAGAGTCAGGGCCTCCTCCGGGGTTTCGGCTTTCTGGGCGGAAATATCCTCCACTGTCATCTCTCCCAAGCGAATGGCCTCGGAGAAACAGACGGTGCGGCGAATGGAGGTGGGGGCGGGGAGATCCGTCATAACGATTTGATACCCGGCCCGGTGGAGCCGCAAAGCGATGCCGGTGGCCAGATCTCCGGCTCCTCGGATGACAACGAGCATAAGATCCCTCTTTTCCGAATTTGAAATGGTATGGTCAGACCATGGGGCAGGCGTGATGAGCCGGGTCCTCCCGGCGGCAGGCCCGCTCATAGATCATTTCCCCGGTGATGCTCACGGCGATCTCCGCCGGGGTCACGGCCTTGATGGGTGTTCCCACAGGGGTGTGGACAGTGTGGAGCTTTTCCTCGGAGATACCGGCCTCCCGGAGCCGGGCGTTGACGGCGGCGATTTTGGCCCGGGAGCCGATGACGCCGACGTAGGCCAGCTCCTGCCGCAAAATCTGCTCCTGAATTTCCAGGTCGTGAAGATGGCCGGAGGTCATCACCACCACATAATCCTCCGGGGACAGGGGCAGTGTGCCGGCGATGTTCCGAAAATCGCCGCACACCACCCGCTCTGCGTCGGGGAAGGCGGCGGGGTCGGCCAGAGCGGGTCGGTCATCATACACCACCGGGCGGAACTCCACACTGCGCAGCAGAGGAACCAGCGCCCGGGCGATGTGTCCTGCGCCGAAGATCACCGCCCGCTCCCCAATGGGGAGAGGGAGAGAAAAGTCGGTTTCTGTCAGGACGCAGCGCTTGGAGAGGGGGGCTGTACCGCTGCTGCCCAAAAGGGCCATGCCCTCGCCGTCCAGCAGCGCCGGGGCGGAGCCGTCCGTCCGCAGGATCAGCCAGCCGGGCTGGGCAGCGGTGAGCCGGGCCAGCGCCGTTTCCAACACACTCTGCCAGAGTGTGTCCTCCGGGGAGATGAACTGAAACAGCACCGTCACATCCCCGCCGCAGGCCATGCCGAGACTGTCCGCCCCGGCTTGCGTCAGGGCGAAGTGTTGTATCTGGGAACGCCGCTCCTTCAGCAGGGACAGGGCCAGCAGCTCGGACTGCCGCTCTACCTGCCCGCCGCCGATAGTGCCCGTTAGCTGACCGTCCGCACCCACCAGCATTTGACTGCCGGGGCCCCGGGGGGCGGAGCCTTGCTCCGCGACGATGGTCACCAGCACCACACTCCGGTGGGCGTTCAATTCCGCCAGTGCTCTGGATAAAATAGTCCGCATGGCGCGCTCCTTTCTGACAGACGATCCGAACTCTGTATTTTATTGTGAACTTGATGGTAGTCTATTATGCTTTTCTTGGAATGTCAAGCGGAGACGGGGGAGTACGGAACGGAAAAACAGGCTGAGACCGCAGTCTCAGCCTGTTTGGTTCACGGGTCCGGATCAGTACATCAGCTTGATGTAATCCTCCACGTCCTGACGGGTGCCGGTGAAGGGACCCGGCGTCTCCATTTTCAGGGAAACCAGCGCGGTGGCCGTTTTCAGCGCCGTCGGGATATCCTTGCTGAGCCGCTCGTTGATATAGCAGGCAAAGGTGGTATCCCCCCGGCCGGTGCGGCCGGAAAGATTCCGGGCCTTGATGGGGCAGGTGTAGATCTCGTGACCGTCATACACCAGCACCTCCGTGTTGTGGGTAATTAAAATCTCCTTGGCGCCCCAGCCGTAGAGGACCTTGGCGGCCTCCGCCCGGTCTGTCAGGCCGGTGAGGATCTCCGCCTCGGCGGCGTCGGTCTTGAGGAAGCGGATGTAGGGAAGCAGCTCCTTCTTTTCCTTCCAGTCATGATACACCATGCCGCCGTTTTCCACCCAGCGCAGCATGGTCTGCACGTCGATGGCCACCATGGCATGCTTGGCGGCGAAGGGGATCATCTCATTGGGGATGTCGCCGCCGGCCAGACCGGCCAGATGCCAGATGGCGGCGTCGATCTGATCCACCGGCACCTCGTCGGTGGTGTAGGGGGCGATGAGGCTGTCCACAGTGGAGGTCCGGCGCTCCCGGTCCGCCGTGTGGTAGACGTTTTTCGTCACAAAGGAGTGGGGGCTGTTCAGGGGGAACACGCTGATGGAGGGAGCCTTCTCGTGGAAGGCCGCCGTCACGTCCAGCTGGCTGAGGTCCGCCTTGGGCAGGACGGCGATCTTATGTCCCATATTGGCTGCCGCGCAGCCGGAATAATACACCGCGCCGCCGACGGCCTGGACGACAGTGCCGTCAAAATCCACGTTGGTGTCCTGAGCAACCTCGCCGATGATGAGAGAATCGAATTTTTCCATAACGATCATCCATTCCGCCGCCCTGCGCCGGCACAAGAAGTTGATGGGGCGTTCCGTCCGCAGGGCAGAAAAGCTGACGGACCGCCTGCTGAGATACAAGGGAAAATAAAGTCGGATCAGAGAACTCAAACGTTTGCGCTGCTTACTGCCATCAGTATAATAGGTGAGGAACAAAAAGTCAACGGTTTTAGCGGCTTTGAACATCAGCCACCGTCATTCCGCGGGAAACCGGAAATTCTTTGCGGGAGGACTGGAAAAAAGGATTGTAAACAGCGGGAAAACCGTGTATAATAACCGCAAAGCGGCGGAGGATCTCCGCTGTCCGGCACGTTTTGGAAGAGCCGGTGCATGGCTGCGGATATTCCGCCGCCACCGGATCGTTTATATGCCGCACCTGATAAGGAGGAGTTCACCATGAATAAAACTGCCCGTTTTGTATTGAAGACTGTGGCCGCCGGCCTGGCGTTCTGCGCGTTTGTCTGTCTGGTGGTTGGCAGCTGGAGCGATGTGTATGAGGCGATCGAGCGCCGCCGGGCCTGCCGTTTGAGCAAGCAGGAGAGCAGAGATTACGCCGATGAGGAGCTTTATCAGTAAAATAAAATTGACAAATGAAAAGAGCGGCACACGGATTTCCGTGTGCCGCTCAGCGTGTCGAAAAAGTCTTTTCTCCCCGCTGAGCAAGTTTTCAGAACTTCATAAAAGTTCTGAAAACTTAGGATTTTAATGGCGCGGGACACCCTTCTTGGGTTTCCCGCGCACACCCTTCCTTACCGTCGCGGAAAATTTATCACTTTATCGACAGCCTCAGCGGCACACGGATTTCCGTGTGCCGCTTTTTGACTGTAAAGGGACCGGGGCTGTCCGGGGAGACGCTGGACGGTTCGGCGGGGGAATTGTCATTTTCTGAGTTTGAACGGGGGATGTAAGACAAGAAAACGATTTTTCGGGGGATAAAAAATAAAAATCCCTTGACAGGCAAGAGATTTTGTGATAAAATAAGTCGCTTATATGAACGGAAGCGGATGGAATCCCATCCTGATTACGAACACAGGATAGCACATCCGCCAACGAAAGGCAATAGGAAACTGAAATAAATTTAACAACTCACCCGAGCGTATCGGATACAATACTTGCCCCGCGGCCGGACAGGGCGGCGGAGCAAAAGAAAGGTGAAAGTGAAGATGGCTAAGGACAAGTACTACGGCAAAACCCTCCGAAAGAATTTTGCCCGGCACGAGGAAGTCATGCCCATGCCCAACCTGCTGGAGATCCAGAAGACCTCCTATCGGGAATTTTTGGACACCGGTCTGCGGGAGGTTTTTGCAGACGTTGGGGCGATCTCTGACTATCAGGGCAATTTGGAGTTGACCTTCATCGACTTCCGGATGGATGAAGCCCCCAAGTATAACGTAGAAGAGTGCAAGGCCCGTGACGCCACGTATGCCGCACCCCTGAAGGTGACGGTCCGTCTGCGGAACAAGGAGACGGAGGAGATCAAGGAGCAGGAGATCTTCATGGGCGATTTCCCCCTGATGACCCACTCCGGCACCTTTGTCATCAACGGCGCGGAGCGCGTGGTGGTCTCTCAGATCGTCCGCTCTCCCGGCGTGTATTACGGCAAGGAGGTCGACATTAAGACCGACCTGCCCATCCTCACCTCCACGGTGATCCCTTACCGGGGCGCCTGGCTGGAATATGAGACGGACGCCAACGAGGTGTTCTGGGTCCGTATCGACAAGAACCGCAAGCTGCCCATCACCAGCCTGATCCGGGCGCTGGGCCTCAAGACCGACGCGGAGATCCTGGACCGCTTCAGCGACGATCCCCGCATCGCGGCTACTCTGGAGAAGGACCCCAGCAAGACGTATGAGGACGCCATGCTGGAGATCTACCGCAAGCTCCGTCCCGGCGAGCCCCCCACGGTGGAAGCTGCCGAGACCCTGATGAACAACCTGTTCTTCGATCCCCGGCGCTACGATCTGTCCGTTGTGGGCCGGTACAAGTTCAATAAGAAGCTGTCCCTCTGGCAGCGGGTCACCGGCTACAAGCTGGCACAGCCTGTGGCAGACCCCGCTACCGGCGAGCTGCTCTTCGATGAGGGCCACCTGCTGAGCAAGGAGGATGCCCGCCTGCTGGACACCGTCGGCGTTGCCGAGGTGGTCATTCTGGTGGACGATCAGCCTCTGCGGGTGCAGTCCAACAAGATGTGCGACCTGAGCCACTATGTGGACTTCGATCCTCTGGCTGAGTGCGGCATCAAGGAGCGTGTCCGCTTCGACGTGCTGCAGGAGCTGCTGGGCCAGTACTCCGGCGAGGAGCTGAAGGAGCAGATCAAGCTCCATAAGGACGATCTGGTGCCCAAGCATATCATCATTGACGATATCCTCTGCTCCATCAACTACATGAACGGTCTGGCCCGCGGCATCTCCGTGAAGGACGATATCGACCATCTGGGCAACCGCCGTCTGCGCTGCGTGGGCGAGCTGCTGCAGAACCAGTTCCGCATCGGCTTCTCCCGTATGGAGCGTGTGATCCGGGAGCGTATGACCATTCAGGATCTGGACGTGGTCACCCCCCAGAGCCTCATCAATATCCGGCCTGTTACCGCCGCCATCAAGGAGTTCTTCGGCTCCAGCCCCCTGAGCCAGTTCATGGATCAGACCAACCCTCTGGCGGAACTGACCCACAAGCGCCGTCTGTCCGCTCTGGGCCCCGGCGGTCTGAGCCGCGAGCGCGCCAACATGGAGGTCCGAGACGTGCATTACAGCCACTATGGCCGTATGTGCCCCATTGAGACCCCTGAAGGCCCCAACATCGGCCTGATCTCCTACCTGGCTACCTATGCCCGTATCAACGAGTACGGCTTCATCGAGGCACCCTACCGCGCTGTGGACAAGGAGACCGGCAAGGTGGCTATGGAAGCCACTTATATGACTGCCGACGAGGAGGACAACTTCATCGTCGCTCAGGCAACCGAGCCCATCGACGAGGACGGCTGCCTGGTGAATGCCCGTGTCACCGCCCGGTACCGGGACGAGATCGTGGAAGTGGAGCGGGAGCGCATCGACTACGTGGACGTGTCTCCCCGTATGATGGTCTCCATCGCTACCGCCATGATCCCCTTCCTGCCCAACGACGACGCAAACCGTGCTCTGATGGGCGCAAACATGCAGCGTCAGGCCGTGCCTCTGCTGAAGCCTCACGCACCCATCGTGGGCACCGGTATGGAGCACAAGATCTGCATCGACTCTGAGATCGTGGTCCTGGCCGAGGGCGACGGCGTGGTCACCTCTGTGGATGCCCGCCATGTCACCGTCAAGTATGACAGCGGCGAGACCAAGGATTATAAGCTGACCAAGTTCCTGCGCTCCAACCACACCACCTGCATCAACCAGCATCCCATCGTGGATGTGGGCGAGCGGGTCCACGGCAAGCGCCTGAATGAAAAGGGCGAGTGGGAGGATCCCACGGTCCTGGCGGACGGTCCCGCCACCGATCAGGGCGAGATCGCTCTGGGCCAGAACATTCTGGTGGGCTTCATGACTTGGGAAGGCTACAACTACGAGGACGCCGTTCTGCTGAACGAGCGCCTGGTCCGCGAGGATCTGTATACCTCCATTCATATTGAGGAATTCGAGATCGATTCCCGGGATACCAAGCTGGGACCCGAGGAGATCACCCGTGATATCCCCAACGTCTCGGAGGACGCTCTGAAGGATCTGGACGAGCGCGGCATCATCCGCATCGGTGCCGAGGTCAAGAGCG
>OGGJ01003001.1_pt1 | contig 11100 bp, 8 predicted proteins | sample 1571071 | NCBI WGS metagenome assembly OGGJ01 (sample SAMEA2581954, study PRJEB24529) | metagenome | biome: Human gut stool | place: China | collected 2011
GAGGTAAAACTAAATTTGAAGGAGAAACTACAAGCAATGGCAAACGTCGTATCCATGAAAGCCCTGCTCGAAGCAGGCGTCCACTTCGGCCATCAGACCCGTCGCTGGAACCCCAAAATGGCTCCCTACATCTACACCGAGCGCAACGGCATCTACATCATCGACCTGCAGAAGACCGTAAAGAAGCTGGAAGAGGCTTATGATTTCGTTCGTGAGCTTTCCGCCAACGGTGGCACCGTTCTCTTTGTTGGTACCAAGAAGCAGGCTGGCGATTCCATCCGTGAGGAAGCGGAGCGCGCCGGTGCTTACTATGTAAACGCTCGTTGGCTGGGCGGTATGCTCACCAACTTTGAAACCATCCGTAAGCGTATCCGTCGTCTGGAGCAGCTGCGCAAGATGGAAGCAGATGGCACCTTTGAGCGTCTGCCTAAGAAGGAAGTTGTTAAGCTGGAACTCGAGATTGAGAAGCTCGAGAAATACCTCGGCGGCATTAAGGATATGAACAAGCTGCCAGCTGCTATGTTCGTTGTCGATCCCCGCAAGGAGAAGATCGCTGTTGCTGAAGCGCACAAGTTGGGCATCCCCGTTATCGCTATCGTAGATACCAACTGCGATCCCGATGAGATTGACTATGTTATCCCCGGTAACGACGATGCTATCCGCGCTGTTAAGCTGATCTCCTCCGCGATGGCCAACGCCATCATTGAAGGTCACCAGGGCGCTATGGGCGCCGCTGAAGCTGAGGCCGAGACCGCTGCTGAGACCCAGAAATAAGAATTGACACGGAGAAGCCCGAAGAACTTTCGGGCTTTTCTTGAGAAACTGTGATAAAACATCCATAAAAGATACAGGAGGAAACAAAAATGGCATTTACTGCTCAAGATGTTAAGGATCTGCGCGAAAAAACCGGCTGTGGCATGATGGACTGCAAAAAAGCTCTGACCGCTTCCGATGGCGATGTAGAAAAGGCAATCGAGTTCCTGCGTGAGAAGGGCCTGGCCGCTGCTGCTAAGAAGTCCGGCCGCGTAGCTGCCGAGGGTGTGGTATGCACCATGGTAGATTACGAAAAGAAGGTTGGCGTTGTTATCGAGGTCAACTCCGAAACCGACTTTGTTGGTAAAAACGCTGATTTCATCAGTTTTGTCGAGGCTTGTGCCAAGACTGTTATTGATGAGAATCCCGCTGATGTAGAGGCCTTGATGAACTGCAAGCTGGCCGGTACCGATGTTACTGTTGACGCCGCGCTGAAGGATAAGATCCTCACCATTGGCGAAAACCTGAAGATCCGTCGCTTCACTCGCTACGAGGGCAATGTAGTCAGCTACACCCACGGCGGCGGCCGTATTGGCGTCCTGGTCAAGTTTGAGCTGGATGGCGTGGCCGCCGACAAGGACTTTGAGACCTTCGGCAAGGATATCGCCATGCAGATTGCGGCTGTAAGCCCCAGCTACATTTGCCCCATGTGCGTTCCCGCTGATGAGGTTGCCAAGGAGAAGGAGATCGTTCTGGCCCAGATCGAGAACGATCCTAAGCTGGCCGGCAAGCCTGCTCAGATCAAGGAGAAGATGGTAGACGGCCGTATCAACAAGTTCTATACGGAAGTTTGCTTGCTCAAGCAGCCCTTCGTTAAGGACGGCGAGATCGATGTTGCCGAGTATATCGAGAAGACTGGCAAGGAGCTGGGCGGCACCATCAAGGTTGCTGACTTTGTCCGCTATGAAAAGGGTGAGGGTATCGAGAAGCGCGAGGACGACTTCGCTGCTGAAGTTGCCAGCATGGTAAAGTAATTTAGTAAAAAATGATAGAGACAGCAGCTATCCTTATGGGTGGTTGCTGTTTTTATTGTGTAATGTAGAAGATTACCTGTTGATTTGAACAAAAAAATGCGTTATTATTGTAATATCAAACAACAAGGAGGACTTCAGAATGAAATTTTCCCAGATGAAATATGAGCGCCCGGATGCTGAGCAGCTGAAAGCTGAGTTGAATGGCTTGACTGAAAAGCTGAAAGCAGCGAAAAGCTATACCGAGGCGAAGGAACTGTTCCTGGCAGAGGAGAAACTGAATAAGCACATCAGTACCATGGCCAATCTTGCCCATATTCGCCACACCATTGATACCCGCGATCCTTACTATGATGGGGAAATGAAATTCTGGAACAAGGTCGATCCGGAGCTGGAGGAATGTAATCAGGCATGGACGCAGGCGATGCTGGAGTCCCCCTACCGTCCGGAGTTTGCTGCAGAATACGGTGATTTGATGTTTGTGAATGCCGAAATTGCCCGCAGGACATTCTCGCCTGTGATCATTGATGACCTGAAGAAAGAAAATGAGCTGACCACCGAATATGAAAAGCTGCTTGCTTCGGCACAAATTCCGTTTGAGGGCGGTGTATACACCCTCTCTCAGCTTACTCCCTTTAAGAGCGACCCCGATGATGCACGCCGTCTGGCTGCCTGGAAGGCTGAAGGCGACTGGTACAAGGAAAACCAGACCAAATTTGATGAGCTGTATGATAAACTGACTCATCTGCGGGACGAGATGGGTAAAAAGCTTGGATATGAGGGGTATACGACGCTGGGCTATTATCGCATGGGCCGCAACTGCTACACGAAGGCCGATGTGGAAAAGTTCCGCGCCGCCGTCGTCAAGTACATCGTGCCGCTGGCCGACAGCATCTACCGCGAGCAGGCCAGGCGCCTGGGCAAGCAGTATCCGATGAGCTTTGCCGACAACGCGCTCGAATTCCGTTCCGGCAATCCCCGCCCCGCGGGCACGCCGGATGACATTCTCGCCCAGGGCATGAAGTTCTACAGCGAGCTTTCGCCCGAGACAAAGGAGTTCTTCGAAACGATGCTGCGCGACGAGCTGCTCGACGTGCTCTCGACCGAGGGCAAGCAGGCGGGCGGCTACTGCACGAGCATCATGGACTATCAGGTGCCGTTCATCTTCGCCAACTTCAACGGCACGCAGCACGACGTCGAGGTCGTGACGCACGAGGCCGGTCACGCCTTCGAGGCCTGGACGAACCGCAAGCGCATCCCCATCGACTACATCTGGCCGAGCATGGAGGCCTGCGAGGTCCACTCGATGTCTATGGAATTCTTCGCCGAGCCGTGGGCAGACGGCTTTTTTGGCCCCGACGCGAAGAAGTTCCTCTACAGCCACCTCTCCGGCGCGCTGACGTTCATCCCCTACGGCACGATGGTCGACCACTTCCAGCACATCGTGTATGAAAAGCCCGAAATGACGCCCGCCGAGCGCCACGCCGTTTGGAAGGAGCTGCTCGGCGTCTACATGCCGTGGATGAAGCTCGACGGCGAGATCCCGTTCTACTCTGAGGGCATGGGCTGGCAGCGCCAGCACCACATTTATTCGAGCCCCTTCTACTATATTGACTACTGCCTTGCCCAGACCGTGGCGCTCGAATTCTGGGCGATGATCCGCAAGGACGTGGGGAACGCCTGGCAGCACTACATGGCCTACACCGTGCAGGGCGGCAGCCGGACGTTCACCGATCTTCTCAAAAACGCCGGCCTCGAGAGCCCGTTTGACGAAGCGTGTCTTCGCGGCGTGTGCGCCGAGGCGGAGAAGGCCCTCGCGGACTTTGACCTCACGGGCATCGAATAATGGGCGAACAGCACAAAAAGCACAACCGCCGCGAGCACCTGAACGACTTTCATCTGAACGTCGCGGGCGAATATGTTTACGACGGGGCACTCTACGCCTGCCAAAACGATGATGCAAAGCAGCGCAGATCTAAGCGCGCCGTGTGGGGAATGGCAGCCATTCTGACCGTTGCGGTCGCCGCGGGCGGGTGCATTCCTGCGCCGGGGATGCAGAACTGTTTTTACGTTCTGCTCCCCTACCTCGGCGAGTTTCTGGGCGCGGCGAGCGTCATCTGGGCGCTTGCAAAGCTCGGAACGGACTGGAGCACGGTGCGCGAGTACAACTACAAAAAAAGCGTGGCCGTTCTGCCCGTGCGAACGGCGGTCACGGCGGTCTTTTCTCTTCTCGGCATCGTGTGCGAATTGATCTTCTTTTTCGTCAATGACCACGCAGGACAGACGTTTTTCGCGCTGCTCTATGTCCTGCTGAAGCTGATAGCCCTACTGAGTGTCCTTGTTCTGCGCGCCGAAATTATGCAGGCAGAATGGGACAAATTGCCTAAAAAAAATAACTCCTAAGATTTTACTCTGTACAATGTGCATCCTTTCATGCTATAATCAAAAAAATTCTACGCGCTGTTTTTCGGCGCACAGATGTCCATAGGAGGCGCACTCCCCCTTTCCGCGCGTGTATACGCGCGGGCACCTTACTTTGTGCTGCACGGGGCGACCCGTTTTGGCAAAAATTTATAAAGGAGTAGATTCAATGAAAAGAACACTTGCACTGATCCTTTCTCTGGTCATGTGTCTTGGTCTTCTGGCCGGCTGCGGCGACAAGAAGACGGACGACGGCCAGACCGACGGCAAGACGCTTGTTGTCGGCACGCAGAACTTCGACGGTAAGTTCTCCCCCTTCTTCTATACCAATGACTATGAAAACCAGGTCATGGGTATGGTCTTCGACGGTCTGTTTCTCGTCGACCGCGAGGGCTCTGTCGTCCTCAAGGGCATCGAGGGCGACGTCCGTCCCTACAACGGCACCGACTATACTTACAAGGGCATTGCCGACTGCGACATCGTTGAAAACAGCGACGGCACGGTCGACTACAACATCACCCTGAAAGAGGGCGTCAAGTTCTCCGACGGTGAGGAAATGACCATCGACGATGTCATCTTCTCTTACTATGTCCTGCTTGACCCCGCTTATGACGGCGTTTCCACGCTGTACTCCCTGCCCATCAAGGGTCTGGAAGCCTATCGCAGCGGTATGGACACTGTGCAGAACCTGATCCTCTCCGCCGGTCCTGACGCCTACGCCGCCAACGACTTCTACACCGAAGAGCAGTACAACGCTTACTGGGCCGCCTTCAACGCCGCCGGCGTGAAGTTCGCCCAGGAGATCCTTGACTACGTGGTCGACTCCGGTTCCGCCACCGCTGACGACTCCGTCGCCGCGCAGGCTGGCAACTGGGGCTTCGATCTCGCCGATGACGCGACCGTCGAAGACTTCTGGGCTGCCATCGTTGCTAAGTACGGCTACGACATCTCCGATGACGGCATCAACGCCGAGACCGCCGGCACCAGCATCTCCTCCTTCCTCGAGGCTGAGCTGGGCGACGCCTACACCGACTATACCGTCGCCGTCCAGACCGGCGAGTCCGCTCCCAACGTTGCCGGTATCGTCAAGACCGGTGACTACTCCATGACCGTCACCCTCACCGAGGTCAATGCCACCGCCATCTATCAGCTCCCCGTCACCGTGTGCCCCATGCACTACTATGGCGAGACTGACAAGTATGACTACGACAACAACATGTTCGGCTTTGTCAAGGGCGATCTGTCCCACGTCAAGTCCGTGACCTCCACCCCCATCGGCTCCGGCCCGTACACCTTCGAGAGCTGGTCCAACGGCGCTGTCACCCTGCAGAAGAACCCGACCTACTGGAAGGGCGAGCCCAAGATCGACACTGTCATCTGGCGCGAGATGACGGACGAAGATAAGATCCCCGGCGTTGTCTCCGGCACGATCGACGTAACTGACCCCTCCTACTCCAAGGAAGCTGCCGAGCAGATCAAGGAAGCCAACTCTAACGGCGAGATCTCCGGCGATACCATCCAGACCGACCTCGTTGCCAACCTCGGCTACGGCTATGTCGGCTTCAACGCCAACCGCGTGAAGATCGGCGACGGCAACGGCGGTGATGAGGCCTCCAAGGATCTGCGTAAGGCCATCGCCACGGTTATCGCCGTTTACCGCGATGTCGCTGTCGACTCCTACTACGGTGAGTTCGCCAACGTCATCAACTACCCCATCTCCGACACCTCCTGGGCCGCTCCGCGCGTTACCGATGAGGGCTACAAGGTCGCCTTCTCCGTTGACGTCAACGGCAACGACATCTACACCGAAGGCATGAGCGCCGACGACAAGTACGCCGCCGCCAAGCAGGCCGCTCTCGGCTACTTCGAGGCTGCCGGCTACACCGTCGCTGACGGCAAGATCACCGCTGCTCCCGCCGGCGGCCGCATGGACGCTGAAGTCATGGTCGGCGGCAGCGGCAAGGGCGACCACCCCTCCTTCATGGCTCTGACCCTCGCGTCCGACGCCCTCAAGGAGATCGGCTTCAACCTGATCGTCTCCGATATGTCCAACTTCGCCGAGATGACCAACGCGATCAACGCCGGTACTGCCGACATGTTCGCCATGGCATGGCAGGCCACGCCCGACCCGGATATGTTCCAGATCTATCACAGCCAGGGCGGCTCCAACGAGAAGTCCTACTGGATCAAGGATGCCGACCTCGATGAGCTCATCATGATGGCGCGTCAGTCCACCGACCAGACCTACCGCAAGACCCTGTATAAGCAGTGCCTTGACATCGTAGCCGACTGGGCGGTCGAGATCCCCATCTATCAGCGCCAGAACTGCGTGATCTTCTCCGCCAAGCGTGTCAACCTCGACACCGTGACGCCTGATATCACGACCTACTGGACCTGGTACAACGACATTGAGCTGCTCGACCTGCAGTAAGCTCCGTTGCTGCACAAAAACATTACTTAGGCGCATGGCTACCCTGCGGCTTCTGCCGCGGGGTAGCCTGCCCCAGGCACATCTGCCTATGATCCAAATGCCCCGGTGCATCGGAGCATTTGGCTGATATGCAGAGAGAGACATATCAAACCCGAAACGGCGACAAGACCCCGGGCGCGGGGCGGCCGTTATCAAAAAACGGAGGGATTCTATGCGCAAATATCTGGTAAAACGCCTGCTGCTGTCGGTGGTGATCCTCTTTTTTGTGACATTCATCATCTACCTGCTTATGCGCTGCATGCCCAGTTCCTACGTGGAGAATATGGCGCGGCAGCTCTCGCAGGCTCCCGGCTCCAAGCCCTATGAGGAGTGGCTGGCACAGCTCAACGCACAATACGGCCTGGACCTGGGCCTCATCCCCGGCTTTTTCGTCCAGCTCAAGAACCTGTGCACCGGCAACTTCGGCGACAGCTGGAAGTATACCGTGCCCGTCATCCAGAAGTTCAACGAGGTCATCTGGGTCTCGTTCATCATGGGCGCTATCTCGCTCGTGTTCGAGCTTCTCATCGCGGTGCCGCTCGGCATCGTGGCCGCCACCAAGCAGTACAGCGTGACTGACTACACCGTCACGACGGTCGCACTGCTGGGTATGTCGCTGCCGACGTTCTTCTTTGCGACGCTCTTAAAGCTCATCTTCTGCATCAAGCTCGGCTGGTTCGACCTTGTCGGCCTGACGGGACGTGACTTCAACTCCCTCAGCCAGTTTGGTCAGATCCTCGATATGGCAAATCATCTGGTGCTGCCCATCGTGACGCTGGTCTTCATTTCCATCGGCCCGTGGATGCGCTATGTGCGCACGAACATGCTCGAGGTGCTCAACGCCGACTACATCCGCACCGCCCGCGCCAAGGGCCTTTCCGAGCATAAGGTCATCTATCACCACGCCTTCCGCAACACGCTCATCCCGCTCGTGACGTTCATCGGCGGCTCGCTGCCCGGCCTTTTTGCCGGCGCGCTCATCACAGAGACGCTGTTCGCCATCCCCGGCATCGGCTTCATCTCGTATAACGCGATGGTCGCGGGCGATATCCCCTTCTCCATGTTCTACATGACGTTCCTGGCGATCCTGACCCTGCTGGGCAACCTGATCTCCGACATCCTGTACGCGGTGGTCGACCCCCGCGTGCGCATCGCGTAAGAAAGGAGGCGCTAATCCATGTCTGAAGAAAAGAAGATCACCGATCAGCAGGAGAGCGGCTCCCCCGAGCAGCTTTCCCTCAACGACGACCGCCGCGTCAAGGTCCTTTCCCCGGGCACGCTGGTCGCCAAGCGCTTTTTCCGCAACCGCCTCGCGGTCGTGGGTCTGACGATCCTCGCCGTGATGTTCATTTTCTCCTTCATCGGCGGCCTCATCAGCCCCTACGGGCAGGACGAGGTCTTCTACCGTGACGATATCCAGCTCAAGGAATACGCCGCCATGAGCAAGAACACCGAGTACCGCTATCTCGTGGCCGACGGCCAGGAGTTCGGCACGATCCTCCAGGCGCAGCTCACGCTGCACATGGGCAAGGACGACAGCTTCTCCTACAAGGGCATCACCTACGACGTGACCGAGGAGGGCGACTCACTCTACTCCGTCTCGAGCGGCGGCAGACTCCTTGCCATCGCCTATAAGGACATCATCAGCTCGAACGACCCCAGCCAGAAGTTCGGCTTCAACTTCAGCTTCAACGCCCTCAAGGCGCACGCCAACGGCGAAGCGGAGTTTACGGCCAGCGGCAAGACCTATACGCTTGATGAAGACAGCGTCATGCTGAATGGCGAGGAGATCGCCTACATCAGCCGCTTTGTCATCCAGTCCAAGGTCAGCGGCACGGTCATCACCAAGGACTTCAAAGAGCGCGTGCAGCAGGCCGTCGAAAACGGTGAAACCGAGTACACCTATGTGAACGACGCCGGTCAGGAGCGCGAGATCAAGCTCGAATACAATCCCGCCAAGTACCAGTGGTCGATCAAGGAGGGCACGTCCACCCGCGTGTTCGACGCCTATTCCTTCCCCGACTCCGCGCACTGGCTCGGTACGGATAAAAACGGTATGGATATGCTCACCCGCCTGATGTACGGCGGCCGCGTGTCGCTGATGATCGGCTTCATCGTCGTCATCATCTCCGCGGCGCTCGGCGTGGTGCTCGGCGGCGTCTCCGGCTACTTCGGCGGCTGGGTCGATAACCTCATCATGCGTATCGTCGATATCTTCTACTGCATCCCCTCCACCCCGCTCATCATCATTCTGGGCGCAGCGATGGACGGCATGCGCGTCGACCCGCAGATCCGAATGCTCTACTTAATGTTGATCTTGGGCTTCCTCGGCTGGCCGGGTATCGCCCGTCTCGTCCGCGGCCAGATCCTCTCTCTGCGCGAGCAGGAGTTCATGACCGCGACGGAGGCCTGCGGCATCAGCGTTTCGCGCCGCATCTTCCGCCACCTGATCCCCAACGTCATCCCGCAGCTCATCGTCAACTGCACGATGAGCCTCGGCTCCACCATCATCACCGAGGCAACGCTCAGCTTCCTCGGCCTCGGCGTCAAGTTCCCGTTCGCCTCCTGGGGCAACATCATGAACGACGTTTCCAACTCTTACGTCCTCACGAGCTACTGGTTCATCTGGATCCCCGCCGGCATCTGCCTGATGCTGACGGTCCTCGGCTTCAACTTCGTCGGCGACGGTCTGCGCGACGCGTTCGACCCGAAGATGAAGCGCTGAGAAAGGAGGGAATTTGAATGGCTAAGAAGCATAATGACGGCTATCTTTCCGCAAAGGAATCCCGCCGCATTTCCAAAGAAAACCGCAAGATCACAAATGCGCTCGAAAAGAAGCGCAAGCGCAAGAACGTTCCCGAATCCGAGTATCTGACCGAGATGCACGACCCCAACAACGCGGTCGAATTCGACAATCTGCACACCTACTTTTTCACCGACACGGGCGTTGTCAAGTCGGTCGACGGCGTCACGTTCTCCGTGCCCATCGGCAAGACTGTCGGCGTCGTCGGCGAGTCCGGCTGCGGCAAATCGGTCACGAGTTTGTCGCTCATGCAGCTTTTGCAGCGCCCGCAGGGTCAGGTCGTGGAGGGCGAAATTCGCCTAAACCTCGGCAGCAAGGCCTACGACGTCACGAAGGCGCCTGACAGCGTCATGCAGCACTTACGCGGCAACTATATCTCCATGATCTTCCAGGAGCCGATGACCGCGCTGAACCCCGTGTTCCGCATCGGCGACCAGGTCGACGAGGTGCTGGCCCTGCACAACGAAAAGGGCCACGACGAAGCGCAGATCAAGGCGCGCACCATTGAGCTCCTTGAAATGGTCGGCATCGCCAACAGCGAGGGCGTTTACAAGATGTTCCCGCACGAGCTCTCCGGCGGTATGCGCCAGCGCGTCATGATCGCCATGGCGCTTGCGTGCAGCCCGAAGCTCATCATCGCCGACGAGCCCACCACGGCGCTCGACGTGACGATCCAGGCGCAGATCCTCGACCTTCTGCGCAATCTGAAGGATCAGATCAATTCCTCGATCATGTTCATCACGCACGACCTCGGCGTCATCGCCGAAATGGCCGACTACGTGGTCGTCATGTACGCCGGTCGCATCGTCGAGCAGGGCACGGCGGAGGAGATCTTCTCCCATCCCGCGCACCCCTACACCATCGGCCTCATGGCCTCCAAGCCTGTCGTGGGCCGTCAGGTCGAAAAGCTCTACTCCATCCCCGGCAAGGTGCCGAACCCCATCAACATGCCGAACTACTGCTATTTCAAGGACCGCTGCGAAATGTGCGTGAACGGCTGCGAGGGCGATTACCCGTGCGAGGTGAGCATCTCGCCGACGCACAGGGTGAGCTGCTACCGCTACTACGACGGCAAGCGTCCCGACCTTGAGGAGGTCGTGGAGGAAGAGCTGGCCGAGGGCAAGGAAAACGGAAAGGAGGGTGAATAAGATGCCGTTTTGGAAAGCCGGTAAGAACGACGATCAGGTCCTCGATGAACTGAAGGAAACGCAGAAGCAGAATGCCGATGAATTTGTCAAGAAGCAGGAGCACGCCGATGAGGCGCAGAAGTCCTCACTCATCATCGACAACAATTTCACCCCCGTGGAATATGACCCGCAGTACATTCTGCAGGTCAATCACCTCAAGAAATACTTCCCGATCAAGGGCGGTATGGTGTCGAAGACGGTCGGCTATGTCAAGGCCGTCGACGGCGTCACGTTCAATTTAAAGCGCGGCACGACGATGGGCCTTGTCGGTGAGTCCGGCTGCGGCAAGACGACCACGGGCCGCACGATCCTGCGCCTGTATGACTCCAAGTCCGGCGGTCAGGTGCTCTTCAACGGACAGGAGGTCTATGACCTCTCCCACAAGGAGCTGCGCGCCCTGCGCACGAAGATGCAGATCATCTTCCAGGACCCGTT
>OGGJ01003008.1_pt1 | contig 11060 bp, 9 predicted proteins | sample 1571071 | NCBI WGS metagenome assembly OGGJ01 (sample SAMEA2581954, study PRJEB24529) | metagenome | biome: Human gut stool | place: China | collected 2011
GAGAATTCAACTCCCGTGTTCTTCAGTTCACCCTGATTCACCCAATACGTACCTCCACCGTTGTATTTGGGTACTTGTTTTTGGAAGAGCAGGTCTTTGGTTATTTTCTTGAACCAATCGAATGTAATGTTGAACCCGCCCAAGCTTAAATCTACTCCCAAATCATATTGGTAGGTTTTTTCCCAAGTGATATCGGGAGTAGGGAACTGGTTACCCCAATACCCTGTGTAAGGAAGTACCCCAGCCGTAAGTTGCGCCCGATAACATTCCCAGCGTACTGTATGCGGCAATGTCCTGATTACCGGTGACACCGAAACTACCTCTTAATTTCAATTGTTCCAATATATGTTGGTTGCTCATGAACTTCTCCTTTGCTATATCCCAAGCTACTGCTGCGGATGGAAAATATCCCCATTTATTGTTTCCTTGAAATTTGGAAGAGCCGTCCGCTCTTAATGCGGCAGTGATGAAATACCGTTTCTTGTAGTCATAGTTGGCACGTATGATTCCTGAAGCAAGAGACGCTTCTGTGTACGAGTTACTTGCATTTCTTATGGCGGCATTGGCGATATTCCAATATCCTACGCTCTCATTGTTCAGATTCGAACCGGTACCTTGCAAGCCCGTATCCCACGAGCGGCTGATTTCCCATACGGCCATTGCCGTAACGTTGTGGTCACCGAATTGTCTTTGCCAGGTCAGGTTATTGGTATTCTGCCAATAGTTATGCATATTGCTGGTGTTGTTCATGCTGTTGATTGCACCGGGAGCTTCCAATTTCGATTTGAAAGAATAGGATCGCCGCATTTGCCGCCCCCAGGCGGCAAACAGGCATAACGCATCGCAGATTTTCGCGTCCGCAGACGCGAAATAAATTTCAATCGTAATTTGTTGCGACATGTGCGTGACAAATTACTCTTTGCGCGGAGCGCGTGTCGCAGCCGCGCTGCGAGCGGCAAGGCACGAAGCGCAGCGAATCCTTTTCAAAAAGAGTGGATTGCAAAATTGCGATCCACTCTTTTTGATTTTCTTTTATTTTCTGCGCCAGACAGAGGGCATCAAGAGGACAAGCAGCGGCATGATCTCAAGACGGCCGAGCAGCATGATGGCGCTCATCGTGAGCTTGCTGATGCCGGAGAGGAAGCCGAAGTTGCATGTCGGTCCCACTGCGCCAAGGCCCGGGCCCACGTTGCTGATGGCCGTGAGCGAGGCGGTGAACGCCGCGGTAAAGTCGATGTTGTCAAGCGACAAAATCAGCGTGCCGAGCAGCATGATCGCGATATAGGCGAAGAAGAAGACCGAAACGGACGAGACGGTCTCCTCCGTCACGCGATGTCCGTCGAGCGTGATGGGGCGCACCTCGCGCGAGTGCATCACGCGCCGCAGATCTCGCCGCAGCGACTTGCACAAAAGCACGATGCGCGAGGCCTTGACGCCGCCCGCCGTAGAGCCCGCGCAGCCGCCGAAAAACATCACCAGCACGAGGATACAGCGGCAGAACTGCGGCCAGAGGTCAAAATCCTCCGTGCAGTAGCCGGTCGTTGAAATGAGCGTTGTTACCTGAAAGGCCGCATTCTCGATGGCCGAGCCGATGTCGCGCCCCGTGCGCACGATCAGGTCCGCCGCGATCATCGCCGACGCGCCGACCACGACCAGCGAGTAAACGCGCAGCTCCTCGCTCTTGAGCGCCTCGCGGAAGCGGCGCGTCACGCAGAGGTAGAGGAGCGTAAAGTTCACGCTTGCGGCAAACATGAAGAAAATGAGGATCCAGTTGACAAGATGCGACTGATAATACGCGATGCTCGCATCCCGGATGGAAAAGCCGCCGGTAGAGATCGTCGTCAGCGCCGTGGTGATCGCATCGAACAGCGGGAGGCCCGCAATGCGCAGCAGCAGCGCCTCCGCCACGGTGAGCGCGATGTAGATGCGGTACAGGATGCGCGCCGTCTCACCCGTGCGGGGGCGGAGCTTTGTGCTGATGGGGCCGGGGGATTCCGCTTTCATCAGGTTCACGCTGCCCTCGCTGAGCTTGGGCAGCAGCGCCAGCATCAAAACGAGGATACCCATGCCGCCCATCCACTGCGTGAGCGCGCGCCAGAATTGGATGCCCTGCGGCAGCGACGCAGGCGACGGGAAGATGGACGCGCCGGTCGTCGTCAGGCCGGAGACGGTCTCGAAAATGGCGTCGATAAAGCTGCAGCTGCCGCTGAAAAAATACGGCAGCGCGCCGAACACGCTCAGCGCGATCCAGCACAGTGCCACGCAGACAAAGCCGTCGCGCGTCTGGAGCCGCGCGTTGTCCGCGCGGATGAGCGAGAGCAGCACTCCCACGCCGCCGCAGATAAGCAGCGCGTACAAAAAGGCCCTCTGGTCAACACCACCGTCGAACACGCTCAGCAGCAGCGGCGGGATCATACAAAGCGCCTCGATACAGAGAATGACGCCCACGATTCTGAGAATAAGATTTTGGTTCATAATGAAACTTCCTTGCCGCAAGCAGCCGGCACATCAGCCGAGAATATCGTTGAGGTCCTGCAAAAAGAGCTTTTTCGCCACCACGATCACGCGGTCGCCCGCATGGATCTGGGAATGACCGTTTGGGATCTCCATCCGGCCGTTGTGCACGATGGCCGCAACGAGCAGGCCGTTTCGAAAATGCAGGTCGCTGAGCGGCCGGTCGAGAAAGTGCGTGGCACTCGTCGCGGTGAATTCGACCGCCTCGATCGCGCCACCGAGGATATAGTGCAGGCTCTCCACCGCGCTGCCCTGCGAGTTGGCAAGGCCGCGGACGTAACTTGAGATCTGGCTTGCAATGATGGCCTTGGGCGAGATGACCGTGTCGAGGCCCGTGAGGTTCACGATGTCGAGATACCCCATGCGCGACATCTTCGGCACGACCTTTTTCACGCCGTAGCGCTTCGCCGTGAGCGCCATAAGGAGGTTTTCCTCATCGCGGTCCGTCACGGCGATGAACGCGTCGCAGTGGAAAATGCCCTCGGACTCAAGCAGGTCGTGATTCGTGCCGTCGCCGTGGATGACGGTGACTTTCGGCAGCTTTTCCGCGAGCGTGAGACATTTGGCCTCGTCCTTTTCCACGATCGTCACGTGCGTGCCGATGTCGGTGAGCACCCAGGCAAGGTACTGTGCGATGCGGCTGCCGCCAAGGATGCTCACGCGGCGGATGGGCGCCATGGCCCTGCCCATCGAGCGCAGCACGCGCGTCGTCTCCGCGGGCGTGCCGATGACGTACACGCGGTCGCCCGTCTGCGGGACGAACGAGCCGTTCGGCACGATGACCTCTTCCCCGCGCTTGGCCGCGCACATGAGGATGCTGTTGGGATTTTCGCGGTTGTAGTCGATGAGGGACTTGCCGACAAGGCTGTCGCCCTCTTCGGTCTGAAAGCCGATGAGCTCGACAAGTCCGCGGGCAAACGTCTCCACGCTGAACGCAGACGGCACGCGCAGGATGCGCGAAATTTCCTGCGCGGCGGCATTTTCGGGGTTGATGATCATATCAAGCCCGATCTCGCGGCGCAGGATCGGTGCATCGCGGAAATACTCGGGGTTGCGTACGCGGGCGACCGTGTGCTTCGCGCCGAGCTTTTTCGCCATCAGGCAGCAGATGAGGTTGACCTCGTCGTTTTCCGAAACGGCGATGAGAAGGTCCGCCTCGCGCACGCCCGCCTCCAAAAGGACGCTGGCGCTCGCGCCGTTGCCCTCCACACACATGACGTCGAGCATGGAGTCAACGTGGTCGAGCACGGCGCTGTCGCGGTCGATGACGACCAGATCGTGGTTTTCGCCCGTCATCTGCTCGGCGATGGCGTAGCCGACCTTACCGATACCGACAATGATGATTTTCATTTCTGTGTTTCTCCTAAATTCTCTTCGGCTTCCGCCGTGTGCTGCTTACGCAGCACCATCAAAACGCTGTTGAATTCCGCCCCCATGATCAGCATGACCGAGGCGAGATACAGCCACAAAAGCAATACGATCACCGCGCCGAGCGTGCCGTAAATGACGGAGTAGCGCGCGATGTTTTCAACATAATACGAAAAAAGGAATGACAATACGAGCCACATCACGAGCGAGAACACCGCGCCCGGCCAGATACGGTTCATCCGGTGCGACTCCTGCGCAAGGCCGTACATCATCGCGATGAGGAAGAATACGATGCCGCCGATGATAACAAAGCGCAGGCTCGACCACAGGCGGATAAAGCCGTCGCTCAGCGTGATATAGGCCGACAGGTGGCTCGACACGTAGTTCAGCACCCGCCCGCCGACGACGGACAGTCCGATGGACAAAACGACCATTAAAATCAGGCTCAGCGTATAAAGCAGGAGCTTGAACTGATAGCGCAAAAACTGCGTGGGCCGGTGCTCGCCGTAGGCCCGACGGACAGAGCCCAGAAGCGAGCTTGCCGCGCGGTAAGGAAAGTAAATGGAAAAAATCAGTGAGAACCACAAAAGCCGTGGGCTTGAATCGCGGCTGACATAAGTGAAATACTGCTCGATGATCTCGATCGCCTCCTGCGGGATGAATGCGCGAATTTCATACAGAAAGCCGCTGATATCCACGGACATGATGCCGACTAAGTTGCTCAAAAAGATCAAAAGCGGGAAAAGCGCAAACAAAAGGTAGTATGTGAGCGCCGCACTGTCGCGGCCGACATGATGATCGAAGTACCGCCTGACCATCAGGTAGATGCCTTTCAAAAAGCGGTGCCGGTCAAGATACTGCTGCAAGGGCGATGCTCACCTCCTCAAAAGTCGTTTTCTCTTCAATTTATGTAGTATAGCACAGCCCAATTCGAAAGGGAAGCAGAAACGCGTGCCTTGACATACTTTTTACAGAAATAAAGCCGGAAAAGGGGTTGACACGACGGGAAAATGTGCATAATATAGTGCCGTTAAGTTCATACATCGTCCGGTAGGTAAGGCTACCACAAGGATACGGACTGCTGCCGCGGAGTAGTGGAGACACTATGAGAGGGTTTGAACAGGTTGCATCGAAAGCAAGGTGCCATCTAATGCAGTTTCACCGCCTCGTGATGCTAAAGCTTGAACGGTAAGGAAACTTCTCGCCAGGGGCGGGTGTTTCTTGATTGTCGCTCCCATAGCCGCGTCGCCGGACGCAGGATATGGGGGATTTTTTATCGCAAAATTCACCTGAACACTTTGATTTGGCACTATCTTCAGAAAGGAGGAGTCGGTATGGTCGGCTTTGAAGAAATGCGCGACGAACTGCTGGAAAGAATCGAGGATCTGCTCAAGCGAAAACAATATACCGCGCTGCGCGACCTGCTTGCAGACCTGGAGCCCGCGGATATCGCCTCGCTTTTTGAAGATTTGGACGAGGACAGCATTCCCCTTTTGTTCCGGCTCCTTCCCAAAGAGCCCGCGGCGGAGGTGTTCGTCGAGCTCGATCCCGACGCGCAGGAGATGCTGATCCGCGGCTTTTCGAACACCGAGCTCAAAGAGGTCCTTGACGAGCTGTATCTGGACGATGCGGTCGACATCGTGGAGGAAATGCCCGCGAACGTCGTCAAGCGCATCTTAAAGCACGCGGACCCCGACACGCGCAAGAGCATCAATGAAATTCTCAAATACCCCGACGACAGCGCGGGCGCGCTGATGACGACGGAGTTTGTCGACTTAAAGCGCGATATGACCGTCGAGGACGCGCTCAAGCGTATCCGCCGCACCGGTACGGACAAAGAGACCATCAACGTCTGCTATGTCGTCGATCCGGCGCGCAAGCTGCAGGGCATCGTCTCGCTGCGAACGATCCTCCTCTCCGACGAGGACGACACCATCGACGAGATCATGGAGACGCACGTCATCTCTGTCTCCACGCTCGAGGATAAAGAGGATGTTGCGCAGACCTTCTCGAAGTACAACTTCATCGCCCTTCCGGTCGTCGACAAGGAAGACCGCCTCGTCGGCATCATCACGGTCGACGACGCCATCGACGTCATGGAAGAGGAGACGACCGAGGATATCGAAAAGATGGCGGCTATGCTGCCGACGGATAAGCCATACCTCAAGACGAGCGTCTGGGATACGTACAAGTCCCGTATCCCCTGGCTGCTGCTTCTGATGGTCTCGGCCACGTTCACCGGCCAGATCATCGCCCGCTTTGAAGACGCGCTCAGCGCGTTCGCCATTCTGACGGCTTATATCCCGATGCTGATGGACACGGGCGGTAACTGCGGCTCACAGGCGAGCGTCACGGTCATCCGTGGTATCTCGCTCGACGAGATCGAATTTTCCGACCTCTTCCGCGTCATCTGGAAGGAGATCCGCGTGGCGGTCGTCTGCGGCGCCACGCTTGCCGCAGCGAATTTCGTCAAGCTCATGCTCGTCGACAAGATGATCTTCGGAAATCCCATCACCATCACGGTCGCGCTCGTCATCTGCCTGACGCTCGTGGTCACAGTGTTCGCAGCCAAGGTCGTCGGCTGTACGCTGCCGCTGCTCGCCAAGAAGATCGGCTTCGACCCCGCGGTCATGGCCTCGCCGTTCATCACGACGGTCGTGGACGCCATCTCGCTGATGATCTACTTCAACTTTGCCTCGCTTCTTCTCGGAATCTGATAAAAATACGAAAAACTCTTTTCAATCGCGCATGAACTGTGTTATGATGCATGTTGTATGGCATCGTACGATAGGAAAAGGCGGCTGTGCCACGCACAGCCGTCTTCTTTTTTGGAGGTCATTCATGGAAGAAAAGCTCAGAGAATATGCAAAGCTGCTCATCGAAGTGGGCCTGAACGTTCAAAAGGGCCAGACCGTCGTGATCCGCTGCCCGGTCGAGTGCGCGTATTTTGCACGCCTGTGCGCCGCCGCTGCCTATAACGTCGGCTGCCGCGAAGTCGTGATGCGCTGGTCGGATGATTTTCTTGAACGCGAGCGCTTTCTGCGCGCGGATGACTCCGTGTTCGACGTCTTTCCCGCCTGGCAGGCGGAAATGCTCAACGGCTATGCTGACGAGGGCGCAGCATTTCTCAATATCTCCGCCCGTGATCCTGAGGCGCTGCTCAGTGTAGACCCCGACCGTCTGACGCGCGCAAGCCGCAGCGAGACGGCCATCCAGCCTTACGTAAGCGCCGTAATGTCCAATGCCTGCCCCTGGTGCGTCGCATCCGTCCCCATCCCGAGCTGGGCGAAGAAGGTCTTCCCCGAGCTTCCCGAGCAGGAGGCGATGGACAAGCTCTGGGACGCGATCTTCACCTCCGTCCGCATCAGCGGCAAGGGCGACGCCGTCGTGCGCTGGCGCGAGCATGTGGCGCTGCTCAAAAGCCGCATCGCAAAGCTCAACGAGCTGCACTTCACCTCGCTCTATTACCAGAACTCCCTCGGCACGAGCCTCAACATCAAGCTTCCCGAGACGCACGTCTGGGCCGGCGGCGACAACACCAGCCGCGCAGGCTTTCCGTTCGTCGCCAATATGCCGACGGAGGAGGTCTTCACCGCCCCGCTCAGAGACGGCATTGACGGCGTCGTTTACGCGGCGCTGCCGCTCGTGCACAACGGCAACATCATTGAAAACTTCCACTTCGTCATCAAGGATGGCAAGATCGTCGAGGCGTACGCGGAAAAGGGCGAGGACATCCTGAAAGCCGCCATCGCCGAGGATGAGGGCGCGTCGTATTTCGGCGAGGTCGCGCTGGTGCCCTACGACAGCCCCATCTCCAACCAGAAGATTCTCTTCTACAACACGCTCTTCGACGAAAACGCGGCCTGCCACCTCGCCTTCGGTGAGGCGTACCCCGAGTGCGTCAAGGGCGGCGAGGCCATGAGCAAGGAAGAGCTCAAGGCCGCGGGCCTGAATGATTCCAATACGCACGTCGATTTCATGGTCGGCACTGCTGACCTTTCCATCATCGGCACGACGAAAGACGGGCGCGAGATTCCCGTGTTCGTCAACGGCAACTTTGCCCTGTAAAAAATGATACTGCGGGCGCTTGCCCGCTCACAAAGGAGAAAAACCATGTCTATGAATTTTAACCGCCTTTCCACCGATGACAAAATTCTCATCATGGAGGGCGCGCAGGTGCTCGGCGACGTCGTCGCGGGTGAAGGCACGGCGTTCTGGTACAACAGTGTTTGCCGCGGCGAGATGCAGAGCGTGCGCATCGGCAAGCGCTGCAACATTCAGGACCTCGCCCTGATCCACAACAAGGTCACCATCGGCGACGATGTGTCCGTCGGCCACTGCGCCACCGTCCACGGCGCGACCATCGGCGACCGCGTGATCGTCGGCATGGGCGCGACGGTGCTCGACGGCGCTGTCATCGGCAACGACTGCATCATCGGCGCGGGCGCTCTTGTCACGGGCAAGATGAACGCGCCCGACGGCTCGATGATCCTCGGCTCCCCGGCCAAGGTCGTGCGCGAGCTGACGGACAAGGAAAAAGAGAGCATTCTGGCCAACGCCACGCTCTATCTTGAAAAAAGCAAGGAATACCGCGCCCACGCCGCCAAACAGGCGTAAGGCAAGCACAGGAGGAATACTCATATGAAAATCTTAGTCATCAACGGCGCAAACATGAACATGCTCGGCCGCCGCGAGCCGGACATCTACGGCAAGGAGGACTACGCCGCCCTCTGCGCCCGCATCTATGAGCACGCACAGAGCCGCGGTGTGGCCGTGGAGTGCTTCCAGTCCAACCACGAGGGCGCGATCATCGACGCCATTCAGGAGGCCGACACGGCGTTTGACGGCATCGTCATCAACCCCGGCGCTTACACGCATTACAGCTACGCCATCCACGATGCGCTCAAGGCCGTCAGCATCCCCGCCGTCGAGGTCCACATGTCCGACATCCAGAAGCGCGAGGAGTTCCGCCACCTGTCCGTCACCGCCCCCGCCTGCATCGCCCAGATCCGCGGACACGGGTTCGAGAGCTATACTATGGCGATCGATATGCTGGCAAAGCTCAATCCTGAGGAAAAATAAGGTTCCTGCGATAGCAGGAACACAATATTTTCCGCGCACAGCGCGGAGGGATATGCCGCCTGCGGGCGGCAAGACCACACCCCCCATTTTCTTTCCCGAGAAAGAAAACGGGCGGTGTGACCGTCCAAAAGAAAGGCGTTTAGATTGGCAGCCTCGATTTTGAACAACTCTTATGCCTCCGGAATGCAACTGCCTGCGCGCGGCGTTGCCGCGTTTGGTGTTGCTATACGACTTGACTCTCTCCTATTATCCGCTGTTGCGCAGCGCGTGTAGTTATTCAAGCACCAGACCGACAATGTCGGGGGTCGAGGGGTTCTCCCCTCGCCTTTCTCTGGGGGTTCCAAAGGGGGTATTCTCTTTGGAAAGAAAATACCCCCCTTGCCCCGCGTCCCCACGGCAGTGGGACAGAACACCGCGCCCTTTGGACATCCAAAAAGAGAATACAGCTTTCGCTGTATGAATAAAAAACGTTCAACGAACAAAAGAAAGTTGAGGATCACCTATCATGAACAAAACGAAAACCGCTATGATCACTGTCTGCGGACGGCCTAACGTCGGCAAATCCAGCCTGACGAACGCCCTTGTGGGCGAGAAGATCGCCATCGTGTCGAACAAGCCCCAGACCACGCGCAACCGCATTTACGGCGTGGTGAACCGCGGCGACACGCAGTACGTGCTGCTCGACACGCCTGGATTCCACAAGGCGCGCAACCGCCTGGGCGACTACATGGTCAAGGTCACGCGAGAATCCATCGCGGACGTGGACGCGGTGCTGCTGCTCGTTGAGCCAGTGGCGCACGTCGGCATCCCTGAGGCCGAGCTCATCGAAAAGATCAAGGCTTCTCACCTGCCAGCGATTTTGTGCATCAACAAGATCGACACTGTCGAGAAAAAGGACGACCTGCTCGCCGTCATCGCGGCCTACAGCGAGGCGTATGCGTTTGACGCCATTATCCCCATTTCCGCGCGCACGCACGAGGGGCTGGACGATCTGATGAACGAGCTCGGTAAGTACGCCTCTGAGGGCCCGCAGCTCTTTCCCGACGGCATGACGACTGACCAGCCCGACCGTCAGGTCGTGGGCGAGATCGTGCGCGAAAAGCTGCTGCGCAACCTCGACAAGGAGATTCCGCATGGCACGGCCGTGGAGATCACGCGCTTCATCGAGCGCGACGACGAGGTCATCGAGGTCGACGCGACCATCTACTGCGAAAAGGCAAGCCACAAGGGTATCATCATCGGCAAAAACGGCGCGATGCTCAAGAAGATTTCGACCGAGGCCCGCCGCGACATCGAGCGCTTCATGGGCACAAAGGTCTACCTCGAGACTTGGGTCAAGGTCAAGGAAAACTGGCGCGACAATATGAACTATATCAGAAGCTTCGGCTACGACGAACAGTAAGAAGGAAAAACATGTCCGATAAGAAAGAAAAGAAGACCGATGACAGCGGCAATTGTATGATTTTTGGTATGCTGATCGGCATGAGCATCGGCTTTGCACTGGGGCAGCCGCTTTTTAACAACATGGCCGCCGGTATGGCGAGCGGTACGTGCATCGGTATGGCGATCGGCTGCTTCATTGACTGCATCAAAAAGCAGTAATAAATTTTCCCAGCCATAGTTCGCGGGAGTTTTCCTCATGCTAAGCATGAGGTGAGGGATTTGCGAAACGGATATTTCGCGCTGTTTTTGAAAACCGGGGAGCCGATTTTTTATTTACTGGCAGTAAATGATACCCCTTGAGGGGTGAGGAATTTTCCCCTGCACCGTGCAGGGAATGCGGGAAAGGGGGATATTCTCTTTCTCGAAAGAGAATTCTTCCTTTTTCGCACAGGTGCGAATGTCAATGCGGCACAAGTGCCGCGTGATGCGACCCCCATTTTCTTTCCCGAGAAAGAAAACGGGCGTCGCCCGTCCAAAAGAAAGGCGTTTCCCATTGCAAGCGAGCAGCTCGAAGAGCTGCAATGCTTGCCGATTGCACTGCCCATAGCGCGGCGTTGCCGCGTTTGAAGCTGCTATACGATTTGCCTCTGCTCCTATCATCCGCTGTTGCGCAGCCGTTGGCGGCTCTGCTGCCTTACGGATGCGGCACACCC
>OGGJ01003016.1_pt1 | contig 11035 bp, 9 predicted proteins | sample 1571071 | NCBI WGS metagenome assembly OGGJ01 (sample SAMEA2581954, study PRJEB24529) | metagenome | biome: Human gut stool | place: China | collected 2011
GCGCTGGGCGCCAGCTTTCAGGCGCTGGGCAACGGCATTTACTCCACCATCGTCTCCCTGTGCCGTCAGCTGGTGGTACTGCTCCCGGTGGCCTATCTGCTGAGCCTGACAGGGGAGGTGCAGAGGGTCTGGCTGGCCTTCCCCATCGCGGAAATCGTCAGCGGCACGGTGACGTTTATCTGCTTCACCAGAATCTACCGCCAGAAGATAAAGCCGCTGTTTGAGCAGGCATGATGGGTCGCCTGAGAAATACGGCACCTGAAGTCTGATAGAACAGGCCGGTCACCTTTTCCGGCAAATGATTTCCTGACTCATTTCCGCCATGATGCGGGCGCGGTATTATCGCTCCATAGATCACATCCATCATACCTTCACCCCCGCCAGGGACTGCCAAAGTCTGACAGTTTCCGGCGGGGTTCCTGTTTTTCGCCCTCTCAAGGCAAAAATGTATCCGTCTGTTTTGCGTTTCTGCGGAAAGGAAACAGCAAAAATCACCCCGTATCATACTTTGGCATGATTTACATTTTCTGGCGGTTATGTATAATAAAGATAAAATGGTGTTGGAATGCGTATGGCACGGGGTATGTCCCTTTGCCGGCGAAAAGGAGGGAGAACGTGACCGGGAATATTATCGTGAAGCCGTCTGTCCGGCAGCGGTTTGACAGCTTTATGGAGCGCGGGCGCGTCCTCTTTTTCAGCGCGCCCTGCGGCTTTGGAAAAACCGCGCTGGCGGACGCCCTGCTCTCCGGACGGGATGTGCTGCGGCTGAACGCGGGCGCGGCGGATTTTGCCCTTCCCGCCCTTTCGGATGGGTGGGAAATCCTGCTCATTGACGATTTTCAGATGATACCGGCGGAGGATGGCGGGCAGGCGCTGTGCGAGCTGATCCGCTCCGACCCGGGCAAACGCTTCCTGCTTCTCTCCCGGGGCGCGCCGCCCGGATATCTGACGGCGTTCCAGTATTCCGGCCTGATGACCACGCTGGAGGCCGACGACCTGCTCTTTGACCGGGAGGATATCCGCAAATACTTTTCCGGCTGCGGCGTCGCCGTGACGGACAGCGAGATCGGCGGTATTCTGAGAGAATCCGTCGGCTACCCTCTGGGCGTCGCCGTCACCGCCCGGTGCATGTCCGGCGGGAGGCCCTTCGGCCCGGAGGTCGTGGCGCGGGCATTCCGGGAGGTGTTCTCCTATTTTGAGGCTGCGATCTACCGGCGGTTCGACCTTCCCGTGCGGCGGTTTCTGCTGGAGCTGGCGCCCTTTGAACGGCTCAATCTGGAAATGGCGCGGATGGTCAGCGACGACCCCCACGCGGGCGACCGGCTGGACTGGCTCCTGCGCCACACCACCATGCTCCGCTATGACGACGTGCAGCATTTCCGCTTCTGGCCGCAGTTCCGCAGCTTCCTTCTGTGGGAGATGGAGCGGGAATACAGCGAGGAAAAGCGCCGGGCGCTTTTCAGCCGGGGCGCGCTCTACTACGAGCTGAAAGAGGATTACGCCCACGCGCTGGAATGCTACACCAGATGCGGCGACCACGCCAAGGTCTCCGAGCTTCTCATCCGCAACGCGGAGCTGCACCCCGGCATGGGGCATTACAGCGAAATGGAAAAATACTACCGTGCGCTGCCCGAAGCAATACGATAAAGCCGCCGGTTCGTTTATCGAACCGGCGGCTTTTCCGTTGAAAATGGTGCATCCTCTTATGCCTTATGCCGTCTTCAGAGCGTGGGCGGGCGGTCCTGCACCGCCGCCACGAGCAGGACGGTCAGACCGATATAGACCGCGCAGGCCAGCGCGGCCAGCGCGCACACCACGATGCACAAGGCCTGTGCCGAGCGGTCATGCCGCAGATATCTGCGGCTCAGCGCGATGCCGCCCAGCGCCAGCAAAAGCAGCACAACGGCCAACCAAAGAGGCATATCGTCCTCCTTATTCCGCCGCGCCCGTCAGGTCGGGGCTTTCCGTTATCAGATCCAGCAGATTGCCCATACCGGTCAGCGAGGCAGTAAACCACTTGCGGATGCCGTCGATGTCCCGCAGATCCAGCTCCTCCGGAACGCCCGCAAACACATACCGGGTGTTCAGGGCCAGCGTCAGATTGCCGTCACGGAGAATAAGGCCGCACAGCTTGGCGCTGCCGGAGGATGCCTCCAGCTTCTGTACCAGGTCACGCAGCTGCGGTGTGACCTGATCGTCCGCCTCCCGGCCATCCGCCGTGTGAGCGGCAAAGTGCTTCCGGAAGGCGGCAGGGTCGGTGATGTCGTCCTTCTTCCGCTCCTGGAACATATCGTTCAGGGCAATGTCCAGCGTCGGGTCACAGATGTCCTTGCAGCGGACCACGATGCCGCGGAACAGCGTCTCGGTTCGGGTCATCCAGTTGTCGTTGTCGGGGCCGGACTTTTCCTCCACGGTGCGGCGCAGCTCCACGTTGGCCGCGGAGAACCGCAGCCCCTTGTGCTCGCCCTCGTGGAAGTCCGTCACGGTACACTCTGTAAAGTCGACCGCCGACAGCTTCGCCGCCTTCAGGTACGCCCGGTCGATGGGCAGCGCCGGCGCTGCCGGTTCCACGCCAAACATCCGGGTCAGCTCCGCGCGGAAATAGCCGCCCAGCTGCTGCTGCAGCAGCGCTTTTTTCTTCGTCTGGGCGGGCTTCGCCACCAGCAGGAACAGCGCCACACCAACAAATACAAGAACGCAGATCAGGATAATATCGCGCTTCACAAACATCAGGATGCAGCCGGACACAACGCAGAGTATCCCCAGCAGCATGCCGATGCTCTCCGCTTTCTGGCAGCTTCCCAGTTTTTTAGACAACTGGGCATCTGTCAGCTTCTCTGTTTGTCCCTTCATATCACACCAGCCTTTCTATGACGTGGTAATTATAGCATATTGTACGAAGGATCCTTTGCGGCGACCATTCCACAATGGTTAGGTTTTTGCTTCTGAGAGCGGGCTTTTGGGGCATATAATGGCAGCGTCACTGGAGGTGATGCTGTGAAGGAGACAAGCTTTACATACGACAGCAATACACGCACGGTGCCCGGCAGGAAGGGCGGAATACAGGTGGAGAATCTCGTACCGCAGCTGGCCGACGAGGAGAGGACAGCGCGGCGGCGCGGCATCAAAGACAGGCTGTTTGAGGTATTCGTCAGGTATGCGGAGGGGCGGAAATGAATGCCATCTATGCAAGGCAGTCCGTGGACAGGGCGGACAGCATTTCTATCGAGAGCCAGATCGAGTTCTGCCGCTATGAGCTGAAGGGGGAGCCGTACAAGGTATACGCCGACAGGGGCTACAGCGGCAAGAATACCGATCGCCCGGCCTTTGGCGAGATGATGCGCGACATGGAAAACGGAACCATCCGCAGGGTCGTTGTGTACAAGCTGGATCGCATCAGCCGCTCCATTCTCGATTTTTCCCGGATGATGGAGCGGTTTGAGGCCAACCGGGTGGAATTCGTATCTACCACGGAGAAGTTCGACACCTCATCCCCCATGGGGCGCGCCATGCTGAATATCTGCATCGTATTCGCCCAGCTGGAGCGGGAGACGATCCAGAAGCGCGTGGCGGACGCCTACTACTCCCGCAGCCAGAAAAGTCTCTATATGGGCGGCCGGGTGCCATACGGCTTCCGTCTGAGCCCCACGACCGTCGACGGCGTCAGAACCTCTATGTACGCTGTCAACGAGGAGGAGGCAAAGCAGGTACGGTTGATCTATGAGCTGTACGCAAAGCCGGAGTGCTCCTGCGGCGATATCGCCCGCTGTTTGCAGGCCAACGGGATGCTGAAAAACGGGAAGCCATGGGTGCGCACGCGCCTTGCGGAGATCCTGCGCAATCCCGTCTACGTCCGCGCCGATCTGGCTGTTTACAGGTTCTACCGTGACCGGGGCACGGTCATTGTCAACGATCCCGGTGACTTCATCGGCACCAACGGATGCTACCACTACAAGGGGAGGAAATTCGCACATGCGCCGCCGGAGGGGGACTATCTGGTGCTGGCGCCCCACGAGGGGATCATTCCCGCTGATCTGTGGTTAAAATGCCGCGCCAAGTGCGCGGAGGGGCAGCAGGTCAGGCCGTGCCAGAAGGCGAAGAACACCTGGCTGGCAGGGAAGATCAAGTGCGGCGTCTGCGGGTACGCGCTGGTGGATAAGCACTATTCGACTACACGCTCCAGATACCTCCTCTGCTCCAACAAAATGAACGCCAAGGCCTGTGCGGGTCCCGGAACGATCTACACGGACGAGTTTGAGCAACTCATCTATGATGAGATGCGAAAAAAGTTGACACAATTCAGAAAACTCAGACGGTGTAAAGGAAATCGCATTAACCCTGAATTGACTGCGTTGAGCATCCAACTCACGCAAGCTGAAAGTGAGATCGCCGCATTGATGGAGCGCTTGTCTGCTGCAGACGATACCATGTTCCGCTATATCAGCGGACGCATCAAGGAGCTGGACGGGAAAAAGCAAGAGCTGATGAAACGCATCTCTGAACTGAAGCTGCACAAGGAGGCAGACTACACGGAGATCAGCAATCATCTGACCATGTGGGATGAACTGAGCTTTGACGATAAGCGACAGACGGTAGATCAGCTCATCCGTGTCATCTATGCGACCAGCGATTCCATCAAGATCGAATGGCGCATTTAAAGGCTTGTTATTTCCATCTTGTACGCTTCGGTGAAGGCCTGCGCCTCGCCAAGGACCGCCTGGACGAGAAAAACGTCTACTACGTAAACCCAAGCTTTGATCAGTAAAATAGAAAAATGAAAGGAAGTCTCTGCCGGTTGGCAGAGACTTCCTTTTTATGGAGGGATACGGCAATGAGAATCCGGGAGCGTTTCAACCCACGCGCCCCTTGCGGGGCGCGACGCCACGGCTGCCGGTACGGTCAGCCTGACCGCACAATTTCAACCCACGCGCCCCTTGCGGGGCGCGACTGACTGTGCGGTGTTTGCGGCGTGCACGTACCTCATTTCAACCCACGCGCCCCTTGCGGGGCGCGACGCCGACCATGTAGCCGTCCATCTCGATCTGAGAATTTCAACCCACGCGCCCCTTGCGGGGCGCGACGCCGCGGTGGATGATTTTACCCTGCCGAGCATTGAATTTCAACCCACGCGCCCCTTGCGGGGCGCGACTGCCGCTGCCGGATGGGCCGGAGGTGGAGTGATGATTTCAACCCACGCGCCCCTTGCGGGGCGCGACCCATCCCCAAGTCCGTGAAGCAGGTAAGTGCCTTAATTTCAACCCACGCGCCCCTTGCGGGGCGCGACACCTGATGGAAGTTTATTTGCATCAATCCAAAAAATTTCAACCCACGCGCCCCTTGCGGGGCGCGACGAACTCACCGACCTGGGACAGCAGAGTAGCAATAGTGATTTCAACCCACGCGCCCCTTGCGGGGCGCGACGCGCCACCGTTGTTTCGTCATAACAACATCGAAACAATTTCAACCCACGCGCCCCTTGCGGGGCGCGACCAGTCATAAGATGCGAGCCGCAGTAAAAAGAAAATTTCAACCCACGCGCCCCTTGCGGGGCGCGACTGATACAACAAGATACCTTGACGACATCTTCTGGATTTCAACCCACGCGCCCCTTGCGGGGCGCGACCGGCGGCGAAGCATCCGATTATGACAAATTTCAGATTTCAACCCACGCGCCCCTTGCGGGGCGCGACTTCGTTGGATGACCTTTTCGCAAACTTCGATGTTATTTCAACCCACGCGCCCCTTGCGGGGCGCGACCGCAAATCCCATTCAACTTCATACGTTCCACCCGTATTTCAACCCACGCGCCCCTTGCGGGGCGCGACGGATTGGTCTTATCTCGTGATTTGCCTTTACAGTGATTTCAACCCACGCGCCCCTTGCGGGGCGCGACGTGCTGGTGGTCAGCATCGGCATCAAGGTCTTCAAATTTCAACCCACGCGCCCCTTGCGGGGCGCGACCGAGAGCGTTCCGGCCTTAGCGACCAGTGACTTTCTTATTTCAACCCACGCGCCCCTTGCGGGGCGCGACCGTGGCAAGGGCTGTACCCTGCTGGACAGCGAGAATTTCAACCCACGCGCCCCTTGCGGGGCGCGACTGCAACTCAAGCCGCAGTTGTTTGACTTCCTCGATTTCAACCCACGCGCCCCTTGCGGGGCGCGACGATTTTCCAACGATGGTTTCACAATCAAAATTTGCATTTCAACCCACGCGCCCCTTGCGGGGCGCGACCACCTGTCACGGACGGAGCAGGAGGACCAACATAGAATTTCAACCCACGCGCCCCTTGCGGGGCGCGACCTCCGTCCGTGACAGGTGTCCATAATTATTTTATTTCAACCCACGCGCCCCTTGCGGGGCGCGACTCGCCTTACTCCGTATCGCTCTTGTATCGCTATGATTTCAACCCACGCGCCCCTTGCGGGGCGCGACCAAATACCGGAGCGAAGATTTCCAGCGTTTACAATTTCAACCCACGCGCCCCTTGCGGGGCGCGACAGCAAAAGAGTACAAATCACTATGCACATTTTTGCGATAACAGACAAATTTCAGATGCTTTTGCACAGAATGCCGCCTGTCAGGGCATTCTGCTCCTTTTTGATGCAGGAAAACCATGCGGATTTTGGGTGCGAACCGCCCAAGTGATCTCTGCGCACTTGTGCTTCGCACTATAAGATCATCGGTTCCTCGGGCAGATACGTCTGCTTGCAGCCGAAGTGTTCGATTTTATTCTCGTACTTCTTGCCCAAGTAGTAAAATCGAAGGCTGTCCTTTTCTGGGTCAATGATCTTACAGAGTTCATTTTGCAGCTTCCGGCACTGCGCCGTGTCCAGCAGGCATTCGAACACCGAATTCTGCACGCGCTGACCGTAATTGACACATTCCTTTGCGATTCTGCGCAGCCGCCCGCGTCCGGCGGCGTCGCTCGTGTTCACATCGTAGGTGATCAGAACCAGCATAGGCGCCTCACTTCCATAAAAACGGCGGATAGTCGTCCAAGTCGCCGCGCAGGTACCGCGCGAGCAGCAGGCTTTGTACATACGGTACCAGACCCCACGGTATCTTTTCCTCGAGAAACGGATGCGTGATGGTCTCCTTTTTTCGCTCCTGCCACTTCTGCAGGAACGTCCTGCGCCCTGTGTCCGTCAGCAGCACCGCGCCGCTCTCGCGGAAGTCAAAGTCGATCACCTTGAGCACACGGTTGTTGATGAGCGTGAGCACAAAGCGGTCGGCAAAGCACGGGCGCAGCTCCTCCATCAAATCGAGCGCCAGAGACTCCCGCCCGGGGCGGTCGCGGTGGAGATATCCGACGTAGGCGTCCAGCCCTACGCTTTCAAGCGCCGAGGCGCAGTCGTGCGCGAGCAGACTGTAAGCAAACGACAGCAGCGCGTTGAACGCATCGAGCGGCGGACGGCGGCTGCGCTCGCGGAAGAAAAACGTCTCTTTTCCCTGCAAGATCATGTCGTCCAGCACGCTGAAATATGCTGCCGCACCGACACCCTCGAGGCCGCGCAGACTGTCGAGCGACGTCTCCGCTGCGATCTGCGGCAGAAGCCCCTGTAACTGGTCGGACACGGCTGAAAAGCGCGATTCGTCAATGCGCATGGCGTGGTCGCGGCGCGTGCGCTCCACGCTCCATTTTGCGTTGTAGACCTTGCCGAAGATCATCATTCCGGCGACGCGACAGCTCTGCGACGGGTCGTCCGCCACGCGGTACTGCATCCGCCGCAGCAAGACGTTCCCCTGCGCCTGACCTGCTACACGGGCGAGAAATTTCCCGCGCGGCGAGCAGAACGCAAGTCCAATCTCCCGCTGCGCGCATGCGCCCATCAGGGCGGGCGACGCGCCCGCGTAGGAAAATGAGACGATGCTTTGTAGCGTGTGCAGCGGATAGCGGGCGACCGCTTCCCCGCCGCGGTTCGCCACAACGTTTTCCCCGTCCAGCGAGAGGTAAATATCCTCCGATGTGACAAAAAGCGTGTTCAAAAGCTGTCTCATTGCTCTCCCTCCATTGCGCCGCGCAGATACGCGGAAACGGACTTGCTTCTCATCAGCTTTGGCAGACACAATCCTTTCAGCGAGCAGGCGTTGCAGCCCTTTGTTGGCTTTACCTTCGGCGTGCTGCCGCGCGCATAGAGCGCATGCATCTCTTCAAGGAGGGCACGCACCTCCTGCCGCAGCGCAGGGGTGAAGTCGACTTCCGTGCGCCGCCGCGGCTCGCCGTAATAGAGCGCGCCGCGCGGGATCTCGCAGCAGAGCATTTCTTCAAGGCACATCGCCTGTCCACAGAGCTGGAGCGTGTCTTCCGTGCCCTCTTTCGGCTTTCCGCGCTTATACTCCACGGGATAGGGCTGCCACAGGCCCTCGCGGCCTTTGAGCGGAATGCCCGTCTCGCCGCGGCGGAATTCCAGCACGTCGCACGCGCCTGATACGCCGAGCGTGCGGGAAAAGACGCGCATATCGCGCGTGATGACGAGGTCGCCCCTGCTTTCGGTGAATGAGCCGTCGTGCGCGTTTTCGTGCATGATCGCGCCGTCCGTTGTGCGGTAGTTTTCCGCCCATTGCTTTTCTACATGGATGAGTGCCCACTGGCGACGGCAGAATTTGAAATGCTGTAAGCCGGAAAGCTGGAGGAAGTCCTCGTCCTGATAGATCACCCCATCCGCGTGCAAGTCACGCCGGAGGGAAGGTGCGTTTCATCCACGCTGACAGTGTAGTCGCCGTAGCTTCTCGGCGCGGTCACGCCGTCCTTGTGTTCGACCTTGACAAGGTCAAAGAGCTTGTGCGCCGGAGCGCAGCCGAGCTCGCAGTTGTGCTTGAAGACGATGAGCTCGCGCACGGCCATCTTGCCGCGCGCGGCGGAATGGTCGTTTTCAAACATGTTCAAAATAGCCGTCCACAGGAGTTCGAGGTCCTCTTCCGAAAAGCCGGTCGTCTTGCGCGCGAGATTCGCCGACACATAGCCCTCCGCGCGGTAGAGGCCGTAAGGCACGATGTACTTGCGGCCCATTTCGGTGTTCTTCTTTTCCGCGTCCGCCTCGGTCGTGATGGCGACGCGCGTGATGGTCACCTCCTGCGGCAGAATGGGATCGATGCTTCGGGCAAAGCCGAGCTGCACCGGCCCACGCACCTGACCGCAGTTGAGCGCACCCTTGGTAAAGGTCGTCATCACCGCGCCGAACGTGCGGATATCGTAGAAATTGGAACACATGAAGTCGCGAATTTTTTCATCCAGATGCTCGTCCTTTTTCTTGGCTTCCTTGAGCTTGTCAGAGGTTACGCCGACATAGGCGCAGGCCTTTTCATCGCTCGTGTTCAGTGGTACGCCGTCCTTGATGTAGATATGATAATGATCTGCATCCTCTTTTGCCATTTCAACATAATTTCGGATCTTGCGCTTGAGGCAAACGTCCGTCACAAGGCCATAGCCGGTCTCGGGGTCGACGCGCGGCATATTGCCCGCATCGGGATCACCGTTGGGGTTGCCGTTTTCAACGTCGTAAAGCACAACAAAGTCATAGCGGTTTTTAATGGGTTCCATAATTATTTATCCTCCTTTTTTGTATAACGAGCCTGTGTTTGATGGTAGTAGCCAAGGTCGAACGAGCCTTGCTCCGGCAGCGACATATGCGCCGGATACTGTTCTCCGAGAACGCTCTTCAGCGTCATAACCTTTTTATCAAGATATACACGCTGTGCATCCGAAAGTTTGCGCAGGTGTTTTTGCGCAAGATTGCTGAGTATCGGGAACACCGTTGCAGGCATTGCGGCAGCAGAGCCAAAATACCTGTCCTTAATCGTTGTGTTTATACCCGGATTAGCTGCCTGCTGAATCTCTTCGTACACGGAGAACAGCCTTCCGAGGGTATAGGGGATGTTTTTGCTGTTTTCATTTAAACTCACTGTCAGTACCTCCTTTGGGCATTTTTCATTTGGGTTTCTCAGATAATAAGCTTTGATTATCGCCGCGCGTTCACGGGTTATGCTGCGTTCTGCTTTGATTCGCAGAAAGGTGCACTCCAGAAGGGACGCCGGATATCTGCCGCCGGAAAACACAGCACGGGCAACTGCACCTGCCATTGCTGCATTCGGCGTTTTATCCTTCGCATTCGGATTAACCGTTGCGCTGAGCAGCTTCCACAACGGGAGGATCGGGAACTTATCATATGAGGGACGCACGATTTCCAGTCTCTCATGATGTCTGTATATATTCCCCGCAATTTTCCCGAAGCTGTCGCAGTAAAAGAATCTTACTGCGATACGAGCTGCGTTCGGAGACAGGCCGAGAATGTAGAATTTTCTGTCCGGATCAAGATCCATCTCCTTGCACGGAAGTCCGTCTGCAAGAAGCTTCAAGCTTGTCCGCAGCGCTGAAAGCCTCTGTTCATCCGACTTGTCGACATTATCACCGAAAAAAACTTCAGCTGCAAAATCCTCGTACTGTTTATCCGCATTTTCTGCCCAGCAGACAACGGAAGCATCACCGATCCTGTGGACATTTTTCCTGTCCGCCAATAAATGATTCAACGCAGTCGTATATGCAAAGGCTGCATATTTTCCGACCGGCGCATTTTGGTTCTGTTCCTTGTTATAAGAACAGAATGCCGATGCATTGAATGACACGAGTGCCGCACCGCTCGACTGCGCGCCCTGCACACCCTTGATCGTAGGGTGTGTTTTTTGAATTTCATCAAGCGCTCCCGTTACCAGGCACTGCCCAATGTTATCTTTTTGCTTTGCATTCGCCTTCTGCCAGACAGATGCAAGCTGTGGATCATCGTGAACATAGCCTCCGTTAAAGCGAAAAACCATATTTGCACCCGAAAGAATTTCTTTCGCATATTGTGCAACAAGATTGTTTTCCTCCGCCTTTTGCGGTTCCCACTTGTCTAAGAAGTTCAGCACCGCCTTTGCAGCGGGATATTCCATGCCGTCCAGCATTGAATGATGCAATTCGCGGCAAGCCTCGAAACATTTAATATCCTTATTTCTTCGCTTTTCTCTTTCTGCATCATCCTCCCCTTTCTTCAGGCT